>Ga0137403_10004410_pt1 | contig 16587 bp, 15 predicted proteins | sample CZOMad2_1_16fung_FD_122057 | JGI IMG/M metagenome (GOLD analysis project Ga0137403, IMG submission 122057) | Vadose zone soil fungal communities from Angelo Coast Range Reserve, California, USA - CZOMad2_1_16fungal (Hybrid Assembly) | ecosystem: Environmental > Terrestrial > Soil > Vadose zone...
CGGCGCGTAAGTCGCGCCCTCGTGACGCTGCGGCGTCGGTGTCAGCGCGTCGAGCCGCGCGAGCGTGTCGATCAGGACGTCCGCTCCGAGCGCGGCCATCCGCGCGGCCAGGTCGCCGGCGGTCTCCTCGGGGCCGATCGGCGTCGACGCGGAGAGGAGCATCGCCCCGGTGTCCATGCCCTCGTCCATCTGGAACGTGGTGATCCCGGTCACGGTTTCGCCGCGCATGATCGCCCACTGGATCGGCGCGGCGCCGCGATAGCGCGGCAAGAGCGAGCCGTGCACGTTGATCGAGCCGCGTCGGGGCGCCTCGAGCACGGCCTTCGGCAGGATCTGGCCGAAGGCGGCGACCACCGCCACGTCGGCGCCGAGCGACCGAAGGCGATCGGGCCACTCGGGATCGCGCAGGCGCGACGGCTGCAGGATTTCCAGCCCGGCGGCCAGCGCCCGTGTCTTGACGGGCGGCGGAGTCAAGCGCTGCCCGCGGTGCGCCGGCCGGTCCGGCTGCGTGACGACCGCCACGACCGTGTGGTGGCGCAAGAGCGCCTCGAGCGTCGGCAGCGCGAACGCGGGGGTTCCGTAGAAGAGAACTCGCAGACGATTGGCCACCTCCACACCAAGCTACCAACTCCACCGAGGGTTGTCAGCGGTCTACGCGCGACGCGCTCGGCGAGGCGTCGACTATAGTAGAGAGCCATGGACGACGCCAAGACGTCTCCGCGCAGCTGGGATGTGACCCGGATCGTTCTCGCGGTGATGACCATCGGCGCCTTGACGATGGCGAGCTTCTGGGTGCTCAGGCCGTTCTTGCTCGCGGGCATCTGGGCCACGATGATCGTCGTCGCGACGTGGCCGATGCTGCGGGCCGTCCAGGCGAGGCTCTGGGGGAGTCGCGCCCTCGCGGTGACCACGATGACGCTGGTCATGGGCCTCGTCATCGCCGCGCCGCTGGCGACGGCCGTCGTCGGCATCGCCGACCGGACGGACGACATCGTCGCGTGGTACCAGGCGCTCGCCGGATTCTCGGTGCCATCACCCCCGAACTGGGTGGCTCAGATTCCGCTGGTCGGCCGGAAGATCGCAAACGAATGGGCCGCGCTCGCGGCGGCGTCGTCCGAGGATCTCTTTGCCCGAGCGGCGCCGTACTTGAGAGAAATCGGGCGCTGGGTGCTCGCCGAGCTCGGGGCCATCGGGACGCTCATGGTGCAGATCGTGCTGGCCGTCTCGATCTCGGCGATCCTGTACGCGAACGGGGAGACGGTTGCCGCCGGCGTCCTGGCCTTCGCCCGCCGGCTGGCCGGACAGGCGGGCGAGCGCGTCACGGTGCTCGCGGCGAGCGCGATCCGCGCGGTCGCCCTCGGCATCGTGCTCACGGCGCTGTTTCAGGCGGTCCTCGGCGGCATCGGTCTGCTGATCGTGGGCGTTCCCTACGCGCTGCTGCTGACGTCGGTCATGTTCCTGCTCGGCATCGCGCAGATCGGCGCGTTTCCCGTGCTGCTGGGCGCGGTGGTGTGGACCTACTGGAGCAGCGGGACGTTCTGGGGCACGCTGATGCTCCTGTGGTCGATCGGCGCCGGCAGCGTCGACAATATTTTGCGGCCGATCCTCATCAAGAGGGGTGCGAACCTGCCGTTCCTTCTGATATTCGCGGGCGTGCTCGGCGGCCTGCTGGCTTTCGGGCTCGTCGGCCTGTTCGTGGGCCCGGTGGTGCTCGCGGTCACCTACACGCTGCTCGAGGCGTGGGTGATCGGGCCCGGCGCGCCGCCGTCGAGCGCTGCGAGGGAGCTCTAGAGCGCGAACGCGTGGCGGGACGCGTCTTCGCGGAGACCTTCCTTCTTGATCTTCCGCTTGATGCGGTCACGCACCATCGGATCGACCCGGTCGATGAAGAGCACGCCGTCGAGGTGGTCGATCTCGTGCTGAAGCACGCGCGCCCGGAGCCCGCGGGCGTTGAGCGTCAGAAGCTGGCCGTCGACGGAGCGCGCCTCGACCTTGACCCATGCCGCGCGCGTGACCGGGGCGAACACGCCCGGAATCGACAGACAGCCTTCCTCGCCCGTCACCTCGCCGCCCCGGTCGACGATCGCCGGGTTCAGGAGCGCCTGCACGGCCCGGCCCTCCTCGTCGGAGATGACGATGAGGCGCAACGAGATTCCGACCTGCGGCGCCGCGAGGCCGATGCCGACTTCGTCGTACATCGTCTCGGTCATGTCCGCGATGATCGCGCGGACCTCCGGCGTCACCTCGCCGACGGGCACGGCGCTCCGACGGAGCGCGGGATCCCCGTATTTCCGGACTTTCAGAACGGCCATTCGACCGGATCGACCTCCACATCAATGATACCTCGGCCGACGCTCGGCGCTTTGAACTCCCGCAGCGCTTCGTCGAGGAGGCGCGGCAGATCGGCGCCGCCCTTGGCGACGATTCTGCGGGTGCGATCGCTCCGGTCGGCGATCGGCGGATAGACGGTCAGACCCTTGCTCCCCCTCAGTGCCGCCCCGACGGCTTCGGCCAGGCGGCGCGTTTCGTCCGACTGGCCGGCACGCGTCGTGATCACGGCAAGACGACGGAAGGGCGGGTAGCCGAGCTCGGCGCGGAACTTCAGCTCCTTTTCGTAGAACTCCGCGAGGTTCTGGCGTGCGACCGCCTCGAACGCGTAGTGACCGGGATTCTGGGACTGGATGATGAGAGCCCCGTCGGCGGCCACTCGCTCGGCGGCCGCCCACGCGAGCGCGAGCGTGCGCTCCCCGGCGCGGAAGTCCGGCGCCCGCAGAAGCTGGTCCGGGGCCACGAACGCCGCGAGTCCGAGCGCGCCGGGGCCGAAGAGGCGGAGCGCGCCCCGGGTCCCGATCACGACGTCGGCGGCGGCCGCCGCCGCGCGCTGCGCCTCGCCGCGGGCGCCTCGCGCCGCGTCGGGATCCCAGCGCGCGATGCGCGCGTCGGGGAAGCGGCGGCGCACGGCATGCTCGACGCGCTCGGCGCCCCAGCCGAACGGGGAGAGCCGGCGTCCGTGACACGCCGCGCAGGTGTCGGGCAGCGGGTGCGAGGCGGCACAGAGCCGGCAGACCAGGCGAGCGGCGGCGCGCGAGTAGGCGAGCGCGATCGCGCACTGGTCGCAACGGACCACGGTCCCGCACTCGTCGCAGGCCAGCGACGAGGTGAGCCGGCTCACCACCAGGAAGACGCGCCGCCGGGCGGCCAGCGTCTCGCGGATCGCGCGCGAGACCGGCGGGGTCAGCGGCTCGCGCCGGAGAATCCCGCGCGTGTCGGCGATGCTCACCGCCGGCCATGGACCCGGCTCCCGAGGGCGCATGTCGATGAGCCCCGACTCGGCGCGCCACCACGCCTCGGCGCTCGGCGTCGCGGCCGTGAGCAGCAGGGCGAGCGGCTCACGGGCGGCGCGCTCGAGCGCGACGTCGCGGGAGTGCATCCGTGGGGGACCCGGCGGCTTGTGGGCGGCCTCGTGCTCGTCGATCAGGACGAGGGTGGCCGGCGGCGGCAGCGGAGCGAGCAGCGCCGACCGCGTCCCGGCGGCGAGACGCGCCGACCCGTCGCGAAGTGCCTGCCAGGCCGCCGCGCGCTCGTCGTCGGATACCCCCGAGTCGAGTCGCACGACGCGGTCGATCTTCGCGAGTCGCTGGGCCCATCGGGCCGCCGTCTCGATGTCGGCGGCGATCACGAGCACCGCCCCCTTCGCCACCTCGAGCCGCTCGAGCAGCCGCTTCTCGCGGCCCGCGCCCACCAGCAGCTCCGGCTTCGGCGACGTCGTCACCGGACCCGCACCGTCGCGGGCGCTCGCCCGGAATCCGTCGTCGGCCGCGCTCGATGGCGGCGGCAGGAGTGCCGCGCAGGTCGAGCCGACGGACGAGAGACTCTGCGCGGCGATCCAGTGGACGAGGTCGAGCTGCGCCCGCGCCAGCACGGGCTCGCGGTCGACGAGGCGGTCGAGCGGCTTGAGCCGCGGGTCGGTGCCGTCGCGCAGCGCCACGACCATGCCCACCCGCGCAGAGCCCCGGAGCGGTGCCCGCGCTCGCTGGCCGGGGACGAGCGTCCAGCCGTCGGGCACGCGATAGGAGAACGAATGGCCCACTGGGGCGTCGAAGGCGACGTCTGCGATGGTCATTTATCGGAGCTGGAGGCCGGCGCAACCGAGGGTGGCCTGAGATAGATGCGACCTGGCTCCGTCCCCGCGGACAAGCTGAAATAGGTGCGACCTGGCTCCGCTCCGGCGGACAACCCGTACCGCATTGTCCTTGCGGCCGTCATCGGGTGCGGCGGCGGTCGTACTCCCGTCGGGCGAGCTGGAGGTCCTCCCATGCCATACGCTTGTACTCGTCTCCGGGGTTGCGCAGGAGAAATGCGGGGTGGAAGGTGGGGATCAGCACGGCCGACCCGTAGGGGTGCACGCGACCGCGGAGCTTGCCGATCGGCTCGCGGGTACCGAGGAGACTCTGGGTCGCGACGCTGCCGAGGGCCAGGACGACCTTGGGTTGCAGCACCGCGAGCTGCGCTGCGAGGAACGGCGCGCAGGCGGCGAGCTCGTCGGCTTCGGGGTTGCGATTGCCCGGTGGGCGGCAGTTATGACTGACGACGCCTGCCGCGACGTAGGATTCGTCCTCCTCCACACCAATGTTGTAAAGGCGGAAGTGCCCCCGAGTCCGCCTTGACTCGACAGAGACAACCCTGGCTTCCACGAACACGTATTCGTGTCCGTGATTTCGAAGGATTCGCCGGAGGATCTCCTCGACGGTGGCCGGTTGGTCGATGACTTGGGCCCACCAGAGGTTGAGCAGCAAATAGCCGTGATCGTTGGCCAGCCGGTCCTTGATTGCGGCGCGCTCCTGGGCGGCCACGTTGTTGAATCCAGGTCCGCGGACTTCTACGAGGATCCGCTGATCGGGCAGACAGAAGTCGTAGAGAAGCGGAGACTCCGGGAGCGCGAACAGGTGGATGTAATTCACGCCGAGCCGGTCGAGAATCGGCTTCAATTCAGCCTCACCGAAGCCGGTGATGCCCTTTCTGATGCCTGCGGTAATCTTCGCAGCGACCGCGATGCGCGACAGCCGACGCTCCTCCGAGCTGAGATGTTGGATCTTGGCTAGGCCGGAGGCGACGAGTTCTCGGGTGCGCTCGTTGGCTCGCCGCGTAACGAGCGCGGCGTCCCGGCGCCCGTCCAGGTATTGCGCCTTCATTGTCCGACGGACCTTCTCCCTGGCCTCCGAACTGTGGAAAATCCTCTTGTTGTGGCAGCGCGCGCTGCACGTGTGATATGAGCGCGCCTCGTAGCGGTCGTAGCGGACGAAGTAGGGACGGCCGCACACTTCGCACTTGTCGCCCAACGTACTCACGCTGTCACTAGGTCGAATCTCACTCGCACTCTTCCAACTACCATTCACGAGGAACGGATGTTCGGGAGTCACCGTGATGTGAACCCGCCTGCCCGCCCGGTCAACTGGGACAATGGAGAGTCGTATCACTTCACTACCGCGCGGCAAGACATCGTGTGGCCGGACGTAAACGACTCTACGGAAACGACCTCGGTGCGTGAGGACGAGGTCTCCGACGCGGATGTCTTTGATGGGCTTGAAGCCGTCTGAGCCGTAGATGAGAACCCTGGGGCTGATGAAACATTTCACGGCGTTGGTGATATAGACTTCGTCGCGCGAGAACTCGACCTTCCGCGCCTCGAGCATCTTCGTGAGAAGCTGCCCGGCGCGGCCGACGAACGGAAGCCCCTGAGCGTCCTCGTCCGCGCCCGGGCCCTCGCCGATGACGACGAGCTCCGCCTTCGGGTTCCCCGAGCCGAACACGATCGTCGAGCGCCCCTCGCAGAGCTTGCACTTGCGACAGCCCTGGAGGGCCTTGTCCTGCGCGCGGAGCGCGGCGGCCGGACCGAGCAGATAGTCGCCCGCGAGGGGAAGCTCGGTGAATCCGAGATCGCGGTGGTGGCGCAGGGTCTCACCGAGCGCGCCGAGCGCATCGGCGAGCAGCGCACGCGGGTCGGCGGTCGCCATGCGCGCTAGGCGGGCGTCTGCTTGGCGATGGCGCCGGCGCGGAGGATGAGCACGTGGGAGAGGATCGCGTCGGCGACCGCGGCCTTCGGCATCCGCGGCAACGGGCGCGCACCGCCCCAGCGGTCGAGCAGCAGCACCTCGTTGTCCTCGGCGTCGAAGCCGATACCCTCCTGGCTCACGTCGTTCGCGACCAGGAGGTCGATGCCCTTACCCTCGAGCTTCGCGCGCGCGTTCGCGGCGACGTCGTGCGTCTCGGCGGCGAAGCCGACGACGAACGCATTCGTATGCCGCGCCGCGACCTCGGCGAGGATGTCGGGGTTCGGGGTCAGCTCGAGGGTGACGTCGCGCTTGCCCTTCATCTTCACGCTCGAGGCCTGCTTGGCGCGGTAGTCGGCGACCGCCGCCGCCTTGACGACGATCGTCGCGCGGTCGAGATGGTGGAGCACCGCCTCGCGCATCTCCTCGGCGGTCTGCACCGGGACGAAGACGGCGCCGGGCGGCGGCGTGAGCGCGGTCGGGCCGGACACCAGCGTGACCGCCGCGCCGCGCCGGAGCGCCGCCAGCGCCAACCCGTATCCCATCTTGCCCGAGGACCGGTTGGAGATGTATCGCACCGGATCGATCGGCTCCCGCGTCGGCCCGGCCGTGACGAGCAGCCGCTCGCCGGCCAGGTCGCGGATCGGCGCGAGCACGCGGCGCAGCGTCTCGACGATGTCGTCGACCTCCGGGAACCGACCCTTCCCGCTCTGGCCCGAGGCGAGGGCGCCCGTGTCCGGCTCGAGCACGGTGACGCCGCGGCGGCGCAGCGTGGCGACGTTGGCGGCCACCGCCGGGTGCTCCCACATGCCGCCGTCCATCGCCGGCACCATCACCACGGGCGCGCGGGACGCGAGCAGGAGCGTCGTCAGGAAATCATCGGCGATCCCGTGCGCGGCCTTCGCGAGCACGTTCGCGGTAGCCGGCGCCACGACGACGGCGTGAGCGCGCTCCGCCAGGGCGACGTGCTCGACGGCGTCGGCGCTCTGCGGATCGAAGAGGTTGGAGAGCACGGGGCGCCCGGACAGCGTCCGGAACGTGAGCGGGCCGACGAACTCGCGCGCGTGCTCGGAGAGGCAGACCGTGACCGAGGCGCCGAGCCGGGTCAGCTCGCGCAGCAGGTAGACCGCCTTGTAGGCGGCGATCGACCCGGTGACGCCCAGGATCAGCTCACGGCCGTCGAGGCTCATGCCTTGGGCGAGTCACCGTCTTCCTTGACGCGGTACTCGACCTTGGCGGCGGCGATCTCTTCCAGCGCGCCGCTGGTCGGCTTCTTGTGCCGGCTCTCCACGCGCGCGGGCGCGCCCCGGTTGAGCTGGCGCGAGCGCTTCGCGGCGAGGACGACGAGCAGATACCGGTTCGAGACCTTGTTCAACGCGCTCTCGAGCGAAGGGAATGCCATCAATCCTATACCTCCAGATCGGGAAGGGTGAGGTCGAGGCGTGCCACGCGACAGCGCTCGGCCATGATGATCGACTCGAGCTGCTCCATGGCCTCCTTCACGTCGCGGTTCACGATCAGGTAATCATACCGCCGCCACAAGGCGATCTCCTCGCGCGCCCGTACCAGCCGCCGTTCGATCTCGACGTCCGCGTCGGACCGCCGCTCGCGGAGCCGCTGCTCCAGCTCCTTCACCGACGGCGCCAGAATGAAGATCAGCACCGCATCGGAGTAGCGCGCCCGGAGCTGCGCGGCGCCCTGGGTGTCGATATCGAGCAGCACGTCGCGGCCGGTGGCCAGGGCCTCCTCGAGCGAGCGCGCCCGCGTGCCGTAGAGGTTGCCGTGCACGGTCGCCCACTCGGCCAGCTCGCCGCGGGCGAGCATCGCCTGGAACTCCGGCACGCCGACGAAGCGGAAGTCCACTCCGTCCATCTCGCCCGGCCGCGGCGGCCGCGTCGTCACCGAGACCGAGTACGCCAGGTCGGGCAGGCGCAGCCGGATCTCGCGGCACAGCGTCGTCTTGCCGGCCCCCGAGGGCGCCGAGACGACGAACAGCGTGCCGCGACGCCTAATCACCCGGCGAGACCCGATCCGTCACGAGGCGCTGCGCCAGCGTGGCGGGCTCGAGCGATGACAGAATGAGATGGTCGCTCCCCGTCACGATGACCGCCCGCGTGCGACGCCCGTTGGTGGCGTCGACCAGCTTCGTGCTGCCCTTGGCGCTCTCGATGAGCCGCTTCACCGGCAGCGAGTCCAGCGCGACGATCGCCACGATCTGTTCGGCGACGACCACGTTGCCATGTCCCACGTTCACCAGATGCGTCACCTGCCGACCCCCGCCGTTCGCGCGGCTATTCAAGGTTCTGCGCCTGTTCACGCATCTTCTCGATGATGCTCTTGGCGGCGAGCGCCGACTGGCTCAGCTCGAGGTCGTCCGCCTTCGACGCGATCGTGTTCACCTCTCGATTCAGCTCCTGGATCAGGAAGTCCAGCGCCCGGCCGACCGAGCCTCCCCTGTCCAGGAGCAAGACCAGCTGCTCGAGGTGCGCGCGCAGCCGCGTCAATTCTTCCCGCACGTCGGTCTTGTCGGCCCAGATCGCCACCTCGGTGAGGATCCGGCCCTCGTCGAGGACGACCTCGCCGAGCAGCGCCCCGATGCGCTCGCGGAGGCGTTCCTGGTACCGCGCCAGCGCCGCCGGCGTGCGCGCCGCGATCACGTCCACCTGGGTCCGGAGGGCGGCGTGCTGCGCGTGCAGCTCGGCGCCGAGCGCCTCGCCCTCCGCCGCACGGCACGCCACGAGCTCGTCGAGGGCGCGGCCCAGTACGTCCGCGAGGACCGGCCACGCGACCCCGCCCGCCGCCGTCTCGGTGTCCTCCGTGCGCACGACGCCCGGACGCTCGAGCACCCACGTGAGCGTCACGTCTTCGCCGAGGCCCGCGGCGCGTCCGAGCGCCCGCGCCTGCTCGACGTACTGGGCGGCGAGCGCGGTATCGACTCGGATCTGCTGGGCCGACTGGCCTGGCGGCGGGCCGAGCTGAACGGTGATGTCGATCCGCCCACGCTCGAGACGCGACTGGATCAGCCGGCGAGCGTCCATCTCGAACGCGCCGAGCGCGCGTGGCAGCCTCAGCGCGATGTCGAGGTGGCGATGGTTGACGGAGCGCGCTTCGACGGTCACGGCCGTGGCGGCCCCGCCAGTCTCGGCCCGGCCGAATCCCGTCATGCTGCGAAGGGCCGAAACCGGGGTGAGCCGGGTGGGTGGCATCCAGCGATCATAGGGCGAAATCTCCTGTAGTGTCAATATGTTGCGGTTGACACCGCGAGATCCGGCGGCTAGACTCACCCGGGGATCGCGCTCGTGGAGCGCATCGCGACGAACCTCAGCTTCGGGAGCGCGTCATCGATCGTGCCGTGCGGAAGACTTCCACGTCGACGGCCGCGGCCCCGTGAGGGCCAGTGACACGCTGGGCGCTCGCGACGCTGGGAGCGCTCCTCCTGTTGGGCGTCGCGGCCGTCATGCTCGCCCGCTTCTTCGGAAAATCCGGCTCGCGCGCCTCGCTCGGCGTGTCCGTCGTCGCTCGCTGGCTCGCGGCGTACGTCCTCTGGAGCTTCGCGGCCGGCCTGGCGGTGACCGCCGGCGTGCTCGCCACGTACTCCTCGGCCGCGTTCGCCGCCGTCTGCCTCCTCGGCACCGTCTTCGAGTATCGCGCGCACCTGCGGGCCGGTCGCGACCGCGCGTTGGCGATCTTCGTCGGCGTCCAGCTCGCGTGGCTCGTGTTCGTGCTCTTCCAGAACGGTATGTTGGCTGCCGGGTGGTGATAGGCTCGGAGGATGGGCGAGCAGGACGCCATCCTGGTCATCGACGATGACCCCGCCGCCGCCCTCCTCCTGAGCGACTTCCTCGAGCGCGAGGGGTATCCGGTCGTCGTGGCTCGCACCGGCGCCGAAGGCCTGCGCCTGATCGGCCAGGGAACGTTCGCCCTCGTCCTGCTGGATCTCAACCTGCCCGACGTCGACGGCACGGTCATCATGCGCGAGGCCGCGCGGGTCGAGGCGCCTCCCGAGGTCATCGTCGTCACCGGCCACGCGACGGTCGATTCGGCGATCGAGGCGGTCGAAAGCAGGAGCGCGGGCTACATCGTGAAGCCCGTCGACCTCTCGCGCCTCGGCGCGATCGTCACCCGGGTCTTCGACCGACGGCGGCTGGCGCAAGACAACGCGCGGCTGCAAGCCGAGCTGGCCGAGCGGCTCGCCGAGAGCGAGGCCCTGGCCGCGATCTCGGCCACGGTCAGCTCCACCCTGGACGTCCGCGAGGCCCTGCGCCGAATCAGTCGAGAGCTGGTCCGTCTGCTCGGCGCGGACACGGCGGCCGCCTACCTGCACGACTTCGGGAGCGGGCAGCTCGTGCCGACCGCCGCGTACCACGTGCCCAGGGAGTACCTGGCGACGCTCTCCTCGGCCCCGCTGCCGCTCAAGGAGCAGGGCTTCTTCCTTCCGCTCTGGGCGGAGCGGCGCCCCGTGTACTCGGACGACGTCGCGCACGACGCGCGCTTCACGCACGCGATGTTCAGGAGCTTCCCGCATCAGTCGGGACTCCTCCTGCCGCTGATCGTCGACGACGAGGTGACCGGCGGCTTCTACGTGGTGTGGTGGACCGCCCGCCGCAACTTTTCCGAGCGCGAGCTGCGCGGGCTCGATCACGTCTGCGAGCAAGTCGGGTTCTTCCTCCGGAACGCCCGTCTCTACGAGCAAGCGGAGCGTAACCGGCACCGGCTCGAAGTCCTCAACGACGTGTCGCGACGCCTGGCCGCCGTCTCCGATCCGGAGGAGGTGCTGACGGTCATCGTCAACGAGGCCGCGCGGCTCGTGGGCGCCGAAGCGGCCGGTCTCCGCCTGCTGGACGGCGACGATCTGGTGGTCAGCGCCCGGACCGAGGCGGCCGCCGACATGATGTCGCGGCCACGGCTCAAGGTCGGGGAGAGCCTGAGCGGCCTGGTCGTCGCCACCGGTGAGCCCGTCGTGGTCGAGGACCTGGCGGCCGACACGCGCCACGATCCCGCCCACAAGCGCGGCGCCCTCGAGCGGGGCTTTCGCGGGTTCATCGGCGTCCCGCTCCGCGCCCATGGGCGCGCCGTCGGCACGCTCAGCCTCTTCACCAAAGGGGCGCGCCATTTCTTGCCGGACGAGATGGCGCTGCTGTCGGCGCTGGCGGACCAGGCCTCGCTCGCCATCGACAAGGCGCGCCTGCTCCGGGAGACGGAGGAGGGACGCGCGCTGCTCGAGCGGCTCTCCCACGCCGCCATCGCGATGCAGAGCTCCTGGGGGCGGGACGATCGCCTCGCGGCCTTCGTGCACGCGGCGCGCGACGTCGTCGGCTTCGACCGCGTGAACGTGTTCCTCCTGACCGCCGACGGTTCGGAGCTCGAGCCGGTGACGACCGGCGGAGACGACGACGCCCCCGGGCTCCGGCTGCCGGTGACACCCGACGCGGGTCCGTACCACGAAGCCCTGAAGAGCCGACGTCCGATCGCGGTGCTGTCCGACGCGGACCTCGCCCGGGTTCTGCCGCTCGATCGGTCGCACCTCGACCACCCGTATCTCCGATCGCGGCGGTTCGTCGTCGCGCCGCTCGTCGTCGGCGACCGGGTGATCGGCGTCGTGAGCGCCGACAACAAGCCGAGCCGCCGGCCGATCAGCCGCCAGAGCATCGAGCCGTTCGGCTCGCTCTGCCAGAATCTCGCGATGGCGCTCGAGGAGAGCCGGCTCTACGCCGAGGCCCGCGCCCGCGAAGAGGCGACGACGCGGCTCTACGCGGTGACCCGGCAGCTGGCGACCAGCCTCGACCGGGAGCGCCTGCTCGACGTGATCGCCGAACAGGCGACGGAGCTGACCGGGTGTGACGCCGTCGGGGTCTTCTTCTACGACGTGACGCGGGGGGCCCTCGTCTTCCACCGCGGGCTGCACCTGCCGGCCGAGCTGACCCACGGCCTCGCGCTGAGCCCCGGCGAGGGCATCGCCGGCCGGGCCTATCAGGAGCGTCAGCCGGTGTGGACGCGAGACCGTCTGACCGACCCGACGCTCCGACACTCGCCGGCGACCCAGCGCTTGGTCGACGCGATGGCGCCGCGGGCCTATCTGGCGGTGCCCATCATCAGTCGCGAAGAGACCCACGGCGTCCTCGCCGTGTACTTCTTCACGCCGCACGACTTCACCTCGCGCGAGATCCAGCTCGTGTCGGCCCTCGCCGACCAGGCCGCGGTCGCGCTCCAGAATTCGCGCCTCTTCGAGGAGACGCGCCGCCGCGAGGGCGAGGCCAAGCGGCTCTCCGACGGCCTGGCGCTCCTGAACCAGGCGGCCCGAGCGCTGCACCGCACGCTCGAGGTGGACGCGATGCTCGACGGCGCGCTCAAGGAGCTGGCCAGGGCTTTCGGCGCCAGCGGCGCGCTCGTGCACCTGCTCGCCGAAGACGGGAGCCTGAGCCGGAGCGTCGGCCACTGGGTGTCGGGCGGGCAGCGTCCCGGCGATCCAGGGCGCCTGGGCGGGCTCAGCGACCACGTGCGCCGGACGCGGGCGCCGCTCCTCCTGCGCGACGTGACGAAGCACCCCGACGTCGTCCATCCCGCGAACGTCGCCCACGGCGTGCGCTCCATCGCGGCGTTCCCAATCGCGGGCCGGAACGAGCGTGTGCTCGGAGTCCTCGTCCTCTACTACACGGCGGCGCAGGCGTTCGGTGACACCGAGACGCGCCTGCTGGCGTCCTACGCCGATCAGCTGGCGACCGCGCTCGAGAACGCGGAGCTCTACGAGGAGACACAGACGCAGCGGGTGCGCCTCGCGCAGATCTTCGACTCGACCTCCGACGGCATCGTGCTCGTCAGCCGCGAGGGCGAGATCCAGGCGGCGAACCGACAGGCCGGGGAGCTTCTCGGCTTCGATGCGAGCTCGGTCATCGGGGTGCGCCTGTCGCAGCTCGCGGCCGGCCGCCGGAGCTCGCCCGACTACGACCGGGTGTTCGAGGACCTGCACGCGATCCTCGAGAATCCGGACCGCGGGGGCGAGGGGGACCTCGAGCTGCGGCGCAGCGGCCGGACCGTCCACTGGGCCGGTCGGCCGATCAAAGACGCCTCCGGCGGGACCATCGGGTTCACGCTGACGCTCCGCGACGTGACGCACGAGCGGCAGGTGAGCGAGATGAAGACGGACTTCGTCTCGTTCGTCACCCACCAGCTCCGCACGCCCCTGGCGGGCATCAAGTGGATGCTGGAGCTCGCGGCTCAGACCCCCCAGGTCCCCGCCGAGGCGGGCACCTACGTCGAGGATGCCCGCGCCGCCGCCGAGCGGCTGATCGGCCTCGTGAACGACCTGCTCGACATCTCCCGCCTCGAGAGCGGCAAGCTGACGGTGGTGCTCCGGCCGACGAGCCTCGGGAAGCTCACGCAGAGCGCGCTGGACGATCTCGGGGCCTTGATCCGCGACAAGGGCCAGCGGCTGTCGGTGGCGGGCGTGGAGAGCGCGCCGATGGTGATGGCCGAACCGCAGCTCCTCCGCCAGGTCATCATGAATCTCACGTCGAACGCGCTCAAGTACACGCCGGCCGGCGGCGAGATCTCGATTCGCATCGGCGTCGAGGACGGCCGTACCGCCCGCTGGACGGTCACGGACAGCGGCATCGGGATTCCCAAGGCCTCGCTGGCGCGACTCTTCGAGAAGTTCTACCGGGCCGACAACGTCCACACGGTCGAAACGGAAGGCACGGGGCTCGGCCTCTACCTGGTCCGCCTCATCATCGAAAAGCTGGCCGGCCAGGTCTGGTGCGAGTCCGAGGAACGTCGAGGATCAGCGTTCACCTTCACGCTCCCAATCAGCGGATGAGGCCGATGGTGACCAACGAAAAGCGGGTCTTGCTGGTCGAAGACGATCGGTTCCTGCGGCGGGCGTGCGAGGCGAGCCTGCGGCAGCGCGGGCTGACGGTGACGACCGCGGCGGACGGCGAGGAAGGGCTCCGTCTGGCCCGGAGCGAGCGGCCGGACCTCATCCTGCTGGACATGCTGATGCCGAAGCTGTCGGGCCTGGAAGTGCTGCGGGCGCTCAGAAGCGACGACGCGACGCGCGGCGTGAAGGTACTCATTCTCTCCAACTCCTCCCGCGAGCAGGACATCGCCGAGGTCACCAATCTCGGGATCTCCGGGTACTTCGTGAAGTCGAACCTGTCGCTCCAGGAGCTCGGCGAGCTGGTCGGCCGCTTACTGGCGGGCCAGAGTGCCTGAGGGAGCCCGTCGGGTCCTCCTCGCGGAGGACGACCGGTTCCTGCGCCGGGCGGCGGAGGCGCGCCTGCGCCAGCACGGGCTCGAGGTGCTCACGGCCGTCGACGGCGAGGAGGCGCTGCGGGTCGCCCGCGCGGAGCATCCCGACCTGGTGCTCCTCGACGTGCTGTCGAACCTCGGCCAGGAGCGCGACGTCGAACAGGCGACGGCGCTCGGTGCCGTGGCGTTCCTCGTCAAGGCGAACCTGTCGCTGCAGGACCTCGTGCAGAGGGTCGACGCGGTGCTGGCGACCGGGACGACGTAGGCCTGGTGCCGGGTCTCAGGCGCGGCTGCCGGGCTTGACGGCCCGGCTGCCGGCCCGGCAGAGCGGACAGTCCTCGGGCTTCCAGGTCGTGGCCTTCACCGTCGCGAGCGTCGCGCGCTTCACCGGAAAGCTCGCGGCTCCGCCGCTCCGGTCGATCACCGAGCCCACGCCGACCACCGCGCCGCCGAGCGCCTCGACGCAGCTCACGACCTCGCGGATCGAGCCGCCGGTGGTCATCACGTCCTCGACGACGAGGCAGCGCTCGCCGGCCGCGAGCGTGAACCCACGCCGCAGGCGCATGACCCCGTCCTCGCGCTCGGTGAAGAGCCCCCGTGCGTCGAGCGCGCGGGCGACCTCGTGGGCGACGAGGATGCCGCCGATCGCGGGTGCCAGGACGGTCTGGACGCGATCGGACCGGAACGGCTCGGCGAGCGATTCGCCGAGAGACGCGGCGTGGACCGGGTGCTGCAGGACGAGCGCCGATTGGATATAGACGTCGGAATGCAGGCCCGAGGTGAGACGGAAATGGCCGTGCAGCAGGGCGCCGGTGGTCTCGTAGAGGCCGAGCGTCTCGCGGTCGGTCACGGCCCGCCGAGCTCGGCGACGATCGCGGCCGCGGCCGCGGCCGGGTCCTGGGCTCCGCTGATCGGTCGCCCCACGACCAGGTAGTCGGCTCCGGCGGCGAGCGCCCGCCCGGGCGTCGCGACCCTCACCTGGTCGTCTTTTTGGAGAAGGGGGCTCCGGGTGCGCGAAGTGCGTGCGCCCTCCGCCCCCCTCTCGACTCCCCCCGGACGCTTCTCCGCTTCTGGCTTCGCTCCTCCGCCGGGCCGGATTCCGGGCGTGACGATTACCCAGTCGCGGCCCATCGCCAGGCGCAGGAGGGCGATCTCCTGGGGCGAGGCGACGCAGCCGTCGAGACCGGCCTCGCGGGCGAGGCCCGCCAGGTGGAGGACGTGGGCCTCGATGCTCGTCGGTACGCCGACCTCGCGCTGGAGCGCCTTGCGGTCGAGGCTCGTCAGCACGGTCACGCCGAGGCAGAGCGGTCGGGGGACTCCGAAGTCGCCGGCCGCTTTCACCGCCGCTTCAGAGGCGGCTCGCGCCATCGCCAGGCCGCCGCTCGCGTGGACGTTGAGCATGAAGACCCCGAGACGCGTCGCCTCGCGCGCCGCAGCGGCGACGATATTCGGGATGTCGTGGAATTTGAGATCGAGGAAGACGCGAAAGCCCCGTTTGCGGGCGGTCTCGATCGCCGCCGGGCCCGCGGCCGTGAAGAGCTGCGAGCCGATCTTGCACCCCGTGAGGATTCCGTCCAGGCGGCCGAGCAGCGTCTCGGCATCGTCCAGGCTCGGAACATCGAGCGCGACCAGGACCCGGTCGGCGGCGCTAGGCGAGGCCAGCGTGGTACTCCTGCAGGCTCTGGACCAGGTGCTCGCCCTTGAGCAGGGTCTCGATGGCGCCGATCGCCGCCTGCGCGCCGTCGAGCGTCGTGTAGTGGGGAATGTCCTGGGCCACCGCGGTGCTCCGGATGATCGTCGAGTCCTTCCGGGCGCGGCCGTCGGCCGGCGTGTTGATGACGAGGGCGATCTCACGCCTCTTCATGAGGTCGATCACGTTCGGGCGATACCCCTCGCCGACCTTGTGGATCGTCTCCACCGTCATGCCGTACCGCCCGAGCACCCGCGCCGTGCCCGGCGTGGCCACCAGCACGAAGCCCAGGTCGATCAGCCGCCGCGCCAGCGGCGCCACCGCGCGCTGGTCGCGGCTGCGCACGGAGACGAAAATCTTGCCCGCGGTGGGCATCGCCAGGCCGGCCGCGACCTGAGACTTGAGGTACGCCTTGCGAAAGTCGTGGTCGATGCCCATGACCTCGCCCGTGGATTTCATCTCCGGGCCCAGAACGGTGTCCACACCGGGGAATTTGATGAAGGGGAAGACCGATTCCTTGACGGCGATATGGGGCAGGTCACGTCCGTCCCACGCGAGCCAGGGCTCGAGCGTCTCGCCGAGCGCGGCGCGCGTCGCGATCTT
>Ga0137403_10004411_pt1 | contig 16587 bp, 15 predicted proteins | sample CZOMad2_1_16fung_FD_122057 | JGI IMG/M metagenome (GOLD analysis project Ga0137403, IMG submission 122057) | Vadose zone soil fungal communities from Angelo Coast Range Reserve, California, USA - CZOMad2_1_16fungal (Hybrid Assembly) | ecosystem: Environmental > Terrestrial > Soil > Vadose zone...
ACGCTCCAGAGAAATATGGGATCGGCGGATCTATTATTTCGATCCGGATGGACCGGGACTTTACTTCCACGGCACGGTAGGCTCCTTCGCCCGTAGTACACGCTGGTATCTGCGAAACTGCCGTGGACTCGGCGAGGCCCTTAAAGAATTCCAGCAGATCCACAACCAGCGGGAGCAGGCCGAATTCTATCGTCAGCAAATCGCGCCCAGGCTATGGTCGCCACTGATCCGCTTTTTAATCAACCGGACGGCGGTTCTCTCGATACTTGGAGTGCCTGCAGAACAAATCCAGCAGATCAAGCAGGCCTCGGACGATGGAATCAGCTCGTTCGTGGAAGAGAAAGTGGAGAGGACGCTGACCCGAATCCCGATCGCCGAAAACTATTTCTGGCGCGTCTACATGAACGGCTACTACCCGGCGGGATGCTGCCCGAACTATCTCAAGCGTGAATACTTTGACGTGCTTCGCGCGCGGATCCCGCGGATCCAGATCCAAACATCGACTCTGGCACATTTCCTGAGTTCAGCGTCGAAGCGTTACAGCGTTTTTGTGCTGCTCGATCACATGGACTGGCTCTCGGCGACGCCGCAGATACTGGAAGAGGAGTGGCGTTTGATCATGGACTGCGCTCTCCCGCGCGCAAGGATCATTTACCGGTCCGGCAACGTCAATTGCGGCTACATCCCCGAGTTTGCCGCGCGCCGCCTTGAATTCCAACCGGACCAGACTGCCGAGTTGAACAATCGCGACCGCGTCGGGATCTATGGATCTTTTCATTTCGCAAGGGTGACAACATGAAACCACGATACCTTCGCAAACAACCCGATCATCGCGAGACGATGACCAACTACTACAACACCCAGGCCGGCTTTTACGATGCCACTCGCTGGATCTTTCTGTATGGACGAGAGCGGCTGATTCAACAATTGGACATCCGCCCCGGCGAGCGTGTGCTCGAGGTCGGATGCGGCACTGGAAAGAACTTCGATGCGATCCAGCAAAGACTGCAAGGTACGGGCGAAATCATCGGTGTGGATTGCTCCCGGCCCATGCTTCAGAGGGCCGCGGAGCGCGTTCGGGAAAAGGGTTGGAAGAATGTTCGTTTGATCGACATGGAGTACGGCAAGGAACCCATTACACGCGGCAAAGCGGACGTCATCGTCTTTTCTTACTCGCTTTCCATGATTCCGGAATGGGAGCTTTCCCTCGCGTGTGCCCAATCGGAACTGTGGCCGGGCGGCAGGATCGGCGTTGTGGATTTCTACAAATCGGCGAACGGTTCCAAATGGTTTGAAGAATGGCTTGCGGTCAACCATGTCAACGTGGATCGGCCGTACGAGGAAAGACTGCGCCAGTTTTTCAGAAAATGTACGTACATGCGGTGCGACGCCTGGGCAGGTTTGTGGTCCTTCTACCTGTTCATTGGCGTGCGTCCCGCGTTCTCAATGATGAATGCGGCAGCATAACTGGAGGTAGAGTGAAGCTTGATGCACATGTCCATACTTTGTTCTCAGGCAAAACCACGATTTATCCCGTCCACAAGATTCTCAACGAATCCTACAACCCTCCCGAACTCGTTTACAGCCGGGCCAAGGCCCGCGGAATGGATCTGGTTGCAATCACGGATCACGACACGATTGATGGCGCGCTGACCCTCGCCGATCGCCCCGATCTGATCATCGGAGAGGAAATAACCGCCATTTTTCCCGAAGACAATGTGACAGTACATCTAGGAGTTCTGGACATCAACGAACAACAACATCGGGAGATTCAAAGACTGCGGCGCAATATCCGCGAGCTTATGCCCTACCTGAAATCTCAGGGCATCTTCACGACACTGAATCATCTCGCGTCGCAGACTGCCGGGCGGTTAACCGCCGCGCACATCGCAACTCTCATACCCTGGGTGGATGGCCTTGAAGTCCTGAACGGGACGCGTCTGCCCAGCCAGAACCGCACTGCTGCAGCCCTCGCGGAGGCATACGGCAAGGTCGGCGTCGCGGGAAGCGATTCGCATACTTTCCGAGGCCTGGGCAAAACCTACATGGTGGCCGATCATGCTTTCGTATCACGACCTGCAACACAGTGCACCCGAGATCATCTCGTTCTACCACTCGCGCCAACTTCACGACTGGTGCTCGCTGGTCGTTGGCGATCGAGTCGTTACCACACCCCCAAATGACCTGAGCTCCTGCTCGATCCTCATTTATGACAAGCCCCGCGATCACATTGGCTGGCACTACGACGTCAATTTCTACCGCGGGCGCCACTTCACAGGTCTCTTTTCGCTGGTGAACCGGAACAGGGAAGGCACCGGACTTTCTTCCGCGAAGTTGATGGCTCGGCGCAAATCCGGCGATACCGAGATTCCGACACTTCGCAGACTGGCTCAACGCGGAACGGGCATTGGTTGTGAGAGCGGAGGTAGAAATCCATTACAGCGCAGACGATCTTATTATCGAGATGACCTTGCCTGAAATTGAGCTCCCCAATCTCACTCTGCACGCGGAGGCGGCGCAACTGGTTGTCTCGTCTGATCCCAATGATGACGGGCTTCAGCTCATGCACGTAATCGATCTGCCATCCGTCATCTCTCTCGATGGACTGGATGCCGAGCGCACTCGCAACAAACTTAGGATCACCACCGCCCTCGCAGGCTACTACGGGGTCCAGCAGGCGACAGCCTAGTGAACGCGGGCTAAAGCCCGCGACTACATTTTAGAAACCACGTTGGTCCCCAATGTAGTCGCGGGCTTTAGCCCGCGTTCAATTCTGTGGTTAGACCGCCACCGCGCGGCTGGCCCACTGCTTGAATCGAGCTTTGACGGCATACATTCGCTCGTCGGCGAACTGCATGGCGTCTCTTACGCTTGCGGCATCGGTCGGGACACTGGCCAATCCACAGCTCACGCCGAAATGCATTCTCCTGTATGGCTCGTGCGCGGGATCCCAAACCACCATGTGGCGGAATTTTCGGATTTGCGCGCGAAGGTCGTGTCTCTGGGCGAAGGTCAATACCACGAATTCGTCGCCGCCGAGGCGGCAGATCAACTGGGCATGATTGAAGGCTGCGCGAAGGTGCGCTCCAATGCGGATGAGAGCCGCATCACCGGCTTTGTGCCCGTAGTTGTCGTTTACTCCCTTGAACGAGTTGATGTCAACGAGGACTATCGAGAAATCCAGGCCGGCGAGCGATTCGCAGGCGGTCTCGAAAGCGCGGCGGTTTGCAAGGCCAGTGAGCTGGTCCACTGTGGCATCACGTATCGCTGACTCGAGAGCCATGGCATTGGCCAGACTGGCGGAAATCTTTTCAGCTACGGCCGAAATCAGCCACAGCTCATCGTCTGTAAGCGGTTTGCCGGGACGATGGACAAAAATCGTGGCTATGACAGCGCCTCCAAACATCACGGGAATTCCGTCCTGATGCTCACCAACCTGAACGGCGACGGTGGACTCCGGAACGGAATTCGTCAGCATGGTGCACGCAGCCCCGATGATCTCCTTCACCGTGCTAAGCCCTGTGATGGATTCGGCCAGAGACTCGAGGATCTTGATCTCCGACGTCGCCCGCTGAATGCCCGAATAGCCGGTCGACGATGCCGCTTGCGGGAAGCTCACAACACCTTCATATATGGATTCCCAGACATCAACGACCTCCGGATCAAAGAACGTACCGGCGCCCTCTTTCAGGACCTTGATTGCGTCGGCGATCGTCCGTGCGCACTCGACGTGTTCAGAAACGTACGCGTCGAAGACATCTGCTACAGTCAGTACGCGTGCGCCAAGCGGGATATCTTCCCCCTTGAGGCCATTGGGATATCCCAACCCATCAAACCTTTCGTGATGGGCGAGAATCGAATCCGCAACCGGATACGGAAACTTGATGTTCGAAATGATCTCGGCGCCGAGCTGCGGGTGCAGACGCATTTTCCGCATCTCTTCGGGGGTCAGAGGTCCTTGTTTGCTCAGGATGTATTCGGGCACGGCCAGCTTGCCAATGTCGTGCAGCAGAGCAGCCGCCGCAATCGCATCGATCTGTTGCTGGTCCAGACGCATAGCTACGGCAATGGCCCGCGAGTATTTCTGCACACGCTGAACGTGGCCGTGCGTGTTTTTGTCCTTCGCGTCGATAGCCAGCACCAGCGTCGACAATGTCGAATTGAAGAGCTCGGCCATTTCTTCCGCGTGCTTCTTTTCGTTTTCAAGGCTCTGCAGGTAGACCCGATAGGAGTAATAACTCAAATAAAGGATAGGTATGACCACTAAAAGCACCGGGGCCGGAAAAGATTGCATAAGCTCCAAAACTGCGAATGCCAGGATGCCCGCTAGAAAAAATGTTGGTGCAGTGTAAAGAAAGTTGTCATGCCACACCCGGAAGATGGATTTGCCGTGCGACAGGCCGATCATGAGCGACACACAGAGCGAATTACCGAAATAATAGAGAAGCGAGGCGATCATCGATCCGACAAGCCGGTCTGATACAGATGTTGAATCCTGCACGATCCAATGGTAGGCCGTTCCCGCCATGGTTACCGTCAACCCGATCATTCCAAGGTTGAAAATCAAGAAATGCAGAACGAGTCGTTTCCGGGGAAACGTAAACTGGACAAACACTCCGCAAATAGCAACGATGACAGCCGGTTTCGTCCCCAGCACCATGACGGAGCTGAGGGCAACCGTAGTTAGCAGGGAAAGCGAGGATCCGCCGATCAGCTTCACCTTGGTGTGAGCCGTCACGACCGCGACGAAAACCATCAGCCCGAACCAGTAATACTCGATGGGGCCGAGGTCCAGCGCCGATCTCATCAGCGAACAGAATCCCACGATCCCGAACAGGATCACGGCGATCTGGGCCGAGCGCGGAAGTCCTTTAAAATGTCCCCTGTTACTCAAAATCGAACCTCATCCTCTCCCTTATCGGCAAATTGGTCACGGGTGCTTAGCCCTTTAGATCAACCCGGGAGTTAGAGGCCCCCCAGAAAATACCATAAATAGTTAAAGGTCCCCTGTGGGCGGCCGATAAGACCTTTGATTCCGGGGGAACCATCGTGCCTGGATGGCAGATGGGCGGGATCACCTGAAGGGAAGATCATGAAACGTAGGCTTTTCTTTACTATCTTCTGCCTGCTATTCGCCGGCTCTGTTTTTGGGCAGAACGGGGGCAAGGATAACGGTCGGGGTCAGAACCCAAACCGTGACCAAAACTACAATGAGTGGGACCGGTCCGGGAAGCGAGACCATCCAAAACTGGACAACCATCTTTATAACTGGGTCCATTGGGATCAAACGTATGGCGACAAGAAAGAAAAGATCCGCGTCATCATTCAGCACGTCACGCCATCGACCGCCATCGATGAGGCCGACATAGCCAGGAAAGGCGGGAAAACTACACATCAATACGGCAAACTGAAGATGAGTGTAGTTGAAGTGCCGGCGGACCAGATGGAGAAGCTGGCCGACAACAAGAACGTCAGATACGTTTCTCTCGACGAGCCCGTCCAGGGCTTTTGGGGCGAGCCCAGAGTGGCGTCCGGTGCTGCGCTGGCCACACAGACCTACGGAGTTACAGGAGCCGGTATCGGCGTCGCAGTGATCGATAGTGGTATCGCGGCGCATCCCGACCTGCAGAACGTGGTAAAGGCGGTGGACTTCGTCGATTCGAGCAAAACTGGCGGCGTGGATACTTACGGTCATGGGACACACGTGGCCAGTATTGTTGCAGGATCGGGCAGTGCTTCCTTTGGTTGGTTTAAGGGTATAGCCACTGGAGCGAAGCTGATCGATCTGCGAGTCCTGAATGCCACGGGTGGCGGTTATACGAGCGATGTGATCGAGGCTATCGAGTGGGCAGTCCAGAACAAGAACGCGATGGGTAACGATGGGCGGAGCATGAACATTCGCGTCATCAACCTCTCGCTGGGACATCGGCCTTACGAGTCGACCGCAACCGATCCGCTTGCGACTGCGGCCCGTTTTGCTGTGCAGAACGGTATCGTGGTTGTGGCAGCGGCCGGCAACTACGGTAAAGATGCGACCGGTCAGACGATCTATGGCGGCATCACGAGCCCGGGTAACGAGCCCGCTGTAATTACGGTTGGCGCCATGACGACCTGGGGCAGTGACGATCGTTCCGACGACACGGTCGCCACGTACAGTTCTCGCGGGCCAACGGCTGTAGAACATCTGGTCAAGCCGGATATCACTGCTCCTGGATCGCAGGTAGTGGCAGCCATGAGTTCAGGTTCAACTCTGGCGAACAACTTTCCACAATTGCGGATTGGTTCTTCGTATATCAGGATGAGCGGCACCAGCATGGCTACTCCGGTAGTTGCCGGGGCGGTCGCACTGATGCTCCAGAAGAACCCATCACTGACTCCAAACGCCGTCAAGGCCGCTCTGATGTTTACGGCTGAACACCGCACGGGATCACCTTTGGCCTTCGGTGCCGGCTACGTCAATGTCGCCGGCGCGGTCAACATGGCCGCCAACATCAACACGAATGTTCCTGCGGGCATGTATTGGATGGTCAATAACGGACTCGGACTGAACTATCACAACATCATCGGCGGATCGCCTGTGACCTGGGGACAGACGATTGTCTGGAATAATGCGCTGTACTCCGGTACGGAAATGCTCTACAACGCCGCAACGTGGAGTGGAAGCATGGTCTGGGGTTCAACCATCGTTTGGGATGAGGCTCTAACCATCGTGTGGGATGAGGCGCTGAGCAACTCCGCCGATATCACCGCACAGACGATCGTCTGGGATGAGTGCGAAGGTCTCACGATAGTCTGGGATGAACCGTAGAAATCTCGAAAGCGCGGGTTCAGGGGTTTAGCCCGCGCTCCCTTCTTCAGGTGGTGGCGAGGGCTTCTTCCTCGTCCGTTTGATGGTCGCGGCGGCGGGCTTGATCCGCGGCGCGACCATCTTGCGTTTGATACCACTTGAAGCCCGGCGCTTGCGAGCCGGTTTCTCTTCGTGTGCAGTCTCTGTGGAGATAACCGCAGAGTCCGCAGGCTGCAAGGTCGGTTCCGCAATCTCCTCAGCCGTCGCCTCCGTCATGGACGCCGGCTGCACTTCTTCGACGGACGCCTGTTCTTCGATTGTCATGGGCGGCTCGGGCTGCTCCATCTCCATCACCGGAGCATCTTCAACGGGTGTTCCAGCTGCGCGCTGAGCCTGATTGATCTGACTTCCCGGAAAGACCCGCAGTATGCCCTGGCGATTACGCTCGAGACGAAATAACCCGGCGCGTTGTCCGGATCGAACAGCATCCAGAAAACTGTGGAAACCGTAACGCCGTTCATCGAAGGACGGTGAAGCGTTCTTGATGAACTGCTTGACGTTTCGCAGGTACATCGGCCAGTGCGGCGTGATCCGGGCGTTTTGAAACACTTCCTGCATGGCACGAACACCCTCTTCCATTTGTGTGGGAGACGGGCCAACCGGACCGGTTGTGGCCGCCGGACTGACAGCGGCAGAAGGCTGAACCTGTGCCGGTTCCTGTGCCTGCCCATTGGTGGGAGCGGCTTCCCGTTCCCCTTCTTCCTGATCCTTTTGATCCTTCAACTCCACCAGGAGGCTGCGATCGACTTGCTTTAATTTCACGAAGCCGGCAGCTGCCATCTTTTCGATGAAATCGCGGAAAGTGCTGGCGCCGTAATCGCGCTCGGAGAACGTCGAGTCCAGTTGCAGCAATGTGCTTTTCAGCAGGCCTAACTGCGGTGAGACTTCGCGATCGGCCAGCACTTTGAGAGCACGCCGCACAAGTGGAAATGCTCTTTCGAGGTTTCCCTCGCTGACGGTGCGCGTCTTCTCCGCCTGCCTCCGCTGTCCGCTCTGTTGTCCGCCCTGGGGCGTAATCAGGTTTTCGTACGAAATGAATTCATGGCAGTTCTTCTGAAGAATGATGCTGGTGAACGCGCGGCCTCCGACAACCAGCACTTTCTTGTCGTACTGTTTCAGTTTCTCGACAAGCGCGATGAAGTCACTGTCTCCGCCGACGATGACAAAGGCATTGATGTGGTTGCGGGTGAATGCCATCTCCAGCGCATCGAGCGCCAGGTTGATGTCGGCGCCATTCTTGTCACCACCCGGAGTCAGGTTTCGCTGCACCATCTGGATGGCATGCTGCGTCATGCTCCGGCTGTGTTCACCGGCCCGCTTCCAATCGCCATACGCGATTTTGGTGACGACTTCGCCGCGCTCCTTGATAGCCTCCAGAACTGCGCCAATGTCGAAATGCCGGTTCAGCGTGCTCTTGACGCCGATTTCGATGTTGTCGAAGTCGATGAACACAGCAATCTTTAAGCGATCCTCTACCATAATTACTGAGGATAGCAAAAAAGGAGCCGCGAATTACGCGAATTACGCTAAAGCTATTTCCGGGAGATATCCACAATACCGACTTTATTTACCCCGCTGCCGGCGATGTAGATTTGTTTACCGTCCTTCGTTGCAACAAAGTGACGCAGGACGCCACCACCGGACGGGATCGGCCATTTCATGAAGCTGTTGTCCTTCGGATCGAAGCGGACCAGTGTGTTCGGCGTTACGTTCGACTCACTGTACCAAACGATTCCGTCGGACATCGTGAGAATCGCGTACGGACGCGAATTCGGACCGCCGGGCGAAGGCCATTCCTCAACCTTGCCGGTCTTCGGATCCAGCCGGCCCAGGTAGCCGCGGATATGATCGGAGTAATACACGCGGTCGTCCGGAGCGACGGCCAGGCGCCGCGGGCGAGCGCCTTCGGGTAGCAGATATTCCTTGATCTCGAATGTAGCGCGATCGATGTGCGCGAGCTTGTTGCTGTTGAATTCGCAGTACCAGGGGTCACCTTTCGAATCGAGTCGAAGGCCGTAGGGAGCGGATCTCGGTGTCGGAGACTGTTTCAACGTGACCTTCCCGGTTTTCGGATCCAGCTTGCCCAGGAGGTTCCCACCCTGCACGGTGAACCAGAGGATTCCCTCTTTATCGAACAACGGTGTATGTGGATCGTGTGCTGCCGGATCCGGCATCGGATATTCGGTAACCTGACCTGTCTTCGGATCCAGCTTGCCGATATATCCCTTCGCATTGGCAGTAAACCACACATTCCCATCGTTATCGGTTACCAAACCATGCGGACCGGATCCCGGGGTTTTCAGGTTGAACACCTGGATTTTTCCGGTCTTCGGATCGAGCCGTCCCAGAGTGTTGTTGCCCTGGCCGGTGTACCAGAGCGACCCGTCCGGAGCAACTTCAGTGTCGTGGGGACCGGCGTTCTGGCCGGGCGTGTCCCATTCTTTGATGGTGACGTTGATGTCGGCTGCGCACAAGATTCCAACGGAAACAAGAAGCAGCAACAGGGATAGCGACGCAATAGCCATACGCGACATGCGAAAGCCTCCTGACGAACCTATTTTTTGAACAGGTTATCGAAAGCGCTGCGGGCATCCGACGGCTTCGTGGTGACACCGCTGCTGTTGTTTCCGCCGGAGTCCCGGGTTTCCCGCTCAATCGATGCGCGGGCCATGAAGAATTCACAATTATTGCGCAAATCTTTCTTGGTGATACGTTCGGGAATGGGCTGCGTGCACTCGAACTGGGCGGCCGTGTCGAAGTGACGGCAGTTCTTGCAGGATCGGAGGTCGGCCTTACATTTGGGACACTGGCTCTCGTACTTGATTTCGACGGGCGGTGGAACGATGGCCCCGCACAAGGCGCAACGCAGGACTTCCTGGAAACCCGGCATCTTCATCAGGCGCGGGCCTTCTTTGGCCTTGGAACCCCGCGGACCCCCTTTGGGCTGTTGGCGTGGTTTTTCCGGGTCGCGTCGCTCACGATCACGGTCGTTATCCTGATAGCCGCGCTGGCCGTATTTTCTGTCCATATTTTCAGGTGGGATTGGTCTTCCCTAAGCCTCTATTCTAAGCTATTTACGACTTGACGCCTAAAAAGGTTACAAGGGAATTAGCCGCGGATTACGCGAATTACGCGGATGGGCGCGCAAGATCCTTACACGACAGGGAAATCTACCGTAACGGCGCGCCCATCCGCGTAATTCGCGTAATCCGCGGCTAAATTCTCTGTCCCCGAATTTCGTCACGCTCCGTCATCCGAAAGCATCTTTACCCGGTCTTGAAGTACTTCCGTGACTGCAGCATAGGGGTCGGCGGCCCGGCTGAAGGCCAGTGGATTGATAGGATCCCCGAAATGGATCTCCACAGGACGAAATCGGAAACTTCCGCCCCGCGGCCAGGACTCAAAACTACCCCGAATTCCGACGGGGACAATCGGCACTCCCAGCTCATAACCCAGGATCGCGGCACCTTTCTTGAATTCGGTCACGCGGCCGTCTATCGTGCGTGTGCCCTCAGGAAACACCAGGAGCACGCGGCCGTGCTTGAGGCCGATGGCCCCAACCTGCATGGCTCGGATGAGGTTCACATTCGGGTCGATTGCGACGATATTGCAAAGCTGAGCGATGCGTCTGGAAATCGCGCTCTGCCAGTAATCGCTGTAGCCGAGAATGAAGATTTTATAGATGACCCGGCGCGGCAGAGTGGAAATCAGCAGCGGTCCATCGAGAAATGATTCGTGATTTGGACAAAGAATGAAAGGAAGCGTTTGAGGAATCTTCTCCAGTCCGTAATATCGCATTCGGAAAAGCAGGCGAGCCGACAACCTGAGAAAACGCATTGCAAGCAGACCCATCGGATTCACGAGCGTTCTCGCACCCAGGATGTAATGACGATAGAGCTCGTCGCCATATCCGACATCAAGGATCTCTTTCCAGCTGCGGCCGGCAGACGCGTCGGAAGCGGTCGAAGTTTCGAATGCGTCGATCAGTTCGCCTAGAGTAAAAATCCGAGTTGCCTGTTGCTCTTCGATATGTACTCCGAGCCGGGCCTCGGCCAGGCCGAGAAGTTCGACACGAGTAAGCGAATCGAATCCAAGGTCGAGCTCGAGATTCATCAAAGGATCCAGCGCCCCAGCCTCCGGTTTATTTTCCCGCACGAGTTCTGCAATGACGGAACCGATCTTCTCTCGAAATCGTGGATGATCGTCACCCTTTGCCGGCTCCTGCTGTGTCTCGCGGCGCGCCGCCTCGTCCTGCTGGATTTCGAATCGCCTCAGCTTCCGTGTGACGGTGCGGGGCAAGGCTTCATTACGGACTGACAGTGAATGGATGCGGTAGTAAGACGGAACCTGCTTCGAAAGGTTCTCGATCTCGAATCGGATCATTTCCATGATGGAGGTCTGGCCGCGCCTGCGAAACTCGTCCATGTCCGGCACAATGACGGCATGCAGCGACTCGCCGGAAGGCCCGCTGCCGTCTTGTGTCAGCCCTAAAACGCACATTTCCTTGATATAAGGGGATTGAGAGTAGTGCGTCTCGATCTCTTCCGGATAGATGTTCTTCCCATTCGCGAGCACGATTACGTCTTTGCTTCGGCCGGTAATCGTCAGGTTCCCGTCGGCGTGGATGAACCCCAGGTCGCCGGTGTGCAACCATCCGTCCTGAATCGCCTCGGCAGTTTGCACCCCGTCGCGGTAATACCCTTTCATCAAAACCGGACCACGAATCCAGACCTCGCCGACTCCTTCTGCATCCGGTGAATCGATGCGGACGGTCACACCCCGAAGCGGCTTCCCGACCGTACCAATGCGATTGGCGCTCGCCGGTGTTGCCGTCGCTGCCGCCGCGGTTTCCGTAAGGCCATAGGCTTGAAGCATGGTGTAGCCAAGATCGTTCAAATCCTGCGCAACGCGCGGATCGAAGCGGGAACCGCCACTGGCCAGAAGTTTGAGATCGGGCCCGATCGTGTTGTGGATTTTTGCGAAGAGCTTTCGACGGAGTACCGGATTATCGAGACGGCGTGAGATGGCCATCATCCATCGGAACACCAGACGCATCGGAAACGGCTGCGCGGCCGCCTGGGAGAAGATCCGTTTGTGCAGCATATAGAAGAACTGCGGGACGCATATGAAGAACGTAATTCGATAACGATGAAAGGCCTCGACGATACGCTGCGGCGATATCGAGGAAAGGAATACGACGCCGGCGCCCACGCACAACGGACCGAGAGCTGCGGCGACAAGTGGAAGAATGTGAGAGAAGGGAAGAACCGAGAGAATGCGGTGGTCCGGCGACATTTCGATAGCTTCGATGGCGCCCTGGATTTCGTAGACGAGATTGCTCAACGTGAGTTCCACGCCCTTCGGATCGCCCGTGGTCCCGGACGTGTAGATGATCAGGACGGTGTCCTGGGGTGAGGGAACCGGGAAATTTCCGGTCTTGTTTGTCGTCGCGCTCCCGGTGGATTTCGCATTCCGGCTCTGGGTGCAGCACGAAATCTCACATCCGAGCGCCCGGGCAACTGCCGTAGCCTTTTCCAAATTCGGCTCATCCGCAAAAAGGATTCGGCAGCCGGCGTGTTCGGCGAACCGATGGACAGTGGATTCGGGAAGGGTCGTGGCGAGGGGAACAGTCACCGCGCCGACGCGCATTGCTCCGAGGAGAACGAATACCCACTGCGGGATGTTCTCCATAAGGATTCCAACCCGGTCACCGCGCTTGACGCCTTTAGCCACCAGTTCTGCGGCAATGCCGGCAGCCTCAGCGAGCACATCCGCATAGCCAAACTCCGTGACGTCGTCTTGATGATCGACAGCGAAGGCAAATCTGTCCGGATACCGCTTCGCCCATTCTTCGATACGATCGAAGATCCAGTTGGAAGACGGGGTCTCGGCTAAGGGCGGTCCCGAAACTTCGGTCAGAAACTTCATAGGGGTTAGCATAACGCAAATCGCCCCGGCTTAAGTCCAGCTACAATACCGTCTTCTGACGGTCTCGGTAAGTTATATTCTCCCTGTGAGAACCATATTACTGCTGACCGTATCCAACATCTTTATGACCTTTGCCTGGTATGGACACCTTAAATTCCGCGAGTCACCGTTGTGGATCGCGATTGTCATAAGCTGGCTCATCGCGTTTGTGGAGTACTGCTTCCAGGTTCCAGCCAATCGTATCGGTTCATACCAGTTTTCGACGGCGCAATTGAAAACGATCCAGGAAGTGATCACTCTCGTCGTGTTTTCGGTGTTTTCGATGACATACCTGCGTGAACAGTTTCGATGGAATTACCTCGTCGCCTTCGGCCTGATCGTAGGTGCCGTGTTTTTCATGTTCCGTGAGTAGTAGAAATGGAATTTCTGCACATCGAGTCCGGTCCTGAAATTGACGAGATTCGCGCGCTGTTCCTGGAGTATGCGCAGTCGTTGAATTTCAGTTTATGCTTCCAGGATTTCGACCAGGAGCTGCAGGGCTTGCCGGGTGAGTATAGCTTACCCCACGGCCGTTTGATCTTGTGCCGGTTCGATGGTAAGGCCGCAGGATGTGTCGCGCTGAAACGGCTGGAACCGCAGGTGTGCGAGATGAAGAGACTTTACGTGCGTCCGGAATTTCGCGGACAAAAGCTCGGAGCGGCGCTGGTAGATGCGATCATCGCAGAAGCTCGAGCGATCGGGTACAAGTCTATGCGTCTGGATACCGTCGAGCCGCTAATGGCGGACGCGGTACGGATGTATCGCAAGTTGGGGTTCCGCGAAATTGCTTCTTACCGTAGCAATCCCATCGCGGGCGCTCTCTACATGGAAAAAGAACTTTAACCAAGCCAATTGAGGAGAACGTGTATGAGGAAGCTGGCAGTGCTGCTATTTGTTTCGACCGCACTCTCCGCCTTTGCCGCCCAAGGCACTCAGGTTTCCTATCGCAGCGGCAGTGATACGGTGCGAGCCATGCTGTACCGCCCGACGGGGAAAGGTTTATTTCCCGCGATAGTGGTAATTCACGAGTTTTGGGGACTTAACGAGTGGGTAGAACAGCAGGCCTCTAAGTTGGCCGACCAAGGATATGTCACGCTGGCGGTGGATCTCTATCGCGGCAAAGCGACAACCAATCCTGATGAGGCCCATGAGTTGATGCGAGGTCTTCCGCAGGACCGCGCCGACCGCGATCTGCGTAATGCGGTGCAGTTCTTGAAAACCCAGGGCCACGTGAATTCCCGTAAGATAGGCGCAATTGGCTGGTGTATGGGCGGCGGCTACGCCCTTGATCTGGCGTTGCAAGAACCAACCCTGGCGGCGGACGTCATCAATTACGGACATCTGGCTACCGACACTGACAGCCTGAAAAAAATTAAAGCTCCGATATTGGGAATATTCGGAGCTCAGGATCGCGGCATCCCGGTGGCAGATGTAAAGAAATTTGAACAGGAACTGAAGCGCTTGGGGAAAAAAGTTGAAATTGTCATTTATCCGGACGCGGGTCACGCCTTCGAAAATCCCAATAACAAATCGGGTTATCGCGAAAAAGATGCTGCTGATGCCTGGAGGCACATTCTGGTTTTTTTCGCGCGGACGTTAAAGCAATAGTATCTTTTCATCACGCGGCCTTTTATTTGCACAGCAAACTTTAAGCAGGAATTTTTGCGAGAAATTCTGCTTGCCAGAAGGTACTACTCTGTTTACTATGCACTCACCCCCGAATAAGCCTATGCAGGTCGCTCCCGCCATGAACATCGGAGATACGATTCGCAACCTTCGGCTGCACAAAGGAATGTCGCAGGGTGATATAGAAAAGCGTACCGGGCTCCTGCGTTGTTATCTATCCCGCGTGGAAAACGGTCACACCATTCCTTCGCTGGATACCCTGGCTAAAATCGCGGGCGCGATGGAAGTGCCGCTGGCCCAGTTTTTTTCGGAAGCACCACACGAGAATGGTTCTAAGAACACACCTCAACTCACCGATGACGAGGTCCGCTTCCTCACTCAGATCCGGCGCTACTCTCCCGGCCTGAATGACAGTGATCGCAAGTTGGTGCTCGCCATGGTGAAAAAGATGGCAGCTACCGCCGGGAGATAGTTTTTTCTGCCTCCCTGGCTTTTCTCGACACGGTTACCAATTCCAAATAAAAGATTGCGTATGTGATTGTGGACTTCACGCCGCGCGGGGAGCGTGGGCCAGCGCCAAGGTGGCAAGATCGAGACGATCGCGAGCGCCAGTTTTGGTGAAAATGCTCTGCAGGTGTCGTTTCACGGTGTTCTCGCTGATTCCCAACTCCCCGGCAATTTCCCGGTTTCTGAGACCGCGAGCCACGGCCTGTGCAACGCGCCGTTCCCGCTCCGAGAGTCGCTGCATGCTCTGCGTCGGCCCTTTGATTGGAGTGGTTCTGGTTTGATTGGCGAAGGATGAGATCACCTGTTTCGCCATCTGATCGGAAAATGCCAATTCCCCTTCCGCCACACCGCGAATCGCCCCAAAGAGCTTTTCGGTATCATCGCCCTTGAGGACTAATCCGCGCGCCCCTAAACGGACTGCCTGTACGTAGTCGAATTCATTATCAGACCCGGTGAGAATTACCGTGCCGACCCGATGCCCGCCGCGATAAAGCTCGCGCAGCACTTTGAACCCATCGCCCTCCGGCATGAAAAGATCCAAGACCAGCACATCAGGACGCTGCTCCTTCACCACTTGAACAGTTTCCGTACCGGTGCCGGCCTTAGCCAGCACGCGGAAGTCTGGTTGGGTTGCCAGTAAAGCTGCCAGGCACTCTCGGAGGACAGCGTGATCATCGGCTATGACAATTCCTAGTTTCTTTGAAATGGATATTTCTCTAAGTGCTTAGGGATTGAACCAACAGCTTGGATGTGGGGTAACCAGCCGAGGTTCGCTGGGTAGTTAGCCCTACACTTTAGTCTTCAGCCTTGCACTAGGGTAACTTTCGCCCGCATCTGTCCTGTCAATTACCTATGTTATATTGCGTTCTCCCCCATAATTCAGCGATTCTGGATGCGTCTAGCCTTTCCCGACGTGCGCATTCGGACGCTTGTTTGTAATTGTAACTGGGTTGGACTGAGCTGCGAGGTGATGTGTGACCATCGATGAAGAGTTAAATCTCCTCGAGTCCAATCTGCGGCGGCTGAAAATCGAGTACGAAATATATTTCAATAGTCCTAACAAACGACCACCTTCCGACCTGGAATGGCGGGTCGCCAACGCACTCCGAAAATTTAGCGATGGCTACAGCGACGGCGGGCGGCTGAGTTTAGCGCAGCGTTATCGGTACAACGAAATGGCGCAGCGTTACGCTGTCTTTGCCGACCTGTGGCGCAAGAAAATGCGCATTCGGGAAGAAGGCTATCGTCGTCCCCAGGACGCTCTTCTTTCGGTACAGGGAGTGCGGGCTCAGGACGAGGGTGAATCGAAATCAAAGGCCGTTGATGCCAAACCTAAGCCTTTCATGATGCAATGCTCCGATCCTCTTGCCGAGCGTGACAAGGTGCAGTCACTGTTCAACGCCCTGGCAGAGGCCAAACAAAAGGCCGGCGAGACCTCGTCGCAAGCCAGCTTGGAATCATTTGAAAAATTTGTGAAAAAGAAGACTGAGCAGATCCGCAAGGAATATGGCTGCCACACCGAGCGCTTTCCGTAACATACTGTTCATCATACGAATGATATAGAGGGGCGTGCCAGAGTTGGCTAACCGATCGCGAGCGCAAGCTTCGCAGCGAGCAGCGCATAAACTACAAGGAAACCC
>Ga0137403_10004415_pt1 | contig 16576 bp, 10 predicted proteins | sample CZOMad2_1_16fung_FD_122057 | JGI IMG/M metagenome (GOLD analysis project Ga0137403, IMG submission 122057) | Vadose zone soil fungal communities from Angelo Coast Range Reserve, California, USA - CZOMad2_1_16fungal (Hybrid Assembly) | ecosystem: Environmental > Terrestrial > Soil > Vadose zone...
AAGGACATGCTCTGGGTTTTGCAGAGTCGCGAGCGCCGCGCTGCCGAAGGCCTTCCTCCGCAGCCGTTTGACCTGCGCCGCATTTTGCGCGAAGTGCTGATCGTGCCGGAAACCAAGCCTGCAAGCGAGCTGCTTGAGGAGTTGCGAACTCGCCGCACCGGCATGGCCGTCGTCGTGGACGAATTCGGCAGCCTCTTGGGGCTTGTTACTCTCGAAGATATTCTCGAACAGGTCGTCGGCGAAATTCACGATGAGTTCGACGTCGTCGAAAAACCGCTCACTTTGGCTGACGGCGCCGTCATATTTGACGCCGCGTTAAACGTACGTGATTTGGAAGCGCAGTATGGCATCACGATTCCCGAAGATCCGGCATACGCCACCGTTGGCGGCTTCGTTCTCGACCAGCTAGGATTTATTCCCAGCGGAGGTGAAAGTTTCGTGCACGGCGATTTGCGGTTCACCATTGCGGAAATGGACGGGAAGCGCGTCGCACGCGTAAAAATGGAACGCGTTAATCCGGCTGAAGGCAAGAAGAATAACGACTCCGAAACTTCGCCACGAAAAGCCGCAAAGTCCACGGTTTCCCGGTCATAATTCCGTTTCCGATGCTCCGCCATCTGCTCAAGCGATTTCTGCTCACGCTGCCGGCCCTCTGGCTGGTGCTCACGCTCGTCTTTTTAATGATTCACATTGTTCCCGGCGATCCTGTAGAGCAGATGCTTGGTGAAGGCGCAGCGCCCGGCGCGGCGGCGCAGTTGCGTCATTCTTTGGGCCTCGATCAGCCGCTCGGTCTGCAATACGGCCATTATCTTCTCGGACTTTTCCGCGGCGATCTCGGTCAATCCTTCAAGTTTCAGGCTCCCGTGCGTCAAATCATCTTTGAACGTTACCCAGCCACGTTGCAGCTGGCGTTCCTGGCTTTACTTGTCTGCGCGTCGATCGCCATTCCTGCGGGTGTCTTGGCAGCGCATCGTCGTGGTCAAACGCCCGATCGGCTCATCGGCGTTTTCACGCTTTTTGGCCTTGCCATTCCGAATTTCGCTCTCGGTCCGCTTTTGATTCTTCTTTTCTCCATTGAAATTGGTCTATTGCCTGTGTCGGGAAGAAATGGACTCGGCAGCTATGTCCTGCCTGCAGCAACGCTTGGTGCCGCGCTTGCGGCAATTCTCACTCGCATGGTTCGCGGCGCAATGCTCGAAGAACTCTCCGCCGATTACATCCGCACCGCTCGCGCAAAAGGACTCAGCACGACTGCCGTACTCTTTCGCCATGGCCTGCGTAACGCATTGATCCCTATCATCACGATTCTCGGCTTGCAGTTCGGTACCCTTCTCGCCGGAACCATCGTAACCGAAACTGTTTTTTCCTGGCCTGGCATCGGCCGCCTAACCGTCCAGGCAATTTCGGCGCGGGATTATCCGCTTTTGCAGGGTTGTATCCTCGTGATTTCTCTTTCCTACGTTTTGGTGAACTTACTCACCGATGCGATTTATTCCGTTGTCGATCCACGAGTGCGAATCTCATGACCAAAAACGCCAGCGATTTTCTCCGGCAAAGCATGCTCGCCCGCATTGGTTTTTCCGCAGCGCTTTTGCTCTTCTTGGTTGCTCTGCTGGCTCCGCTGATCGCTCCTGCAAATCCCTTCGCGCAAAATCTTCCCGGGCGCCTCGCAGCTCCGTCCATCGCTCACTGGATGGGTACGGACGAACTTGGCCGCGACATCCTTTCCAGAGTCCTCTTTGGTGCGCGCGTCTCCCTCACTGTTTCCATCTGCGTGGTCTTTGGATGCGGACTCACCGGACTCGCCATCGGAACCATCGCCGGTTACTTCGGGGGATGGTGCGATCGCATCGTAAATCTTCTTCTGATCAATTCATTCCTTTCCTTTCCCGGAATTCTGCTCGCCATCGCATTCGCAGCGTTTTTCGGCCCCGGGATCGGCAAAGTAATTTTGGCGCTGGTGATCACGGGTTGGGCAGGCTATGCGCGATTGGCTCGCGCACAAGTTCTCAAAGTGAAGGAACTGGAATTCGCACTCGCTGCCCGTTCGCTTGGCGCCTCTACTTCCAGAATTATCGTAAGGCATTTGCTTCCGAATATTCTTCAGCCCGTCCTGATTCAAGCCACGATCGGGATGGCCGGAGCGATTCTTGCCGAATCCACGCTGAGTTTTCTGGGGCTCGGAGTTCTCGCACCCATTCCAAGTTGGGGTGCGATGCTCAACGATGCCCGTGGCCACCTCTTTGACGCGCCGCACATGGTGATCTTCCCGGCGCTCGCTGTGATGACCGCTGTTCTTGCGTTTAATTTGCTCGGAGATGCCTGGCGCGACTGGCTCGACCCGCGCACTCGTTCGCAGATGGCCGCGCTCGAATCGTCGAAATAAAGTTCCGCGGTTTTCGAGGCCAGTGAAATTACGAGCAATCAAGCTGTCGCGAGTGTGACCTGCGTTCCACGGCCGATGCCCAGACTCCTCGCGGCGCTTCCACGGTTGATGCCAACTTCAATGAATCCATTCGACCCGATGTACGCAAACGCTTCGCCTGCTTTGCCTTTCGCGAACGTGTCCACCAGCTTGTTCACCGGATGAGTGCCCAGCATGAGTTGCACGGTCCCGGTTTCAATCGCCGCCGCGGGCAGATCTTCTGCGCGGAAATTCGTGATGATGTTGCCGAAGCTGTCCACGCGCAGCACAACGCCTTTTACCGCGCCATCGACCGGCTTCGGTTTCGGCATCGCAAATTTCTTGTAGTCCGTAATTTCGTCCCCCATGGCCGCTGCCTGCGACCCTTTCGATAGCCACGCTGCGACGGGCGCGAACACGTCCCGACCGTGAAATGTGTTGCTGACCGGATGCAAATAGTAATGTTCAACGTTCGCATGGCGAACCAGAACATTTCCTTCGCGCTCGTACACCAGCGAAAGCAAGCCATTGTCCGGAGCCACGAAATATTGGGTTTCGCCGCTCACCAGCAGTGGCCGCCGGTCCGTGCCTACGCCCGGATCAACCACGACGACATGAATCGTGCGAGGAGGGAAGTAGGAATACGATGACGCGATTGCAAGCGCGCCATCGAGCAAATCGTACGGAGTGACATCGTGCGTGATATCCACGATGGTTACGTCCGGATTTATTTTCAGAATCACGCCCTTGAGCGTGCCGACCAGATGATCATTTGTTCCGTAGTCGGTTGTGAGTGTAATGATTGGCCGCGCCACCAAGTAGTCCTGCCTTCTCGCAAGAAATAATTCAGAACTTGAGCGTCGCCCCCAACATTAATCGGGCGCGCTCACTACGACGCTAACGAACACAACCTCAGTCGTCAATCAGCCAACGTGCTGCTGCTGCGTAAAGCAAACTCGGCCCTTGCGGCCGACTCCAAATCGTCGTGCCAATTTATGGCTCGCACGTTCATTCCAAACGAGACCATGCTTCGCGCGGCGATCGTGAATCTGTTATATCGTTCACAAGGATCTCGGAACTTGGAGAACATAAATTGAACAAATTCTATTTGGCGGCATTTCTGTTGTGTGCGTTTCCGCTTGCCGCGCAGGAGCACCAGGATCCCTCTGCGGAGCCGCGCACCATGCGGCTGTGGGATGGCAAAGCGCCCGGTGCTCTCGGCGACGCTGATTCTGACCGACCAACGATCACCCTGTACGCCGCATCAACGGAACACGGTCCGACCGCGGCCGTGATCGTTTTCCCGGGCGGCAGCTACGGATATCTCGCTACCAACCACGAAGGCCGCCAGCCCGCGAATTGGCTCAACGCCATGGGCCTTGTCGCATTCGTCGTGAAATATCGCATCGGGCCCCGCTATCACCATCCCGTCGAACTGGGCGATGCGCAGCGCGCGATTCGTGTCGTCCGCGCTCGCGCCAAAGAATTTGGCGTGTCGCCAGACAAAATCGGCGTGATGGGATTTTCCGCCGGCGGCCATTTGGCATCCACTGCAGCCACGCATTTCGATTCGGGCATTCCGCAATCAGCCGATCCCATCGACCGTGCCAGTTGCCGGCCCGATTTCGCAATTCTCGCGTATCCGGTAATTTCATTCACGGCCGAATACACGCATCAGGGCTCGCGCAAGAACCTGCTCGGCGAAAATCCCAGGCCCGAACTTGTCCGGGAATTATCGAGCGAACTGAGGGTTACGCCCACAACCCCGCCAACCTTTCTCTTCAGTTCTTCCACCGACACTGTCGTACCTCCCGAAAACAGTGTGGCCTTCTACCTGGCGCTTCGCAAAGCGGATGTTCCCGCCGAACTTCACATTTTCGAAAACGCCCCGCACGGAGTCGGCCTCGATCTCGCGGATCCATCCGTCGGCGAGTGGGGCACGCTGCTCTTACACTGGCTTCGCGAAAGAAAAGTCCTTCCGAACTAGAGTTCCCAGGAAAAGAAAGAGTGATCAGGATGAAAATGACGCGGCGCGAAGTGATTGGAGTTCTGGCGGGTGCGATTCCCGCTATCGAGAGCAGCGTGAGTTTCCCCGCGCAGGCCGGGCCTCAAGCGCAAATTATTTCCGGCCCGTTTCAGCCGACCAATAAATCGCTTTCCACTTATCAGGTACCGCAGTGGTTTCGCGATGCGAAGTTCGGAATTTGGGCGCATTGGGGCCCGCAATCGTCGGTGGAAGCGGGCGACTGGTACGCGCGCAACATGTACATCGAAGACCAGCGACAGTACAAATACCACCTCGAGCATTACGGACATCCTTCAAGATTCGGCTACAAGGATTTGATCCCCCTGTGGAAGGGGGCGAGGTTTGATCCCGACTATTTGATGGGACTCTACAAGAAAGCCGGTGCGAAATACTTCATGAGCATGGGCGTGCACCACGACAATTTCGATTTGTGGAACTCCAAGCACAACGAATGGAACGCCTTGAACATGGGCATTAAGAAAGATGTTGTGGGAATGTGGGCCAAGGCCGCACGCACGCATGGTTTGAAATTTGGTGTGAGCGATCATCTTTGGATCAGCTACAAATGGTTTGCGACGAGTCACTTAGCGGACAAATCCGGGCCCCGGGCGGGAGTGCCCTACGACGGGACGGACCCGAAATACGAAAGCCTGTATCACAAGATTGACGATCCGAAACTGCTCACTGCAAAACTCGATTGGAACGAAGACGGCATTCCTGAATCGTGGAAGGAGCATTGGTTTCAGCGCATCAAGGATCTGGTGGACCAAGTTCATCCAGACCTCTTGTACTCCGACGGCCATTTGCCTTTCCAGCACTGGGGATTGAGCCTACTTGCGAATCACTACAACGTCAGCGCAAAGCACAATGGCGGAGAGATTGAAGCGATTTACACCAGCAAGCACCACGAAGATTCGGACGCCGGACTCTGCGTGCTGGATCGCGAGCGTGGCGTGTTGGATGAGATCTGGCCGCATCCGTGGCAGACCGACACATGCATCGGTGACTGGCATTACAACCGCGATGTCACTTACAAAACGCCGAAGACCGTGGTCGATATGCTCGTGGACATTGTGAGCAAAAACGGCAACCTGATGCTGAACTTTCCCCTGCCGAACAGCGGCATGCTCGATGACCGCGAGCTGAAAATCCTGTCCGGCGTCACGGACTGGGTGACCGTAAACAGCGAAGCGATCTATGCGACGCGGCCGTGGAAAATTTCCGGCCAAACGGCTCCAGTGACACCTCCGTCCGCGGACGCCAGCTTCAACGAGAGCAAACGCCGCGCGCTCACGGCCGACGACATACGCTTTACCAAAAAAGGTGAAACGTTGTACGCGTTCGTCATGGGCTGGCCGGAGAAACAAGCGGTGATCGCGGCGCTGGCGAGCAACAGCAAACAGGCACCTGGCAAAATCGAAAATGTGGAACTGCTGGGACACTCTGGCAAGTTAAAATGGACGCGCGGCGACGCCGGATTGAAGATCGAGCTGCCCGAACAGAAGCCCTGCGAGCACGCGGTGGCGTTCCGGATTGTGGGTGTCGGGCTGGTTTGAAGGGTGGGGGCAAGGAGGTGGGTGCAAATGACTGAGAATCGCTCTGTGCCGACGAACACTGTGTTGCCCCACATTTATTATCAGAATGTCGTTGCTGCGATTGACTGGCTGAGTAAGGCATTTGGTTTTGCAGAACACTATCGTTATGGAGATCCCGAGGCGATCAGCGGCGCTCAGATGCATCTGGGCAATGCGTGGATCATGCTGAAAAGGGCGCGAACAGGTGGAGCGAGCCCTGCGAAGCTTGGCTGCGCGACGCAGAGCCTGACAGGGTTCGTTCTCGATGTGGACGCGCATTTTCACAGAGCGAAATCGGCTGGCGCCAAAATCGTGGAGGATCTCAACGAGACCTGCTATGGCGAACGGCAATATGGGGCAGAAGACCTGGATGGCCACCACTGGCTTTTCTCGCAACACGCGCGGGATCTGGATCCTGGCGAATGGGGAGCCAAAGTTTCAGAGACCAAAAGCCGGGTGTCGCTGCTGCCTCGCCCCCGGCTGTGCTATCTGGAATTTCCCGCGACAGACGTTCGCCAATCGGTTGCTTTCTACGAGCAAGTGTTTGGCTGGAATATTCGGCACCGGGACAGTGCTCATCCGAGCTTCGATGACGCGACGGGAGACGTCAGCGGCTCCTTTACTACAGGTCGACAGATTTCGCCCGAACCCGGCCTGCTGCCGTACGTCTGGGTCGAGAGCATTGATGCGACATTGAATCGAGCAGCGGCTGAGGGCGGAGTAGTGGTCGAGGCACCGCATCCAGATTCTCCGGGAAGCGCATGCTGGATTGCGATTTTCCGCGACCCGGCGGGTAACTTGATGGGGCTTTATCAGGAAGCTCCCCGCTGAAAGTTGTTGCAATGGGATCGAAAAGTAGTGCGCGACCCAATGTTTTGTTCGGGTCGAACGCGAATGCATTCCACGATACAATTAAGGGCTATGATTTCCATCAATAATATATCTATGCGGTACGGCGCCCGCGTGCTGTTCGATGACGTCACGACGACCTTTATGGCCGGGCGGCGGTATGCGATCACCGGGCCAAACGGCGCGGGCAAGTCCACGTTGATGAAAATTTTGACCGGCGAAATTGAGCCGACGAAGGGCAACGTGTCGCGACCGAAAAAAATCGGCGTGTTGCGGCAGGACCAGTTCGCGTTTGACGACTTTCGCGTGATTGATACGGTGATCATGGGACATGCCGCGTTATGGGAAGTGCTGCAAGAGCGCGAAATGCTTTACGCGAAGCCCCACGACGAGCTCACTGATGCGGACGGCATGCGGCTGGGCGAGTTGGAAGGAATCGTCGGCGAAGAGGGCGGCTATACCGCCGAAGCCGACGCGGCTATTTTGCTAGACGGACTGGATGTGCCGTCCGAGCTGCACGAGCGAAAGATGGGCGAATTGCAGGGCGGACAGAAAGTGCGCGTATTGCTGGCGCAGGCGCTTTTTGGCAGTCCGGCCGCGCTGCTGCTGGACGAGCCGACAAACTATTTGGACTTGGACTCTGTGCACTGGCTGCAGGACTATTTGAATTCCTATGAAGGTGTGTTGATCGTGATTTCGCACGATCGGCACTTTTTAAACAGCGTTTGCACACATGTTGCGGACATCGACTACGAATCCGTGCTGATGTACGTGGGCGGGTACGACGACATGGTGATGGCGAAGACTTCAGTGCGGTCTCGGATTGAGTCGGAGAACGCGCAGCGCGAGAAGAAAATTGCGCAGTTGCAGGACTTCATTGCGCGGTTCGGAGCGGGAACGCGGTCGGCGCAGGCAACCTCGAGGAAAAAGGAGATTGAGCGCCTGCAAACCACGGTGTTGGCGCGATCAAACATCGCTCGGCCCTACATTAATTTTGTCATGAAGAAGCCGTCCGGCCGGCATCCGCTGGAATTCAAGACGCTGCGGAAATCCTACGGCGACCTGAAAGTGATCGATGGATTTTCGGCGAACCTGGAACGCGGTGAAAAAATTGCGCTGCTTGGGCGAAACGGTGCGGGGAAGACCACGCTGATTCGATCGCTGATTCGAAATGCGCCGGGATTTATCGATGAAGCGGATCGTCATTTTGGCGTTGACGGCGGAACAGTGCGCTGGGGGCACGAAGTCGCCGTTGGCTATTTTGGCCAGGAACACACGCTCGAAAAAGAAAATGACATGACGGTGATCGAGTGGCTGGCGCAGTGGGACCCGATGGCGGGCCAGCAGGAACTGCGCGGCCTGCTGGGACAAATGCTTTTCAGCGGTGACGATGTGACAAAGCCAATTCGCGCTCTTTCCGGAGGCGAGACGGCTCGCATTTTATTTTGCCGGCTGATGCTGCAGAAGCCCAATTTTCTGGTGTTTGACGAGCCGACCAACCACCTCGATTTGGAGTCCATCAACGCGCTGAACATTTCGCTGCAGAAATTCGATGGCACGGTGCTGCTTGTGACGCATGACCACGACGTGATCGACGAAGTCGCAACGCGGCTTTGGCATTTTGATCATGGGCACATCGAAGACTTTAAGGGACCCTACGAGGACTTCTTGATCCAGCAGCAGCGTAAGGCCGCGCTTGCCACTGCGCGACGTTAGGTTACCTAGCCGTTGTACCGATCTATGACAGCCGGGCTGTAGACTTGCGAACGACAAGCTCCGGCTCCACCGCAATTTCGGTCTGGACCTTACCAGGATCCTCAATGCGTCTAAGCAGCGTCTCGGCGGCAATTCGTCCCATTTTTTTAAGCGGTTGGCGAACGGTCGTCAAACTGGGGATACAAAAGGCCGCGCTCACGATGTCGTCGAAGCCGACCACAGAAACATCCTCCGGAATCCGCAAACCAGCTTCTTGAAACGCGCGCATTGCGCCGATAGCCGAGATATCGTTGTACGCGAAAAGCGCGGTGAAGGGAACCCGGCGCTCCAGCAATTCCTTTCCAAATGGATAGCCAAGTTCGGGCGTTGAATCCAATCCCTGCAGTTGCACAACTCGCTGCGGATTAATTTCGATTCCAAGCTCTTGAGCAACTTCGCAGATCGCGTTCCACCGCACTTCAGAGTCTGAACTCTGCGGCTGCCCGCGCAGGAAGGCGATCTTTTCGTGGCCAAGTTGTTTTAGGTGCTGCAGGCCAAGCAGCGCCGCCTCGCGATGGTCCAAGATAATGTTCGTCACATTTTCAAGCGGACGGTGCCCGGCTACCGCAACCGTCGGAAGTGAAGGCACGTCTTGCAACGACGTATCCACTGTGATGAAGCCTTCCACTCCGCGAGCAATCAGCATCTGCGAATAAGTTTGCAGTAGCTCGTGATCGTGACGATGGGCGACCGTCAGGAAGAAATAGTTTTTCTCGCGAATATACTCTTCCACGCCGCTGACGATCATTGAGCCGTATCCGTCGCCGATTTCTTCGAGGATCACGCCAATCGTGTAGGTTCGCTGCACACGCAGCGAACGAGCCATGAAGTTTGGCCGGTAGTTCAATTCGCGCGCCGCTTGCATGATGCGGTTTCGCGTGCGGTCGGGAATGGAGCGGGACGCAGCCGAATTGTTCAAGACCGCGGACACCGTTCCCGGCGTGAGCCCAAGGTGTTGAGCGACTGCTTTCAGCGTGACGTGGTTATTTTTTTTGAGCGGGAAACGTTTGCTTTTCATTTCAGCGGCGAGATCTTTACTCGGCCTCGACCCAAAAATGCCTGATTGCTGCACGAGATTTGCATGGCAACCGGCCATGCTTTTGTTGTGCATTCTATCCCATATTTTGGCCAACTGCTCGAAATCGGTGTGATTCCCGCCGTGCGCAACCGGGCGCAAAACCCATCGGGCGGGCGAGGCCTGCAGAATTATGGATATTCGCTTTAGCGATAACGCAATGGTTTACAGGGACTTAGTTGGGCCTGTGGATTTGCATCTATGGAAATGCGGAAAGGGTTCTGGGAATATCGATATACTTCGATAGAATATCGTTATTTTCCGCTTGACATCTTTTCGCCCGTAACGCCTAATACGTCACCGAGGGGCTGCTCTATATCACTGCCTGGGGTAGGTAGCGTTAACGTTCAGCTCGCATCTCTTTTCTTGCTCTCTCGAATTTGGTTTTCTTCTGAGCGGGATTCGAAATGCTCTTGCCACATCGGCAAGCACAAATTGTTCTCGAGGGGTTGCGCATGATTCCAAATCAAAATAAACAGGCCGGAGTGTGGCGCTCTGTTTTCGCGTCAGCTCTCCTTCTCTGTCTGGTTGTGCTAGTCAGTTCCAGTGCGGTTTTCGCACAAAACTACGCGGGCAGCATCAACGGCACGGTGACAGATCCATCTGGAGCTGCAGTGCCTGGGGCGACGGTCACGGTCATCAGCTCCGCGACGAATGCCACTTACAACGCCACAACTTCGGACCTTGGCGCGTATTCCGTCCCCGGAATTCCCGTCGGCAAATACGAAGTGCATATCAAGGTTGGAAATTTCAAAGAGTACATCGCCAAGGACGTCGAAGTTCATACGTCTACGGTGACTGAATTGAACGCTCAGCTCGCCATGGGTGCGTCAACTGAAAGCGTTACCGTCGAAGCCAGCGACGTGCAGGTTCAAACGACCTCGGCCGCCGTAGGCGAGGTGGTCGAAGGCCAGCAGGTCCGCGAGCTTCCTCTTAACGGCGAAAACTTTATGGGTCTGGTCACGCTCTCTCCAGGCGTTTCCGCGGCTAACAGCTTCAATTCCCGGGACAAAGGTTTGGCGGGCGGCAGCGACTTCTCCGTCAATGGCAATCCCTACACCAACAATCTTTTCCTCGTGGACGGTGTCAATAACAACGACATGGGATCCAACCGCACCATCCTCGTTTATCCCTCCGTTGACGCAATCGCCGAGTTCAAAATGTTGCGCAACTCCTACGGCCCGGAATACGGCCAGGCATCAGGCGCCATCATCAGCATCAACACCAAATCTGGTGAAAACCAATTTCATGGTGGCATTTTTTATGCGGGACGCAACGACGCCCTGAACGCGAATGACTGGTTCTCGAACAACAATGGAACAGGTCAGGCCAAGCTCCGCCGCAATGACTACGGTTACAACGCCAGCGGTCCGATCATCAAGAATAGGTTCTTTGTCTGGTGGAACCAGGAATGGAACAAGGAAATTCGCGGTCAGTCTTTTGCGGCTTGCGTACCGACTGCGGCGGAAAAGCACGGTGATTTCAGTCAGGGGATCAGTTGCGGTGCTAACACACCCGACTTCTCCACCTTGCCTGCCGGGACTGTTGTAGGAGGGGTAGTCCAGAATCCCGATGCGGCGGGCCTCTTGCTCGCTCAATTCTATCCCGATCCGAATATCCCAGGTGCGACTGGAAACACAAACAACTGGCGTGCGAGCGAACCCAATAAGCTCAACTGGCGCGAGGAAAATGGCCGGTTGGACTTCGACCTTACCAAGAAACATCGGATTACCTTCCGTTACACGCAGGATTCATGGACAAACCCGGCTCCCAATGGCGGCGCCTTCTGGGGTGATTCTTTCTTCACGAATGTCACTTCTGATTGGTCTCAGCCCTCCAAGAGCGTCATGGTGAAATTGAGTTCCCAGCTTACGGATACTCTTATCAACGATATCCATTTCGGATACGGCTACAACGCCATCGTCACTAACCTGAACGATCCTCTGGGCATCGTTTCAGGACTCGAATCGGCTATACCAAACGTATGGCCAACGAAGAAAGACAGCGGAGCGTTCATCAATGGCGGCGGCGCATGGGGCGGACTTAATCCCTACGGCAGCGGCCAGACTCTCTGGAACATCGCTCCCTACGGAAACCACGAGGATCTTTACACCATCCAGGACAACCTGTTGAAGGTCCATGGTAACCACACCTTTAAGGTCGGCGCTTTTTGGAGCACAAACGCGAAGGTCGAAAACAACAATGGCGGTACCGATCGCCCGACCATCAACCCCAACTCAATTGCTCCGGCAGGTTTCCAGACCAACAACCCCCTCGCCAACATTCTCTTGCCTGGCACAGGGGCCACTCCGCAAGTTTTCCAGGTCTCAGAAAACAGCATCAACGCGAACGACGTCCGAATCTGGCACGACTTTGAATGGTATGTCGGAGATACCTGGAAGGTCCGACGGAATTTGACCGTCGAGTACGGCTTCCGCTGGTCCTTCTTCAGGGAGACTTACAATGAAGGCAACCAGCAAGCGTCATTCAGCTTGGCAGCTTGGGATCCGGCTCGCGCCGTACTGTTCCCGAACGATGCTTGCAACGGCGTTATCATCGTTCCGGGCACTCACCCTTGCGATGATGCAAAGGCGTCATTGGCGGCCCTTGGAGTAGACTTCCCGCTTTCTAGTGGTACTCCAGGCCCTAACCGCGCACTAGTGAATAATGCAAACCATGATATCGCTCCTCGTCTCGGCGTTGCCTGGGACGTAAGAGGGGATGGTAAAACAGCTGTTCGCGCGGGCATCGGCCAGTTTTATCAGCGCGAACTTGTTGGCCCTGCTCGTTCGTTGTCTGGCACCGCTCCCTTTGTGATTGGTGCGACCGTAAATCGTCCGCTGGATACAGCTCCAGCGCTTACCAGCAATATCTCGGTCTCCCCGAGCGCTGCGAAGGAAGCGAATTCAATCACACCCAACAGTTGGCAATGGAACCTGTCTGTCGAACGTCAACTCGCCCGCAACACCGCACTTCAGGTTGGCTATGTCGGTAACGTCGGCATTCACCTCACGTCCATGCAGGACCTGAACTTCATTCAACCTTCGAACTGGCTGGCGTCGACGTTTGGCGCCGACTCCGCCGCCATCAACGCGAATCGTCCGGCTTTCAATTTCGGACAGATCAGCGAGTTCGCTAGGAGAGGTCATGCGAGCTACCACGCGCTGCAGATGCTCTTCCGGTCGCGCTTGGGCAATATGTCCAGCTTCCAGGCTTCTTACACTTACTCCCACTCCGTGGGAGACGTCGAACTCGACAATTCGTCGGGAGGTGTCAACCAGCAGGCCACCACGGACCAAACCCGGACCTTCCTCGATAAGGGCAATACAAACATCAACCGTCCCCACATTTTTGTGGCGAACGAGGTGTTCTACTTGCCTAAACTCTCCAAGTCCAACGCCTTCATTCAAAATACGATTGGCGGCTGGGAAGTGAACAGCATCGTGACGGTTCAAACCGGTACGTCGTTTAGCGTGTTCACTAACGGCGCAAACGGTGCCACGGTGAATGGGGTGAAGAGCACCCTAAACTCGCTTGTCGGCACAGGATTCAATCAGAACAATCGGCCGCTGGTCACCGGCGTAGGTTGCAATTCCGGAGATCTCAGCGGAAAGCAGATCTGGAATCCGGCCGCGTTCACGCTGACCGGTTATACCGTTGGCACAATACCGACCGATACTGCCGCGCGCGGCGCCTGCTTTGGTCCGCATAGCCGAAACTTTGACTTCCAGTTCGCAAAGAACTGGTTCATTAAAGAACGCTTCCGGATCAAGTTCAGTGTGGACGCGTTCAACATCTTCAACCACGCAAACTTCAAAGGGACCAGCTTCAACAACGGCTATTCCGGCAACAACTTGCTTTGCAGTGATCCAACGACGCCCTGCTCGCCAACCAACAACGTCATCTCGTCCGTTGGCGGCACCAGCAACTTTGGACAGGCCACGCAAGTACAGCCGGGCCGTGAGCTTCAATACGGTCTGAAAATCTCGTTCTGACGACCGCTTCCCCAAGCGTTCGTACACCCCACGGCGGGGCTTGTTATACTGAGCCCCGCCGTTTAATTTTTGCATCACAGCTTTCAGCAGTTGAATCACAGGATTCCGCACGTTGACTTTGCTTCGCCGCATGTCCAATTCAAGAACGGCCGATCGCTGTTTCGGCCTCTACGCTCACTCGTGGCGCGCAACCCTCCGGATCGCTCCTCGCGCGCACGTTGGCGTCGCACTGCTGGTCGCATCCATTCTTGTTACTTCCGGGTCGGCACAGGCGCCTCCGAAGCAGTCTCCCTCATCCACCAAGCCTCGCGCCTCGAAACCGACCACTGCTTCAACTCCTTCTGCTGCGGATGAAGAACTCATGCGCCGCGTGGCAGATGCCGCTGCTGCGCGCACCTCGGCTGATCCCTTCGCAGCCTCGCAGGCAAATAAGCAAGTCATTTCGCTGGCCCTGCGGCAGGTGGCGAAGCTTCACATGATTCTCGCGTCGTATCCCAAATCCATCGCTCTTTATCAGCGATCGCTCGATTTCGACGACGTGCCTGACGTTCACGCTGATTTGGCCTTGGCAGAGATCGGCGCGCGGCGACTGGATGACGCCCTTGTTGAGGTCAATAAAACTCTCACTGCCAATCCCTCTGACTCGCGTGCACTCGCCATTCGCGGACGAATCTACATGGCCAGGAGCCAATACCGTGAGGCGGCCGAAAATCTCGCGGCCGCCGTTCGCAACAACTCCGACGTGGAGACACTCTACTCACTAGGAATCAGCTACCTCTCAACCAAGGATCCATCTGACAAACCGAAAGCCGCCGGAACCTTTCAACGAATGATTCAAGTCGCCGGCGATAGTGGTTCGCTCCATGTCCTTTTCGGCCGTGCGTATCGCGATGCGCGGGATATGCCCGCGGCGATTCGCGAGTTTGAACGCGCCGTCGCGCTCGATCAATCAGCTCCGCACGCGCACTATTTTCTCGCGTTGGCACGCCTCGCTGTGAATGAATGGAAGCCGACGCCAGAGATCCGCAAAGAATTTCTGAAGGAACTCGAATTTCACCCGCGAGACTACCTCGCGAATTATCTTTTAGGATTTCTGGCTTCGAACGATCGTGATTACGCCATCTCCGATCGCTTCCTGAAAACCGCGGCGGAAATCGGACCAACCTGGCCCGAACCTTGGCTCTATCTCGGAATCAACGCCTACGCTCAAAACGATATTCCCCATGCCGAGGAATACCTTCGCGAGGCTGTTGTATTGACCGGTTCGGACGAATCGCGTTCCAACTACCAGATTCGCCGCGCTTACGTGACACTAGGTCGAATTCTCGCCGCTTCCGGGCAGGCACAGGAGAGCGAACTGTTTCTTGGTAAAGCTCGCGACCTGCAGAAAAAAACGATGGAATTGACGCAGCAGCAGATTTCTTCTGTGATCACCGAGGGCGGAGGCACGATGGCGGCGGTGGTTCCGTTGGATAGTTCGCGCGAATCAGAAGTCGCGCCTCCGCTGCCCGCAAACACTGATCCCTTTGCGCGTGTTGACGCCACAGCTTTCACAAGCACGTCTCTGACAAAAGAGCAGCAAGCAGCGATTACGGCCAGGGAAAAGCAGCTCCGCGCGATTCTCGGGCTTGGTTTCAATGACCTCGCAACGTCCGAAGCTATGCGCGGTGAATTCCTTGCCGCAATCGGCCACTACCAGGAAGCGGAGCAGTGGGATTCCGCTATTCCTGGGCTCTACCGCAATCTCGGCGTTGCCGCATTCCGCATGCAGAATTATCCCGAGGCGATTCGAGCACTTTCCCGTGATGTGGCTCGATCGCCGTCGGATGCACCCGCTCGCGCCATGCTGGGATCAGCCTATTTCGCCAGTGATGAATTTGCGAACGCCGTGAAAACTATCTCGCCTCTCGGTGAACGCGCGATGCGCGATCCGGTTCTTGGCTATGCCTGGGCGGCCTCGCTCGTGCGCCTCGGCGATCTCCAGCGGGCTTCACAAATCCTTGAAGAAACGGAAAAGAATCAGCTTCCTCCGGATACCGTACTGCTGATCGGAAAACTCTGGACGGACATAGGCAATTTCTCGCGCGCCGTGGACTCATTTCAAAGAGCGCTGTCGCTGAATGCAAGTCTTCCGCGCGCGCACTATTTTGCGGGTGTGGCGTACACGCAGTGGCAGAAGCCGGCGGAAGCAATCGAAGAGTTTCGCGCGCAACTTGCATTGACGCCAGACGATCCCGAAACAAAAAACAATCTGGGCTATGTGTTTATCGAACAGGGAAAATTGGCGGATGCGGAATCACTGTTTCGAGAAATCCTTCAGAATCATCCGGGCAACGGCATGGCGCGGTATCAGCTTGGCAAAATCTTGCTGGACCGTGATGATGTTCGTGGTGCGGTGGAGCAGCTTGAAGGCGCGGCGCGAGCGTTGCCCGACGCTGATTACGTGCACTACCAATTGCAGGCCGCGTATCGTAAAGCCTCTCGCATCGAGGATGCCGACCGCGAGTTGCAACTGTACAAAGAAATCAAGTCGCGTAATCGGCAGGCGAGTATTCCGCGGCCTACTCCCGCTACTCCATGATGCTTCGTACTTCGAAACGCGTCACAACGGTGAATTCTTGAAGTCGCAAATTTTGGCGAATTCGTTGCGCGCCTTTGCATTCATATGCCTGTCCGTACAGCTGGCGATTGCTCAGGAATCGCATCCGCAGCCACCTCCGCCGCCGCCCGGTGCCAAGGCGATAAAATGCGCGGGCCGCGACGTCCCGCAATTTACCGACATCACCGGCAAGACGGGCATTCATTTCAATCACGTTTCCTCGAGCGACAGCAAATACGTTGTGGAATCCATGAGCGGCGGCGTGATTCTGATCGACTACGACCGCGATGGCTATCCTG
>Ga0137403_10004416_pt1 | contig 16576 bp, 11 predicted proteins | sample CZOMad2_1_16fung_FD_122057 | JGI IMG/M metagenome (GOLD analysis project Ga0137403, IMG submission 122057) | Vadose zone soil fungal communities from Angelo Coast Range Reserve, California, USA - CZOMad2_1_16fungal (Hybrid Assembly) | ecosystem: Environmental > Terrestrial > Soil > Vadose zone...
CTATGAGCGCCGGTTTTTCCTGGAATCAACGAAATACCGGCGGTCATAGACCGCCGCTACAGTAGACGGAACCGCTCCTCAACCAGTTTGTGCGTCAGGGCTTATGGACAATCACGTCAACGTCGCGCGCCGCAAGTTGAGCTTCGATATCGCCGGCCAGGAACCTCTGCGCATCCCCTTGTCGCTTCAATACAGCATCCATGTGGCAGAGCGTGAGCCCACGCACAAACAAGTGAGCCTGTTCCCCCGAACAGAGTTCCGCGATCGGCCGCATTTCCTTCGAAATCCAGGCTAGCTCCCCGCTGAACGGCGACTTCCTCATGGTCTCGTGCAACTCCTCGACATTGTCCATGAAATGGACGTGATCGGCTCGGCGCAGAATGACCATTTGTTTGGTGCCAGGCGTCCTCTCGAATATTTCGTACATACCGGCCAGCGGAAGCGGAACATCGTCTTCCGCGACCAGGTACAGTGTCGGAATCTCACGACCCCAGCTGAAAGTGAGCTGTGCCTTAAGAATCCCCGGCTTCGGCTGGGAAGCCCCGCCTGGCGCGAGCGCTACGATGGCGCGAATACTCTTCAAGACGTCAGGTGCCGCGAGTGCCGTCCAGCCTCCGAAGCTGTGTCCCACGATTCCAATCTGAGTTGGGTCAGGTTTGGCTTCCGCGTTCCATACTCCGCCATCAAGGACTTGATCGAGGAGAAAGCAAATATCAGGCACACGGCTCGCAATCGCTGCTTCGATTCGCACAGCTTTTTGCTCCCCGGTTTCACCTTCCGTGCGTTTCAGTTCCTTCGCCACGACCTCAGAGTGATCTAATGCCGCGACGACATACCCATGACTGGCCAGGTGAGTGCAAAGAAACGTGGCGCTTCTCCGGCCTGCCCCGCTGCTATGCGAGAAAAGGATGAGCGGGTACGTTCCGGGCTGGGCCGCAGCGTTGCGTACAGCCGTCTGGCTCCGTGGCTTGCTGCTTAGCGGAACCGTGAAGGTGTCCTGGGTTCCCGGTGCAATATCCTGGCCCGAGTGCTGCGCCGTAGCGGGATACCAGATCTCACAAGGGAACAGGCGGTCGCGCGAGGTATCGAGTGCCTCGATCGTACGCACACCAACAGGAAAGCGGCCCCGGACGAATGGATCGTACTTGTCGCTCATCGATGCAAGTCACATTATCACGAGTTTTCGGGGACTAAGTACTGCGTCCTATGAACAGCCGCGGAGCGGCGACAGAGTGTAGCCCCGGGCACGAGCCCGGGGTTTTCTTTCGACACGATCTCAGCCCCGGAGGGGCGAAAGAGTCTTTCGGAATCTTTCGCCCCTCCGGGGCTGCGTTCCGGAAACGACACCTACCCCGGGCTTGCGCCCGGGGCTACACTCTGTCGCCGCTCCGCGGCTGAATACAGGCGCGGGTTTCAGCGCGACCTCACTCCGGAAGTTCCTCGACCGTTCCAGGACTAGGGGAGCTGCGAGACGTCCCAGCCACCGCCCAGCGCCTTCACGAGAAGCACGCTGGCCGTCATTCTTCGTACTCGGATGTCGATGGCTGTCCTTTGATCCGCCAGCAATGCATTTTGCGCGGTTATGACTTCCAAATAGGTTGTTACTCCGCCGCGGTATCGATTGAGAGCCAGATCGACAGAGCGCTGTGCGGCTTCAATAGCGGTGTCTTCCAGCCGGGCTTCATCGGCAAGGATGCGCAATGCCGCCAGGTTGTCTTCGACTTCTCCAAATGCCAGCAAGACGTCCTGACGATAAGTGGCCACCGTGAAGTCATAAGTTGCTTCTGCCTGCTGGGTAACCGCGCCTCGCCGCCCGGCATCAAATAGTGTCTCGGCGAAAGCCGGTCCGATGGACCAGAATCGGCTTGGCCAGGAAACCAGGTGGCCGAGCGTCGAGCTTTGAAATCCTGCGGCGGCGCTAAACGTCAGCGACGGGAAGAACGCGGCCTTGGCGACGCCGATCTGCGCATTGGCCGCCGCCACTCTCCGTTCTGCCGCCGCGACATCCGGACGGCGTTCCAGAAGTTTGGATGGCAGCGCTACCGGGATAACAGGCGGTTCGACTGTGATGGATGCCGGTGAGATGGCCAGGTCGGCAGGAGCTTTGCCGGTCAGGATTGCTATCGCATGTTCGAACTGTGCTCGCTGGACGCCGAGATCCACCGACTGCGCACGCGCCGTTTCGAGTTGGGTGCGAGCCTGTGCGACGTCCACTTCCGACACAACGCCCTGGTTGTACCGATTGTTCGTGATTTCCAAAGCCTGCTCGAAACCAGCAACAGTAGCGTCAAACAAACGTTTCTGCTCGTCCAGACCGCGCAGCTCGAAATAGTCGACTGCCAGCTCGGCATGCGAGCTGAGCCGAACAGTTTCCAGGTCGGCCGCGGTCGCCTGTGCGGTTGTTCTACTCGCTTCTACCGCCCCGCGAATTTTTCCCCACACGTCGGCTTCGTAAGAGAGGTCGATCGGCAGCTGGTAGAAGGTCCCTCCTCCGGCGAGCCCTCCAGAACCGAAAAAGGACCGATTCGGACTTCGCGACCTGGTGACGCTGCCGCCCCCCGTGACTGTCGGAAAGAGTCCTGAACGCGAGATGCGGACCGCGGACCGTGCGGCCCGGAACTGTGCTTCGGCTGCGGCAATATTCTGGTTTGAAACGTTGACTTCAGCCTCGAGCACGTTCAATGCGGAATCGCTGAACAATTCCCACCAGTTTCCGCGCAATAGATCGTCCTGTGGTGTTGCTTCCTTCCATTGATCGGGTAGCGGTTCTTTGTAATTTGCGGGGACGGGAGCCGCCGGCACTTTATACTTCGGACCAACCGAACAAGCGGGTAAGAGAGCCAGCAAACACAAAGTAAGTATTCGCATACCCTTCCTCATGCCCGAAATTCGCCGGGTGCCAGAGCATGGGCGCGCCGTCGCAGCCGGATAGCGAGACGGTCCATATAGAGGTAGATGACCGGGGTCGTATACAGGGTGATGAGCTGGCTGAGAATCAAGCCGCCGATGATCGCGATTCCGAGCGGTCGGCGCAGCTCCGAGCCGCTGCCCTTGCCGAGTGCCAGCGGCAGTGCGCCAAGCAGAGCCGCCATAGTCGTCATCAGAATCGGCCGAAACCTAAGCAGACATGCCTGAAAGATTGCATCGACGGGTCTCTTGCCCTCGTTGCGTTCGGCGTCCAGTGCAAAGTCGATCATCAGGATCGCATTCTTCTTCACGATACCGATCAGCAGGATGATTCCAATCAGTCCCATGATGCTCAGATCGATACGGAAAATCAGCAGCGCAAGCAACGCGCCAACGCCCGCCGAGGGGAGCGTGGACAGGATCGTGATCGGGTGAATCAAGCTCTCATAAAGTATGCCCAGCACGATGTAGACGGCGAGCAAAGCGGCTGCAATCAGAAGCGGCTCGTTTGCAACGGACTCCTGGAAAGCCTGCGCAGTTCCGGTAAAGCTGCCGTGCACGGCGGCCGGAAGACCGATCTCTCGCTCCGCCTCTTCAACCTGCGCAACTGCCTCTCCGAGCGAGAATCCAGGCACCAGATTGAAAGAGATCGTCGTTGATGGAAATTGCCCCTGGTGAGAGACGGATAGTGGAGTGGCGGAACGTTCGTAGTTCGCGAACGCGCTGAGCGGCGCTTCGCGTCCATTGCTCGTTTTGACATATATGTGCTTCAGACTCTCCGGGTCCTGCTGAAACATCGGGTCCACTTCCATAACCACGTGATACTGATTCAGGCGGGAGTACATGGTCGATACCTGGCGTTGTCCGAAAGCGTCGTAGAGGGTGTTATCGATCTGTTGAGCCGTGATTCCCAGACGGCCCGCAGTGGCTCGATCAATCTGCAAAGAAGCTTCCAGGCCGTGATTCTGCTGATCGCTGTTGACGTCCGCCAGTGCGGACAGCGTTCGAAACTTGCGAACCAGTCGTGGTGTCCAGTCGATCAAATTTCGCAAGTCGTCGCTCTGAATCGTGTATTGAAACTGCGCGTTGGTCGCGCGGCCTCCGACGCGTACATCCTGGACGGCTTGTAAAAACAACGTCGCGCCCGGAATACGGGAAAGCTTGCCGCGCAGCCTTGCGATGATCTGGTCCGCGCTCAGCTTGCGTTCCTCGAGCGGTTTCAACGACACGAACATGCGGCCGGTATTGGCAGTTCCACCTCCGGTAAAGGCAATGACATTCTCAACTGCCGGATCCTGGCTGACCATGTCGGAAAATTGAATGACTTTGCGGCTCATCGCCTGGAAGGAAGTGCTCTGATCCGCTTGAATGACCCCGATGAGCCGGCCCGTGTCCTGTTGGGGAAAGAAACCCTTCGGGACAACCATGTAGAGATAAACGGTGAACGCGATTGTTGCGAGCGCGACAAATAACATCAGCGGCTGATGTTTCAACACCCATGAGAGCGTTGTTTCGTACCGATATAGAATCCACCTGAATCCCCGCTCACTCGCGAGGTAAACGCGGCCGTGCCTGACTTCGCTTTCCGGCCGGATGAGGCGGGCACACATCATGGGGGTCGTAGTCAGGGAAACAACGAGCGACACTCCGATGGCGACGGACAGCGTCACGGCGAATTCCCGAAACAGCCGCCCGACAATTCCGCCCATCAGCAGAATGGGAATGAATACAGCGACCAGCGACAAACTGATGGAGAGGACCGTGAAACCGATTTCGCTCGCTCCTTCCAGTGCCGCCTGCATCGGTGTCTTGCCCTGTTCCAGATGTCGCGTGATGTTCTCGATGACGACGATGGCATCGTCCACAACGAAGCCCGTCGCGATGGCAAGCGCCATGAGAGAGAGATTATCCAGGCTATAGCCTGCGAGATACATCACGCTGAAGGTGCCTATGAGTGAAACGGGAACGGCGACACTCGGAATCAAGGTCGTCCGGACATTCCTCAGAAAAACAAAAACGACGAGGACCACCAGAAGGATCGAGAACCCCAGTGCAAGATCGACATCGCGAATCGAATCCCGGATCGTGGTGGTCCGGTCAAGGACAACCGACATTTGAATCGCAGGAGATATCGAAGACTGCAGCGCGGGAATCTGGGCACGGATCCGGTCCACCGTCGAGATAATATTCGCGCCGGGCTGACGGAAAATGATGATGGGAACGGCAGGCTTCCCGTTCACGAGACCGAGAGTCCGAACGTCTTCGACAGAATCAGCAACCGCAGCGACTTCCGAAAGCGGCACTGCGGCGCCGTTTCTGTATGCAATAACGAGGGGCTGGTATTCGCTTGCTTTCAACAACTGATCGGTCGTCCCGATTTGCCACGCGCGGTCGCGGTTTTGAACGTCTCCTTTGGGCCGGTTGGCGTTCGAAGCGGCGAGCGCCAACCGGACGTCTTCGAGATCCAGATTGAGGTTATTCAGGAGCGTGGGGTTGACCTGAACGCGAACCGCCGGCAGTGCTCCTCCGCCCACGGTGACTTGCCCGACACCTTCTGTTTGCGAGAGCTTCTGCTGCAGTACCGAAGAAGCAGCGTCGTAGATGTCCCCCTTATCCACTGTTTCTGAAGTGAGAGCCAGGATGAGGACAGGCGCATCGGCAGGATTAACCTTTCGATAGGTTGGATTGCTCGGCAGGTTCGCCGGCAGCTGGCTGCGCGCTGCATTGATCCCGGCCTGGACGTCTCGCGCCGCCGAATCGATGTCCCGGCTCAGGTCGAACTGCAGGACGATGCTCGTCGAGCCGAGATTGCTCGACGACGTCATCTCATCCACTCCCGCGATTCGCGCAAACTGCCGCTCCAGCGGCGTCGCCACGGTCGATGCCATCGTTTCCGGACTTGCACCGGGCAAGGCCGCGGAAACCTGTATCGTGGGGAACTCGACCTGGGGCAGCGGAGATACGGGCAGCATGAAATATGCCAGCGCGCCCGCGAAAGCGACGGCGACAGTCAGCAGAGTTGTCGCAACCGACCGATGGATGAATGGTGACGAAATGCTCATGCGGCGACCCTGGGGTGATGGCTCTCGGAGGAGCCACCATCCTTTTTCTTTCCGAAGCGGACAGCGAGGCGATCGAACGCGAGATAAATCACCGGCGTTGTGAAAAGCGTGAGGATCTGGCTGAAGATGAGGCCGCCGATGATCGCGATTCCGAGAGGGCGCCGCAATTCGAAACCGGTTCCGGAACCGAACGCGAGAGGTATGCCGGCAAAGAGCGCCGCCATCGTGGTCATCATGATCGGCCGGAAACGGAGCAGGCACGCTTGATAGATCGCATCGGCGGGCGCCTTACCTTCGTTGCGCTCCGCATCCAGCGCGAAATCGATCATCATAATGCCGTTCTTCTTCACGATTCCGATCAGCAGGATGATTCCGATCAGGGCGATCACGTCCATTTCCTGGCCGCAAATCAGCAGCGCCAGAAGTGCGCCGACGCCTGCGGACGGGAGCGTCGAAAGAATTGTGAGCGGATGAATGTAGCTCTCGTACAAGACACCAAGAACGATGTACACCGTGACCAGCGCAGCGAGGATCAGCAGCGGCTCGTTTGTAAGAGAACTCAGAAATGCCTGCGCTGTGCCTTGAAACGCGCCGGTGATGCCGGCCGGCAGTCTCAAATCACGACGCACCTGATCGATCAGTTCCACTGCTTTTCCAAGTGAAACGTCCGGCGCCAGATTGAATGACACCGTCACCGCCGGGAACTGGCCCTGCCGGTTCACAGACAACGGAGCCGCATCAGTTTCGAGGCGGGTGAATGCGCTGAGCGGCACGGCGCCACTGACAGCGGAATGCACGTAGATATTCCCGAGATCCTCCGGAGTCCTCTGAAACTCCGGCTTGGCTTCCAGAACAACGCGGTACTGGTTCGACTGAGTAAACATCGTGGATATCTGCCGCTGGCCGAACGCGTCGTAGAGCGTATCGTCGATGAGCTGTGGTGTGATACCGAACCGCGCCGCCGTCCTTCGATCGATCACCAGTTTTGCCTGTAATCCGCGGTTTTCCTGGTCCGTTGCAATGTCCTGCAGCTGGGGAAACGACTGAAGCTCTTTGACAAATTGCGGAACCCAGCGCTCCAGGTCCTGAGCATCGGGGGCTTCGAGAGTGTACTGGTACAGCGTCCGGCTCACGCGATCGGCAACCGTCAGGTCCTGCACCGGCTGCAGGTACAACTTGATTCCCTCGATGCCCGCAATACCAGGTTGCAGCCGACGTATGATGTCGCTCGCGCTCTTTCCCCTCTCCTCGAGTGGTTTCAGATTGATCTGAATACGTCCGCTGTTCGGTGTGGTGTTCGTTCCATCGACGCCGATGAACGAGGATAGGCTCTCGATGGCCGGGTCGCCGAGGATTGTTTGAACGAGCGCCTGTTGACGTTCGGCCATCGAGGCGAACGACACGTATTGGTCGGCTTCGGTGATTCCAAGAATCACTCCCGTATCCTGGATCGGAAAGAAACCCTTCGGAATAAAGATGTAGAGCAGGAATGTCAGCGCGAGTGTCGCGACAAACACGAGGAGAGTCGCCTGCTGATGCTTCAACACGAAACGAAGCGTGCGGCCGTAGTAGGCGATGATCGAGTCGAAAGCCCTGCCGGAAGCCCGGTAGAACCGGCTTTGCTCGGATTCGGGTTTGCGGCGCAGCAATCGCGCCGACATCATCGGCGTCAACGTCAGCGACACGACTGCGGAAATCAAAATCGTCACGCTCAGCGTCACCGCGAACTCTCGAAAGAGGCGGCCGACGACGTCTCCCATGAACAAGAGTGGAATCAGCACGGCGATCAACGAGACCGTCAAAGAAATGATCGTGAAGCCGATCTGCGCCGAACCCATGAGAGCAGCCTCGATCGGCTGTTTGCCCTCTTCGATGTACCTCGCAATGTTTTCGATCATGACGATGGCATCGTCCACGACGAAGCCGGTGGCAATCGTCAGAGCCATCAGCGTCAGGTTGTTCAGGCTGTATCCCAGCAGGTACATGACGCCGAAAGTTCCGACGAGCGACAGGGGCACCGCGACACTCGGGATCACGGTTCCCGAAAGAGTTCGCAGAAAAACAAAAATGACCAGCACGACGAGCACGATTGTCACAATCAGCTCGAACTGGACGTCTTTTACGGAAGCGCGGATCGTGTTGGTCCGGTCTGTAAGGATTGAAATCGACACCGATGTCGGCAGCGTCTTCTTCAGGTCGGGAAGCAGCGCCTTGACCCGATCGACGACTTCTATAATGTTCGTGCCAGGCTGCCGCTGGATATTCACAATGATGGCGGGCACCGTGTTCATCCATGCGGCCTGCCTCACGTTCTCGGCCCCATCGATCACCGTTGCAACATCTGACAGTTGAACCGGCGCGCCGTTTCGATAAGCGACGATCAGCGGGCCATACTGGTCGCTCGACAAAAGCTGGTCATTGGCAGCGATCGTGTAGGCCTGATGCGGCCCGTCAAAGTTGCCTTTCGCCTGGTTCACATTCGCTGTGGCAATCGCCGTCCGCAGATCCTCCATGCCCAGCGCATAGCGGGAGAGCGCGGTTGGATTCGCTTGAATGCGTACAGCCGGCTTCTGTCCGCCGCTGATGCTGACCAGGCCGACACCCGACAATTGCGAAATCTTCTGGGCAAGATGCGTATCGGCAAAGTCCTGGACTTTGGACAGCGGGAGCGTCTGCGATGTGAGTGCCAGAGTCAGTACCGGCGCATCGGCGGGGTTGACCTTGCTGTAGACAGGCGGATTCGGAAGGTCCCTCGGCAAAAAACCGGAACCGGCATTGATCGCGGCCTGGACTTCCTGTTCCGCAACATCGATGCTCAGGTCGAGCGCAAACTGAAGCGTAATGACGGAGCTTCCCGCGGAGCTGGTTGAGGTCATCTGCTTCAATCCGGGAACCTGGCCGAACTGGCGTTCGAGCGGCGCTGTCACCGAAGAGCCCATCACCTCGGGGCTCGCTCCCGGATAGAACGTCACCACCTGGATGGTCGGGTAATCGACCTGGGGCAGCGCCGATATCGGCAATTGGTGATACCCGGCAGCGCCGGCGAGCAGAATCGCACTCATGAAGAGCGAGGTTGCGACCGGCCGCAGAATAAACAGCCGCGAGATGTTCATTGATGTGGAGCGACCTTCATTCCCTGCTGGAGTCTATCTACGCCCTCTGTCACCACACTCTCACCGGGGGACAATCCCTTATTGATGGAAGCCAGGTCTCCCTCCACCGGCCCGAGTCCTACGTTTCGCATCTCGACCGTGTTGTCCGGCTTGACGACATAAACGTAGGTGGTTTGGGGTCCTCTTTGGACAGCCTGAGCCGGGATGAGAACCGCGTTGCGCTTCGTGTCCAGCAACAAGCGGGCATTCACAAACTGATTCGGAAAGAGAGCGTTATCGCGGTTGTCGAACATCGCCTTGAATCGGACAGTGCCCGTGCTCACATCGACAAGGTTGTCAACCGTCAGCAGCGTGCCGGCGGCTATCTTGTTTTTGAAGTCGCGATCATAGGCTTCCACGGGAAGCCGCTTCCCCATCGCGAGTTTCTTCATCACCGGCGGGACATTGTCCTGAGCAATATTAAAGATCACGGCGATGGGCTGCAGTTCTGTGACGACAGCAACACCATTCAGGTCACTGGCATGAACAATGTTGCCTGGATCGATTTGCCGCAAACCGATCCTGCCGTTGATCGGAGATGTGATGCGGGTGTAGGTGAGCTGCAGATTCGCGCTTTCGATGGCTGCCTGGTCCGCCTTGACCACCGCTTCATCCTGGCGGACTGTGGCTTCCTGTGTATCGAGCTGCTGCTTCGGCGCAGAATCCTGCGCGTAAAGGATTCTGTATCGTTCCAGGTCAACTCTGGCATTCGCAAGAAGCGCCTCATCGCGTTCCTTCTGCCCTTGTGCCTGAAGCAGCTGAACCTGGAAGGGACGCGGATCGATTTGCGCGATCAAATCGCCGGCGGCAACCATTTGCCCCTCGCGAACGGCAAGTTCGAAGAGCTGCCCGTCCACACGGGTCCTGACGGTCACCGTATTCGATGCGGTTACCGATCCCAGTCCTGTCAGATAAATAGGAAGATCTCCGGTTTTGGCGGTCGCCGCAACAACAGGCATCGGCTGGTTCGAGGATGCTTGCGCGGGCTTGCTTGTCCTTTCGAAGAAATGAGCGATCAGAAGAACGCCGAGAATGAAGATCAACGCAGCGCCGAGCCTGCGAACCCACCGCTGGCGTTTTCTGCTTCGTGGTTCGACCGGCTCGAACAGATTCCCCTGGTAGAAGTCGCGCGCCATTTTCACACCTGGAACCGGAATTCCACTATTTTTCGGGATACCACTCCAGGGCGAGTCCGCTGAAGCGCTTCCACCGGGCGTCTCCGTCCGGTACTCGTGATTCTGCAAAACCGAAACCAAAGAAAGTAAAAAATTGTAAGTACGGGACTGTTCTCCGAGTAGGACATCTTGTTCCCGACATTGTTCAGGACGATAATCCAGCCATGTGGAACATCGCGATACCTGTTTGGGAACTCATCTTAAGAGGAGGAGTTGTATACGTATTTCTCCTCATCCTTTTGCGCATTACCGGAAAGCGCCAGGTGGGTCAAATGGCGCCATTTGATCTGGTTCTGCTTCTCGTCCTGTCGAATGCCGTACAGAACTCGATGAACGGAGGCGACAACTCGTTGGTTGGAGGTCTGATCTCAGCGACGACTCTTGTGGGCCTGAATTTCCTAGTAGGACTGATCACGTACAAAAGCAAGAAGCTGGAGGCCATCATTGAAGGAAGGCCTCAGGTTCTCGTCCATAACGGAAAACTGTTCGAAGATGTTATGGCCAGCGCGAAACTTACGCATCACGAGCTGGATTCGGCCCTCCGCCAGGCGGGGTGCAATTGCGTCGAGGAAGTGCACTCCGCCATCCTCGAGAACAATGGATCGATCAGTGTCGTCGCCCGTCATACGCTCAAATAGCAGTAATTCCACGGGGGCTTTCCGACTGTAGCGGCGGTCTATGACCGCCGGGTTTCCTTGCAACATGCCGTAAAACCGGCGGTCACAGACCGCCGCTACAGTGGAAAAATGGTCCCGAAAATGTCAGCAAGAATCAAGTTACGTGCAGACCGCTGTTTCTTACGGCAGGAATTGCTGGGTTCCGGTGAGGAAAGTCCGCACGTCCCGGGACGATTCATCGGCCACCTCTTCCTGCGGGACGTGCCCGGTCCCGGGGTAGATGATTAACTTCGAACCGGCAATGGAGGCGTGGTATTTGTGTGCGGCATCGACGCGGATGACGCGATCCTCCTGTCCCCACAAGATCAAAGTGGGAGCTTTGATATCGCGGATGTGGTCCCTGACGGCGCTGTTCCCCCGCGTGTTGAATCTCGCGATCGATGCATCGCGCGTGCCCTCCATCCGGATGAAGTCCCAATAACGGTCGATCATTTGTTCATTGATGATGTCTTTGCGAACGATCGCGTCGTTGATCCCATCGACGACGAGCGAGCGCGGCGTGATGTGCAGCAGCATACGATTGACGATCGGCATGCCCGCGATTCGGAGGGCGAGCGAGGTGCGGTTTTCGCCGTTGTCGGGAAAACCGCTGGCATCGACGAGGATGAGGTGCGTCAGGCGATCGGCGTGCTGCTCGGCGAAGCGCGCGGCGACGCGCCCGCCCATCGAGTTGCCGCCTATCGCGAACCCCTGCAGCCCGAGCGCGTCGGTTACCTCGCCCACGAACTTCACCATGCCTTCCTCCGAGTAGTCCCGGTTGGGTACGGCGCCTGTCAGCCCATGCGCCGGCAGGTCGACCGTGATAATGCGAAATGTGTCGCCGAGCCGCTTCGCCCACGGCTCCCAGGTGAAGAGGGAAGCATTCGACCCGTGGATGAGGACAAGCGCTTGCGCGTCGCGCGGCCCCCGATCCCGGACATGCGCGCGCGCACCGCTGGGAAGCATGATGAATCGCGACGGCCCGCCGGCGTACTTTGCCTCCAGAGTTGCGCGGGGTATATCGGAGTCGCTGTAATACCAGAACGCGGATGCAGGCAGCACCAGAAGAGCCGCAAGACCGATTAGAAGAAGCTTTCGCATTGCGTTTTCAGCTCAGGATTTCGATCACTCGACGCGGGCTGCGCAGTTCGCCCACACGCACGATCCCGGTGACAGTGCTGAGAAACGCAAGTCTCCACGATTGAGTCGGCAAACGGCCGGTGCACCAGGTGCGGAAGGCGTCCAGGTAACGGCTCGCGAAAATAATATCCAATTGTTCCATTCGCTTGCCGTCGTCGAAAGCGTCCTGTTGAATTCCATTTTGAACGCTGACCGTCACCTTTCGGTACAGGGCGGGGAAGTAACCGAGCCGCGAGTCGTTGGCCAGGGCCCATTGAAGGATCGCGGACAGCCGATCAATGACCTCACCAATCGAAGTGACGCGCGAGGAGAGCATCTCCACGAGCGCCTCACTCTTGGGCAGGGGGCTTTGGATCGCGTGCGCTATTTCCAGGTTTCCTTTATCCATGGGACCGCCCGCCGCAGCCCGTCGACGAAACGATTTGTCTCGTAGTGCGAAATGCCCGTGAGTGGAATGAACTCGGCGCGCAGTCCGGCTTTCTTCAACTCCGCAATCCGTGTTTCCGCCGGACCGATCGGCACGACTTCATCGTTGCGGGAATGGACCGCGAGTATTGGAACACGCCAACCGGCGGCAGACTCCGGTGGCCGGCCTGCTACCGCGACCGCGGCGCTGAAACGATCCGGATACTTGCCGGCAAAGTGCCAGACGCCTGCGCCTCCCATGCTGAATCCGGTGACGAGGACCTTCTTTGCATCGATGCTGTAGCTGGCCATGACCGCTTCGAGCAGCGCGTTCACTGCGCGCTCGTTTTCAGGAGTGCTCCATCCGCCTCCAATGGAATCCGGTGCGACGATGATCGCTCCAAGCTCCGCAAGGGCCGGACCCACCAGCAGCGTGAGCACACCTCGGCCGGCTCCATTCGGGTTGCCGCCGTAATGCAATGCCAACACCAGGGGAACGGGCCTGGACGGCGAGTAGTTCGCCGGAATGGAGATCGCGTATTGGATTGTGCGTTCGCCCGTACGCGGCAATCTCTGGTTATGGACTCCCGGGGATAGCACCGGTATCCGCGATTCCGGGGTCTGCCCGTAGACGGCCACCGTGAACAACAAAAGAGTGGGGATCTGCAGCTTCGTCAGCATGACATCCTCCGCCCGGGATAGTAGCGTAGTTTCACTCCGGCGGGTAGGGTTCTTACTGTAGCGGCGGTCTATGACCGCCGGTTCCGGCGGTCATAGACCGCCGCTACAGTGGACGGCTTATTCGGGCAGGCAGGGTTCAACGTGCCAGATCTCGGATGCGTACTCTCGTATGGTGCGATCCGACGAAAACTTCCCGGCCCGAGCCACGTTGATGATGCTTTTCCGAACCCAGCCCTGACGGTCCGTGTAGGCGGAGTCCACTCTTTCTTGTGCCTGGATGTAGTCCTGAAAGTCGGCGAGAAGCATGTATCGGTCACCTTCCGACAAAAGGGCCTGGATCAAGGGCCTGAAGATGCCGGGCTCCATCATGCTGAAGAAATCTCGCTCGATGAACTCGATAGCACGCCGGGTTTCTGTGTGGCTGTGGTAGATATCCCACGGATTGTAGTCAGCACGCCGCCTCTTGACGTCGTCGGCGGTCAGCCCGAAGATGAACATGTTATCTCTGCCGACTTCTTCCAGGATCTCCACGTTGGCCCCGTCCAATGTCCCGATCGTCAATGCCCCGTTGAGCTGCAATTTCATGTTGCCGGTGCCGGAGGCTTCCGTGCCCGCCAGCGAAATCTGCTCGCTGAGGTCTGCGGCGGGAATTATTTTTTCTGCAAGTGAGACGCGATAGTTCGGCAGGAACACCAGCTTCAGTTTTTCGGAGACGTCGGGATCCCCGTTTACAACCTCGGCCACCTGATTCGTTAATTTGATAATCAGCTTGGCCATGGCATACCCTGGCGCCGCTTTGCCGCTGACGACGAATGTACGGGGCACAATGTTCAACGCCGGATCATTCTTCAGCCGGTTGTAGCGCACAATGACGTAGAGTAGGAGCAGAAGCTGACGCTTGTATTCATGCAGGCGTTTCACTTGTACGTCGAACAGCGAATCCGGCGAAACCGCCAGCCCCAATTCACGCGAGATATGTCTGGCCAGAGCCACTTTATTGGAGTGCTTAACGGCCAGGAAGCGTTCACGGAATTCAGCGTCATCGGCGAAGACCTCGAGGTTCCGGAGTTGATCCAGGTCCGTGATCCACTGGTCTCCTATCGACTCAGTGAGCAGTTGCGCCAGTGCTGGGTTGGCCTTGAGAAGCCAGCGCCGCTGAGTGATCCCGTTCGTCTTGTTGTTGAACTTAGCGGGCCAAAACTCGGCAAAGTCCCGCAGGACCTCGTTTTTCAAGAGTTCGCTGTGAAGTTTGGCGACCCCGTTGACGGAACAGGATCCCACGACGGCCAGGTGCGCCATTCGGACGTGTTTCTGCCCATCCTCGTCAATGATGCTCATGCGGCGCAGCCGGTCGTCGTCCAGAGGATACCGGAGGGCGACATCGCGCAGGAACCTGGCGTTGATTTCATAGATGATCTGGAGGTGACGTGGGAGCAGCCGGCCCAGCATACTGACAGGCCATTTCTCCAATGCTTCGGGCAGGATCGTGTGATTGGTATAGCCGGTTGCAGCAGTAGTGATGTTCCATGCCTGTTCCCATCCAAGTCCTTCGTGATCCATCAGTAGACGCATCAGCTCGGGGATGACGAGTGTCGGGTGGGTGTCATTCAACTGAATGAAGATCTTTTCAGGAAAGAGGTCCCACGAATTGCCGTCTGACTTGAAGCGTCGCAGGATGTCCTGGAGCGAACAGGAAACAAAGAAGTACTGCTGTTTCAGGCGGAGTTCCTTGCCTTCGAACACATTGTCGTTGGGATAGAGAACCTTGGTCAGGTTTTCAGCGAGGACTTTATTGCCCACCGCTTCCACATATTCGCCTCGGTTGAAGTCATCCAGGTCGAACTCCTCGGTCGCTCTGGCGGACCAGAGTCTGAGCGTGTTCACGGTACTGCCGCCGTAACCCACAACCGGAAGGTCGTATGCCATGCCGATCACGGTTTTGGTGTCCACCCAATGCCACGCTTTGCTGTTCGGGGCACCGGAATTGACGACTTCCACGCGCCCTTCAAAGTGCACCGGGAACGAGAACTCCGGATGGGCAATCTCCCAGGGATAGCCGAGCTTCAGCCAATCGTCCGGTTGCTCCACTTGATATCCGTTGACGATTTTTTGGTTGAAGATCCCGAAGTCGTAGCGAAGTCCGTAACCGATGGCGGGAAGATTCAGTGTGGATATCGAGTCGAGAAAACAAGCGGCAAGGCGGCCCAATCCTCCATTGCCCAGACCGGCATCGACTTCGTGGTCCCGAAGAGACTCCCAATCGAGTCCGACTGCGGACATCGCCGCCCGGCAATCATCTTCCAATTTAAGGTTGATGACGTTGTTGCCAAGCAAACGGCCGATCAAGAACTCCAGCGAGAGGTAGTAGATTCGCTTGACGTTCTTCTTGTGATGGGTCTGCTGCGTCGCAATCCACCGTTCAACCAGGCGGTCACGGACCGCTAGCGCCAGTGCGTGGTAGCGGTCACGATCCGTTGCCGTGTAGCAGTCTTTGGCCAAAGTCCGTCGAAGATAATGCTCGAAATCTCGCAGCAGGTCATCGGCGGGAGCATGTATGTTCCCATGAGTGACGGGTTGAATATCATTCGCTGACTCCAGGAGTTTCACGATCTTGTGGTCTCTTCCTCTACCTATAAGATCGGCCGAAACTTCTCCCGACTTTAAAGGGGGGAAGGCGGAATCGTAGCCCCTGTGAAATGTGTATCATGCCGGCTTTCTTGCGACGAACAGACGGGGCTCCAGATGGTCGTAGTCTGCTCGATGTTTCTCGAGCAGCCTCTCGTAGTGCCGGCGTTGCCGGATGATTCTGGGCGTTAAGTGTGCTTTCAATTTGAAACCTAAAGTCACCAACCGCGAGATCACGTCAGGGAACGACCACCCGGAGTCACCGTTCCGCGTCATATCGAGGAGATCTGCACTGATAACAGAAAAGCCGGCCGCATGTATGACAGTGATCCAATCTTTAACGGACCATCCATGGTCGGATACCGGCGGAAACCCGAAATCTTCAATCCCGCTCCGGCAGATTCTTGAAATGATTTCTGGTGGCGTGCCCTTTTTCCACATCCCTTCATTCGCCACAAACCGGCCTCCCGGCTTGAGGACTCCTGCATCATTGAAAGCGTGGAGATTCGTCGTGCCGAATTCAGCGACGTACGCCAGGTAGTGCGGATTGAACGTGGTACGGGTGTTACTCATGCCCCAAGGCCACTATACGCCGAGTTTGGTTCCCAGCCGCGGAGCGGCATAACAATGTAGCCACGGCGGGCGGGCCTGTTGCCCAAAAGGAAACATCGGCGGTCTGCACGTAGCCGTGGGCTTTATGCCCGCGTTCAAACACAATTAAAGAATTCTTCTGGCGGTACTTGAACGCGGGCATAAAGCCCACGGCTACGTGC
>Ga0137403_10004417_pt1 | contig 16575 bp, 10 predicted proteins | sample CZOMad2_1_16fung_FD_122057 | JGI IMG/M metagenome (GOLD analysis project Ga0137403, IMG submission 122057) | Vadose zone soil fungal communities from Angelo Coast Range Reserve, California, USA - CZOMad2_1_16fungal (Hybrid Assembly) | ecosystem: Environmental > Terrestrial > Soil > Vadose zone...
GGTTTACGAGCGACTTGCCAAACTCGTGTCGCCGCCCGCCGGCGTGACTCGCGCAGGTGTTCTGAAACTCAACCAGCAGATGCTCGATGCGTGGAAAGAGCAACTCGAATTCCGTTGGGAGGAACGCGGCGTCCCTCGCCCAACTAGTTCAGCAAGGGATCGAAACTACTGACGCGGGACTGAATTGTCATGCTAAGATCGCCGCTCCTGAAACGTCTCATAGCTGAAGGGAAAGAAGCGGTGGCGAAGCCTGAAAGAGAGTTTGAGGCTGACGGAAAGCCAGGGGCTTTCCGCACGGGCGACGGCAGAGGCGTAACTGCATTGGCGCCTTGCCTTGCGGAAAGTCCATCAACGTTCAGTGGGTAAACCTGTGCGAACACTCTTAAAGATAATAACATTCCTCGGCATCGCGCTCGCGGTTCTCTTTCTTGGGCTTCAATTCATCAGACCCGCGCGAACTAATCCTGCGGTCGACCAGTCTCAGACGATCGAAGCACACACGCAGATGACGCCGCAGGTCAAAGACATTCTCGACCGTTCCTGCCGCGACTGTCATTCAAATAAGACCGAGTGGCCGTGGTACACCAACGTCGCGCCGCTTTCATGGTGGATCACCGATCACGTCAACACGGGCCGCAAAGATTTGAACTTATCTGAGTGGAGCAAGCTGGACAAGGACAGGCAGGGGAAGAAGCTGCGCCAGATGTGCGACGAGGTCGAGGATGGCGCGATGCCCCTGTCCTCATACTTGCCGCTGCATCCCAAAGCGAAGCTGTCTGAGCAGGACAAGAAGACGCTTTGTGATTGGACCGCAGCGGAACGTGGGCGGCTATCTGGCGCGTCGCAGTGACCGAGACTCTCACGCGTTAATGCTGTGAACGCGGACGTCCCCGTCCGCACCTCGCTGAAAGCGCGGTATCATATCCAGTGCATAGAATGAATTAACAAATGGTTCTTTCCGCTTCGCGCTCAGTGCGGACGGTCGAGCACCCCAGCGGGGCTGCCCGCCGGGGACCCGCGCGTACACGCTCCCAGGATTACCTCCGCTTGTCTTTTGTCGCAACTGAATGCCAGAATCGTCGCTCCCTGTCATCAATTGCCCGCACGAGCTGAATACTTTGAGCTAAATCGGGCAAGGACTGCGACAAAGTCAACTACATTAGTGCTGGAGACCTCGATGCAAACACGAGACCTATTTGGAAGAGCAGTGAAGTTTTTCCTGAGCTTCGTCCTATTATCTGTTGCCGCCGGCTTTGGCCAGGCGCAAACGCCGACGCCGACTCCGCAACCGACGCCGCGCCCCGTGAGCCGTCCCATGCCAGCCGCACGGTACATTCCGCCTCACGATTACGACCAGCGCAACATCAAACTCAGCCTGCGGTTCGATTGGGACAAGGAGCAGGCGATTGGAACTGAGACGATCACGCTGGCGCCAATCGTTAGAGACTTGCGCAGCGTCGATTTCGACGCGGCATCGATGGATGTTTCCGAGGTTAAGCTCGCGAAGGCGGGGACGCAGCTCAAGTTCAATTACGTCGAGGCAAAAGAAACATTGACGGTAACGCTCGATCGAGCTTATCAGCCCACGGAAGAGCTCACGCTGGTGATTTCGTATCACACCAACAACGCAGCTCAGAAGGGTCCGGGTGCCGGCGTTGGCGGCGGCGGTTTGAATTTCATTAAGCCGCGCCCCGACGATCCTACTCGCCCGCGCCAGGTTTGGACGCAGGGAGAAGCTGAGACCAATCATCAGTGGCTTATCTGTTTCGATCATCCCAATGATTTTGTTACCACCGAGATCGTTGCGACAGTCGAGAAACCATTAAGCGTCGTTTCCAACGGCAAGCTGCTCAGTGTCAAAGAGAACTCAGACGGCACGCGCACTTATGACTGGAAGATCGATCAGCCACATGCGACCTACTTGACCTCAATTATTGTCGGTGAGTTTGTGCCGGTTACCGGCCAGTACCTGGGCATTCCGATCATGACCAATGTCTATCCGAATGAACTGGAAGAAGGAAAAGTCACCGCCGCGCGCTTGCCTGAGATGGTGAAGTTCTTTTCGGAAAAGACCGGCGTGAAGTATCCCTATGCCAAGTACGCCCAGACCACGGTGCGCGATTTTGGCGGCGGCATGGAGAACATCAGCGCGACTACGCAAACCGACAACATGATTCACGACGCGCGCACTGAGCTGGATTCAGATCAGGACGGATTACAGTCGCATGAACTCGCGCATCAATGGTTTGGTGATTACTTGACTTGCCGCAGTTGGTCCGACATTTGGCTGAACGAAAGTTTTGCGACCTACTTTCAGGCGATGTGGGACGAGCATCGTCTGGGCAAAGATGACTTTCTCTATCTCGACGTCAAAGCGAACCAGGACCAGTACTACCAGGCTTGGGCACGAGGGCTCCGCCGGCCAATCGTGACTAAGAACTACGCTAACCCCGATGCGGTCTTTGACACTTACGCGTATCCACGTGGCGGCGCCGTGCTGCACATGCTGCGCACGTACCTGGGAGAGGACAACTGGTGGCGCTCGATTAATCATTACCTGACAAAGTACGCGCACCAGCCAGTGGAAACTGGGCAGTTTCGCATCGCGATTGAAGAGACGACCGGACAGCCTATGGACTGGTTCTTTGACGAATGGCTCTACAAGATGGGCCACCCGGTCTTTCGGGTCACACAGGATTACGATCCCACGAAGAAAGAGCTGACTCTGAAGGTGAGGCAGGAGCAACACTCCGATCCTGAATCACAGTATCCGCAGGTTGGATTCTTTCAAACTCCCGTGGACATCGAAATCGGAACCGCGTCGAGCACCAGAGTTGACCGCGTGCGCATCGAGCCAAAGGAAGAACAGTCATTCAAATTCACAGTCGACTCTGAGCCGTTGCTGGTGAGCTTCGATTACGGCGATACACTTATCAAGGAATTGGTGTTTCAGAAGACGACTGGCCAGTTACTGTATCAACTCGCGCACGATCAGGACGTGCTGGGCCGCATTTGGGCGATGCAACAACTGAAGCCCCGAATGAACGATGAGAAGACGAGCGCCGCCGATCGGGAAGCAATTATCAAGGCCCTCACCGACGCGGTGACGAAGGATCATTTCTGGGGCACTCGGGTTGACGCTGCCGCCCAACTCAGTGGTGTCAAAGAAGCAAAAGAAGCGCTGTTGGCCGCGACCAAAGATTCGGATGCTCGGGTGCGCGCCCGATCAGTTACTTCGCTGGCTGCCATGAAAGATCCCACACTGGCTGACGCGTTTCAGCAGTTGCTCAATGATCAGAGCTACGCCGTCATCCGGGCCGCGGCGCTCGCCCTGGGTCAAACGAAGAGTACCGGCGCTTATGATTCGCTCGTCAAGCTGATCGATTCCAAGTCATGGCGCGACACCATCAGAGCCTCAGCCTTGAACGGGCTGGCAGCTCTGGGCGATAAGCGCGCCCTGGATCTCGGCTTCAAGTATTTCACCCCAGGCAATCGCCCGGGAGTGCGGGCTGCTGCCGTCGGTGTGCTGGGCGCGACTGGGAAGGATGATTCGCGTACCTTTCCATTACTCAGCAGCGCGCTGACCGACAGCATTGACCGCCGAAGCTTTGGGCTGTTTTTTGGAGAGGCAGACGCGCTGGTGACTTTGGGTGATGAGCGCGGGTTGATCTTGTTTCAAGAGCTGAGCAAGAAGCCGGGATTGTCCCCGCAGATCGTCGGCGCCCTATCGGGATTCGAGGGTCGTCTGCGTGCTAAGTTGGCTCTCCCGAAGCGGCCCTCCTGATGCGGCCTGTAATCGCGGGTCCAAACCGCTCGTTAATAGGGTCGCCCCATAGTTGCTGAGCAGCGACCGGACAACGGCGCGGCCCAGAGTGCCATTTTACGTCACGGCCGAAAACTTTAGGCTTGAGTTGAAACGCGTTGTCCTGTTATAGTCCTTCTGGAAAGCGCACCGGCTCAGCGCGGTGCGAACACCCCTAGATGCTTTCTCCCCTTGAGGAAAACATTTAATGTTGAATCGAACTAACGGGGATAAGGGCTCGTCTCAGTCATCGAACTCGGCAGCAACCGCTGCCGCGCCAGCACCAAAAACCTCGCTTCTGATCATTGAAGATGACGATAATATTTCGACTGCTATCGAGGAATACTTCTCGAGAGCGGGCTATGCGGTAAATACCGCACCCGACGGAATCGCCGGGATTGAAGCAGCCGTCAACCACCGTCCGGATGTAGTGGTTTTAGATCTGATGCTGCCAAAGATGGACGGCCTGGCCGTATGTAAGGAGTTGCGACAGAAGAACCCTCAGATGCCAATTCTCATGCTCACCGCTAAGGATGATGTGGTCGATAAAGTTCTCGGTCTGGAAATGGGAGCCGACGATTACATCACCAAGCCGTTCAGCTTGCGCGAGGTCGAAGCACGCATTAAGTCTGTGCTGCGTCGGGCCCGGGCAGCCACGGTCGGCGGTGACGGCAAAGACGAGTCGCCGGTTGTCCGGGGCAATCTGCGGGTCGATCCGGTACGGCGCGAAGTGACCATCGCTGAACGAAACATCGAACTGACGCCCAAGGAATTCGATCTCTTGCGTCTGTTTGCCGAAAATCCCGGACGCGTGTTCCCGCGCAAATACCTGCTCGAGAAGATCTGGGATTACTCCTATGAAGGATATGACCGGACGATTGATTCTCACATTAATCGGCTGCGGGCTAAGATCGAAGAGAATCCTGATAACCCTCAGTTGGTGCTCACCGTCTGGGGTATCGGATACAAATTCGCCGCCGCCGAATAGAAAGTGCCCTCGCCTTCTCACCGGGCCCAATTAACCGAAAGAATAATTCCGTAGTTTTCTCCGGGAAACATTCTCAAGGCAATCACGCCGCATATGAATGGAAAGCTGCCAAGCAAAATGGTGAACGTCATGCCAAATCAGAACCCAACCTCAATCTTGCGCCAAGCGCCCCGAGCGACAGTCGCTATCGTGGCCGCTGCGCTCCTGCTTCTGTCCGCTTCAGGAACTGCCCACGCGGCAATCCAGGCTGCGGCTGAAGACGATTCTTCGTGGATGTCTTCACCTTATACCATCACTATCGTCCTGGTGTTGCTGCTGGTGGGCCTGGTCGTCTACAAGAAACGCGGCGGGTCGGGCAAGTGGGAGGATGTTTCTCAACCGGTCAAGTCACCATCGCGAGCTCCTCAAGAGAAGCCGCAACTGACAAACGCCCGCGTGCCGGCGGAACCGGTACTGTTCGACCGTCGCGCTCCGGTAGTTGAAGGATCCCAGGTTTGGGAGAGACCAAACCCGGTCGAGGTCGAGGCTTCAGTCTATGGTGCGTATCGAATCGATCAGGAAGTCAGCAAGTTGATTCTGGGTAAACCTCATCGCATGGACGTGATGGCCTCGCGGGCGACGGATGACCGTCGCGCGATCGAAGCTTCGCTGGTTAAGGCTCTGGAGTCTTCGGACACCGGCGAAGACGGCCGGCGGAGAGCACGACTGGCCCTCGAAGAATATGGATTTGTCGCACGTCAAAGTGCGACGATGTTGATGGGCAGAGACGCCTGGGAACGTTCATCAGCTGCTCGGGCCCTGGGACAAATCGGATCGCAAGACTCGCTGACGTTCTTGATCGAAGCATTGCATGACTCAGACTCAGTCGTGCGTAACCAGGCTGTATCCAGTCTGGGCGAACTAAAAATGCCGGCCGCGATCGGCGCCTTACTCGATATCGCGCGCAGGCATCCGGATATTCCGGCTTCGCTGTTGAGTGAAACCCTCAGCGCGTGTTCAGTTGAAAGCCTGGGTTATCTCGACACTTCGTCGGTCGAACCGGCTTTGCTTGCGGATCGCAACGTGGGCGGAGAGCTTCCTGACCTGGGAGCACTCCTGGCTTTTGAAGATCTACCCGAGGGTGAAGATGATGCTGCGTTAAGCGAGATATTGAGCCGGCTTGGCAGCAGGGATGAACCGGTGCGCGCGCAGGTCGTGGGTGAACTGGCTAAGCATCCGGTGCAGCGTTCGGTTGAAGCACTTACTTCACTCGCGCTCAACGATCCGGATTCAGCTATCCGGTCAGCCTCAGTCACCGCACTGGGTGCGATAGATCACGAATCGGTGTTCGCGCCGGTGCTCGTCGCGCTCGCGGACGAATCGCGCGAAGTTCGCGCCGCCGCGGCTCGGACTTTGACCGGATTTCACTTCAATCGCGCGGACGCCTATGTGCGCGTGATGGAAACCGCGGACGCCGAAACCCTGCGAAATGTGGCCCAGGCATGCGTCACCACAGGCATTGTTGCGCAGGCCGTTGATCGCCTGGCCAGCGAGGATCGACATCAGGCGTACGAAGCGTTCTCACTCTTCTCACTGCTTGCGAGAGCGCATGAAACGCAACCGATTCTGGACACGATCCAGAACCACAAGGACGACGAAGTAAGGCTGTGCGCCGTTCGGGTTCTAAATGTAGCCGGGCAATCCGATTTGGCGCCCACGCTACGCGAGATGGTTGGCCGTGAAGGCCTGCCTGAGAACGTCCGCACGCCGCTGCTTGAAGTCCTCTATAAACTTGATCAAGGCGAGCCGGTTTTCGATCTTGCCCCAAGTGACAACGGAGCCATGTCGTTGCATAATTCTCTCTAGTATTCCTAAGGTCCTTCGTTAGCGTTGCCCCAATGATGACGACGATAAACCAATTGCCCCGCTGTGCCAGAGCCTCGTCCTCGGTTTTGAGATACAGCACCGTGTTACTCCTCGGCGCCGCCCTCGTGGCCGCGCAGGGCCGGATCACCAAACCGCCGGTCCAGACGAATTCCAACAACTCCGGAAAGCGCCCGCACGTCGCGACGCTGCGGGCGAGCGATTCACCTGAAGGATCACGGGTCGCGCTAAGTTCAGATCAGTCTCTGAGTGATTATGAGGCTTATCGGCGCGGCGACCGTTTCTATGTCAAGATTCCGGCCGCCGACGTACCACGCGCCGAGGTGATTCGCGGGCGCGGTTTTGCCGACGTAAAGGCCCAGCGCAGCGGCGACAGCACCATCGTCTCGTTTCGGCTCCTGCCGGGCAGCACGGCGCGAGTTGAGCAACATGGGAACCGGATCGAGGTTGTGTTCACCGTCCCCGGCGGGAATTCTTCGGCAGCAACCAACAGCGGCCGAGAGTTTCCCCGTTTGAACCCGCCGGAATCAAACAGAAACGCCAACGCGAACAAGCGAAGTATTTCGCCGACAACGGCTAACAAGAATGCTCCTGCCAACAAGAATTCTGCGGCCAACAAGAATTCCGCTGATCGCGCCACTGCGGCGAGTGCGCGCAACGCGAGCAATTCCAACCTGACCAACAGGAGTGGTCCCGACGCAGCTCTAGCTTCGAACACCGGTCCAAAGTCAGGCGCGACTCCGCTGCCTTCGCCAATCCCTTCGCCCACCGGGAAGGCGCCGACGCCGAGCCCTAGCCCGAAGTCTTCCGCAACAGCTTCTTCCTCGACCGCTTTAGCGTCACCCACGACTCAGCCGACGCCCGTCGCCGCGACTAACCAGTCGCGCCAGGATAACCGTTGGAGCCAGATGAAAGAGCGCATCAACTATTGGATCCTTCTGGCCCAGCTCAACCCGATCCCGGTCATCACCGGCGCCATCGTGCTGTTACTTTTGTTCGGCCTGTTCTTCTTTCAGCGACGGCGCGCCAGGGAGCCCAGGCGCGCGCGGTCAAGCAGGAAATCAACCACGAGCAAAACTGCGACGGCTGCGGCGGCGAGCGTTCAGCCGGCGGCGGAAGCGAAATCCGCTCCTGATGTTCTGCCGGTTGTGGCCGCAGGCGCAGCAGGCGTCATGGCTGTAGCATCCGCACCCGAACCTGCAATTCCTGAAGAAGCCACCGTTGTTCCGACCGCCGAACCGGCGCGCGCGGAAGATCCTCGCCGCGAACGAATTGCGCAGGTAAACGAAGAGGCCAAGAAACTGATGAACGGCGGAGACTATGACCAGAGCGTTATCGGTTCGGCCGATCACGAAACTCGACAGTTGGTCGGCGCGGAATTGCTTTCCGCAATCGTCGGTCGAAGTGCGACGCGGCGTGACAACGCCCGGGCTGCTTTCATAAAGCACGGCTACTTTGACGATGCCACCCGCGACCTCCGCATCGCCGACTCTCCGAATGAACGGGCGGCCGCCGCGCGCCGGCTGAGCTTTGTTCAGGATCGCGAAGCCACTCCGCATTTGATCGGCGCGCTCGGAGATCCTTCTCCGGACGTGCGCCGCGCCGCCATCGAAGCGCTGATGGATTTGCGGGATCCGGCAGCTATTGGGCCGCTAAATTCGTTAATGCAGACCGAAAACGATCGCAAGGTCCCGCGTACTTTGATCAAGCACGCTATCGAAGCCTGTGCCACCGCCGCGCCCGGCGAAGTTCCGTCAGATGCGGTTCCGAGCCATGCTCCCGAGGCCATTGCTGATCCTGCTTCACATCCAATCGAAACTGAACGCGAGGTGATCGAACTATGACAGCCCATGATTTGCTTTCCCAACTCCGCGAAAAGGGCGTCGAGGTGAAGACCACCGGCGACGATCGCCTTGTCATTGATGCGCCCAGGGGCACTATCACTGAAGAGCTGCGCACGGCACTATCGGCGCATAAAGCCGAACTCCTCCAGATTCTCAATGCCGAGAAAAACGCAACCGCGCCTGCCGCGCTCAGCGAGCCGCCGGCACTTGTGCCAACTGCTGCTGAAAGCGTATCTGCTCCTGTGGTAGCAACGGCCTCACCCGAAGCCGCCGAACCTTTGCCAGTGCCGGAAGCCGCTAAAACAACGTCGGCTACCCATGACGAGGATGCGACGATCGCGGCCAGCGCCGCGGGCGAGATGGCCCAGTTGCAAGCCGAACTCATGCGCTTGCGCGCCGAAGAAGAAGGCCGTCGCGCCGAAGTCGAGGCCGCCCGACTCGCCGCGGAAAATGCTTTGCGAACCGAGCAGGAACGATGGCGTCAGATGGAAGAGGAAACCGCTCGTCAACGGGCTCAAAAAGAAAGAGAGCGAATCGAAGTCGAAGCCCGCGAACAAGCTGAAGAGGCACATCGCCGCCAGATTGCCGACCAGGAACTGAGCCGCGCCGAAGCCGAGCTGAAGCGCATGCACGCGATGGAGGAAGCTCGCCGCGCCGAGGTCGATGCCCAAAGCCTGGCGGCGCACCAGGCGCACGACGCCGAACTGGCAGGTCTGCGCGGAGCGGAAGAAGAACAGGCACGTCACCGGGCCGAAGAAGAGCGGCACTACCTGGAAACCGAGAGCCGGAAGAAAGCCCAGGAAGATGAGTTGCGCCGTCGCGCCGAAATGGGATTCAGGGCGGTGGATGAGGAAATCGAACGCGTGCAAGCGCGCGAATCAGCGCGCCTCAAAGCGGCCGAAGATTCGCAGCGATTGGCGGAAGAAGCCGCGCGTCGTCGCGCCGAAGAGGACGCGCGTCGCAAAGCTGAAGCTGAAGCACTGCGCCGGGCAGAAGAAGAAGCACGCCTGCGAGCCGAAATCGAAGCCCAAATGCGCGCGGAAGCTGAACAGCGACGGAAGACCGAAGAGGATGCCCGCCGCCAGGCAGAAGAGGAAGCCCGGCGCCGCGCCGAAGAGGAAGCCCAACGACTCGCCGCCGAACATGCCCGTCGCCTGGCCGAAGAAGAAGCCCAGCGTCGTGCTGATGAAGAAGCCCGCCGTCAGTCTGAGGCAGCAGCTCGCCTGATTGCCGAAGAAGAAGCGCGACGGAACGCCGAAGTTCAGGCGAAGTTCCAGGCCGAAGAAGAAAACCGGCTACGGGCGGAAGCCGAAACTCGCCAGCGTGCTGAGCTTGAAGCACGAATACGCGCCGAAATCGAAGCGAAGATCCGCGCAGAAGAAGCTGAGCGCCGTGAGGCTGAGGCCGCCAGTCGTCGCTCCGAACACGAGCGAATTGTGGCCGAAGAAGCCGCCAAGGCTGCAGTTAAACCAGAATTCACTTTCGAGATTGAGCGTTCTGAAGTCGAAGAGCCGCCGGTGGTCCCCGCGGCAGCAACCCACGTAACCGAGATTGCTGAATGGTTCGATGTCGGCGTGGAAAATCGCGAACCGGTTCACCCAATAGAAGCAGCGCCCCTGACTCTGCCCGACGATCATTTCGGCTCAATGCATGATGATGCCGGCGGTGAATTCGCGCCGGTCAGCGTGCCGGAGAGTCACTTCGCGCCGGATGGGTCCGCGCTATCGTCTGCGTTAATAGGCCAGCTTCGCAGCGACAAACCGGCTGAACGCGCCGCCGCCGTCAGTGAGTTGTCGCGCGTCGGTGGGGAGGAAGCTTTTCACCACGTGAGCGCTGCGTTCGACGACCAGTCGGTTGAAGTGCGCAGCGCGGCCGCTCGCGCTATGTTCGACCTTCAGGAAGATCGTGCCGCCGCTTTTACCCGCGCTTTGCGCGAAGCAACTCCGGAACGGCGACGTAAGATTGGCTCCGCGATCGCATCGTCGGGATTGGCGAACGAAGCGATCAGAAATCTTACCGGCGAGAGCCGCGACAAAACTTATGATGCGTTCTCGCTGCTCTTCCTGATGTCGAAAGCCGGAGAGACGCAGCCGCTGATGCGAGCGATCGAAGAACACGCGAATCTCGAAGTGCGTCTGGCGGTGGTAAAGCTGCTGGCGCTAAGCGGCCAGCCGGACATCCTGCCAGCGTTCCGCCGCATGGCCGTGCGCGGATCGCTGCCGCCGGAAGTGCGTTCGGCCGTGATGGAAGCAATCTATCAAATCACCAGCCAGACTCCGGCTGAAGCTCCGTCGATGTTGTAGGGAAAAGGAAGTCAGGCTGTAAGTACAAAGGCGCAGAGTTCTCTGCGCCTTCCTTTTGCGGCAAGAATGAAATGCTACTTAGAGGGACCGTTGGCGAGTCTCTGTGATATCGCACGATCGATTAGTTGTTGCACCGTGGTGGACACACCAACTAGTTTGAATCTAGTCATGAATTCCATCGGGCCAAATTCGGCAAAGAGCTTGCCGATTAACTCGTCCGCGAAACTGCTGGAAACGAGTGCCACGTCGGTGAAATCGATAATAACCTCTTGAGTGGGGCACATTCGAGCAAGGTTAGACAATCTATTCTTTAGCGGTCTCCCCGCGACACGACTGCCGAATGAGTTTGTTTCATCAGCTACTCTAAAGATGACGCGCCGCGATTCGGTGTCTTCATAGTGTGATTCTACGTAATCGAATGGCTCGGTGACCCGACCATTAAATTTGAGGGCCTCCCTCAACAGATCGGGAATGGAAAAATCTATTGCCGCGACCACGAGAGTGCCCTCAAACGGCACGGCCTCCAAACCAATTTTCAAGCCAGCTGGCTCGTAAAAGCTTAACTTTCCATACCCAGACTCAACCTGGAAGGAGCCTTTGCTACGGCTGCAAATCTGGTAGGTACCGAACAAGCCGTTTCCTTGGCCGAGATCTTTATCTCTCGTAACTCCTTCTCTGATTGCTTTATCTAGCGCCTCCGAATCAGAGGTGAGTTCTGGGTGACCTAGCCTAAGCGAATTCGGTATTCCTATTCCGGCATCAGCGACAATGAACTCGACTCTTTTCTTATCTCGCTGGAAAGTGGAAACCTGAACCAGTCCTCCAACAGGTGATTGCGAATGCACCAGGACGTTGTCGGTTAATTCGTTGACTGCCCATTCAAGTGCCGCGAGATCCTTTCTCGCGATATTAGGAATCGCACCGAGGATGGCGTTTACGATGCGATTGACCGCCTTGTATTGATCTTCTGGGGAGGAATAAAGAGTCGCAGGAACCAGCGTGTACCCCCGAAACGTTGATGGCTCATATTTTCTTGGATCCAGAAAGTACGCCCAATTTGCGTTACGAAATAACTTCTGCAGCTTGTCGTTTTTCGGAAGAACTAATGAGAAGTCAATTCCTTCGTAATGGAGTTTTGCCACTTGGGCGCAAACCGCAAGCATTGGCGGCGGATACGCAGTCTCACAATCAGAAAAATCAAGCACTACATCCACGTATCCAGCTTCCCGAATAGCCTGATGAAGCCCAGCCAATGATCGCTGTAGCTGCGAAAGTCTGAACGATCCCTGAAAGACTATCCGGTCATTCTTCCGAAAGATACGAGATTCTGACATTTTGTCGATGTTCTACCCTAAGCGCTAAAGCGCGGCCTTAACCGTTGGAAATACGAAAAGATTATCTCAGCGAGAGAGGGAAGTCCAAGATGCGTGGAGCCAAGTAACGAATTGATCATTGCCGCGAGGAGTTGTTTGATTCACTTCACCCTGTTTATTATGAATGCTTATGCCTTTCGCGCTTAAATCGGACTACGAGCCCTGTGGCGACCAGCCGCAGGCAATCGACGCGCTGGTGCGCGGCTTGAGCGATGGTCAGAAGGATCAGGTGCTGCTCGGGATTACCGGTAGCGGTAAGACTTTCACCGTCGCCAGCGTTATCCAGCGAACCCAGCGCCCCACGCTCGTAATCGCTCATAATAAGACCCTGGCTGCCCAACTCTATCAGGAGTTCAAGACCCTCTTTCCAGAAAGTTCCGTCGAGTATTTCGTCTCGTATTACGACTATTACCAGCCAGAGGCTTACGTGCCGGCTTCTGACACGTACATCGAGAAGGACGCCATCGTTAACGAGGACATCGACCGTCTGCGCATGTCGGCCACGCGCGCTTTGTTCGAGCGCCGTGATGTGATCGTGGTCGCCAGCGTCTCTTGCATCTATGGCCTCGGCGATCCGGATGCTTACTACGGCATGCTCCTGTTTCTCGAGCCCGGCCTGCGCATCACTCGCGAAGCCTTGCTGCGGCGGCTGGTCGAATTGCAGTACGAACGCAATGACATTGATTTCAAACGCGGCAGCTTTCGCGTGCGCGGAGATGTGGTCGAGGTCTATCCGAGTTACCAGGAGGAGGCTTATCGAATTGAGCTCTGGGGTGACGAGATCGATTCCATCTCAACCATCGATCCGTTATTGGGCGAAGTCACACAGAAGCACACCGCGCGCCTGCCGCTCTATCCAAAATCGCACTACGTCATGCCGACCAGTACGCTCAAGAAAGCAATCAAATCGATCCGCCAGGAGCTGGAGTGGTGGGAGCCAAAACTAATCGAAGAAGGAAAGCTGGTCGAAGCTCAGCGACTGCATCAACGCACGATGTTCGATCTCGAGATGATGAAAGAGATGGGCTTCTGTCGTGGGATTGAGAACTATTCGCGGCATCTGACCGGCAAGAAATCGGGCGAACCACCACCGACGCTACTCGACTATTTGCCCCGCGATACTCTGGTGGTCATCGACGAATCGCACCAGACGATTCCGCAGGTGCGCGGAATGTTCTTTGGGGATCAATCGCGCAAACAAACGCTCGTTGAATACGGTTTTCGTCTGCCGTCCGCGCTGGATAACCGGCCACTTAACTTTGATGAGTTCGAAGAGCGCGTCAATCAGCGAATCTATGTCTCGGCCACGCCGGGGCCGTACGAGCTGACGAAAGCCGGCGGCGAGATTGTCGAACAAATCATCCGGCCCACGGGCTTGATGGACCCGGAAGTCGAAGTGCTGCCGGTCAAGGGCCAGATCGATCATCTGCTGGGTGAGTGCCGCGCTCGGGCAGCAAAGAAAGAGCGTGTGCTGGTCACGACGCTTACAAAAAAGATGTCCGAGGACTTGACCGAATACTTCACCGAGGTCGACGTGCGCGTGCGTTATCTGCACTCCGACATCGTCACTCTGGAGCGGATCAAAATTCTTCGTGACCTGCGGCGCGGCGAATTCGACGTATTGGTTGGCATCAATCTGCTCCGGGAAGGTCTGGACTTGCCCGAGGTTTCGCTGGTCGCAATCCTGGACGCTGACAAAGAGGGTTTCCTTCGATCTGAATCATCTTTGATCCAGACCATCGGTCGCGCGGCGCGCAACTCAAGCGGTAAAGCAATTCTGTATGCTGACCGAATAACTAATTCGATGAAGCGTGCGATTGACGAAACCCGCCGCCGCCGCGCTTTGCAGCTCGTCTATAATCGCGAACATGGAATCACGCCCCAGACAATCATCAAGCCCATCGATTCGACCCTGGTGACCGCGGCGGAAGCCGACTACTTCAAGATTCCTCTGGATCTTGAGGATGTCGATGGGTACAGTCGGGAACAGCTTGGTGAAACAATTGCCCGGCTGGAGTTGGACATGCGCGAGCATGCCAGACGCTTCGAGTTTGAGAAGGCGGCAGAGCTGCGCGATCGGATCAAATACTTGCGCGAACGGCAGTTAGTGGTTGCCTAAGTAGCATAGACTTTAGTCTGTGATTAGCGGTGGCCGAGAATTCAATCATGAAGCTCGTGCGACTGTCGGACCAATGTTAACTAAGTCTCAACCAGACGAGATCCAATCATTCCTTGCGGACTCTTCGCATGTAAGCGGTGGCTATGCTGAGCATGTCCTCTTTCCGGAAACGACGGAAGACGTCGCGGAAATTCTGCGTAAAGCGTCGCGAGAGAGAACCCCGGTAACCATTTCAGGCGCCGGCACCGGCACGGTTGCCGGACGCGTCCCGTTTGGCGGCGTGGTGCTGGCGACGGATCGGCTGAATCGAATCAAGGCAATTGTTCATGACGATCGTGGAGGTCATGCGATTGCCGAAAGTGGCGTGATCCTTGGCGACTTTCAACGCGCAGTTGAATCTTCAGGGCTGCTGTATCCGCCGGACCCAACCGAACGCAGTTGTTTCCTTGGCGGGACGGTAGCCACCAACGCTTCAGGCGCGCGAACTTTCAAATACGGACCAACCCGAAATTATGTCGAGCGTTTGAAGATCGCATTCGCCACGGGCGATGTGATCGATCTTCGCCGCGGCGATTTGCACGCTGGCACAGACGGCACGATCACGATTCCCCTCTCTTCAGGTCGATTAGTCAGGGCGACTTTGCCGACCTATCAAATGCCTCACGTTCGTAAACACGCATCGGGCTATTACGTCGCGCCGGGTATGGACGTGATCGATCTTTTCATTGGTAGCGAAGGGACGTTGGGTGTGATTATGGAAGTCGAAGCGAAGCTGCTACCAAGACCGGAAGGGCTGCTAAGCGGTGTAGTTTTTTTCGAATCAGAAGAAAAGCTGCTCGCATTTGTCCGCGAAGCGCGCGACCAGTCGCTCGCGAATCGAGGCAGTAGCCCGACCGTGAGTGAGGACTCAAGCGAGCCAACCCAGAGAGTCGAAGCGCGCGCGATAGAGTATTTCGATTCCGAATCGTTGGGATTCCTCCGTCAGAAGTACCAAACCATTCCCACCGAAGCTACTGGCGCAATTTTTTTCGAGCAGGAAACAACCTCGTCAACCGAAGACTCTCTGATGACCGAGTGGTTAGCTTTGCTTGAACGGCATAATGCCATGGCTGACGAATCATGGTTCGCGACGAATGAAGCTGACCAGGCCGGGTTGCGCGAGTTTCGGCATGCGCTCCCGGTGCTGATGAATGAATGGTTCGCGCGTCACAACCAGCGTAAAGTCTCGACCGACATGGCGGTGCCTGACGAAGCGTTTGCCGGAATGTTGCGCTTTTATCAGGACAGTCTGCGGGGCGGAAATCTTCGCTACACGATCTTTGGCCACATCGGCGACAACCACGTGCACGTCAACATCCTGCCGCGCGATGACGACGAGGCAAAGAAGGCGCACGAGATTTACCTGACCTTCATTCGGTGCGCGGTCGATCTAGGCGGCACCATTTCGGCCGAGCATGGCATAGGCAAACTCAAACGCGAATACCTGCGCGTGCTGTACGGCGAAGAGCATCTGCGAGAGATGGCGGCGTTGAAGCACGCGTTTGATCCGGCTGGCATATTGGGCCGAGGTAATATCTTTGCAGATGAGTATCTTCAACTGTAAGCTGATCGTTAACTAATGTTCCGTTTCACCACCGCCGGAGAATCCCATGGTCGCGCGCTCGTCGCGATAGTCGAAGGTCTGCCCGCGGGCATGCCGGTCGACGTCGAACTGATAAACCATGAGTTAAAGAGAAGGCAGTTGGGCTATGGCCGCGGGGCGCGAATGAAGATCGAGCAGGATCGCGTCGAAATTCTCAGCGGTGTTCGTCACGGTCTGACGCTTGGCTCGCCGCTGGCAATGATGATCGATAACAAGGACTGGGCCAACTGGACTGAGGTGATGTCAGTTGAGCCGCAGGCGCTGGCGCCCGAGAAATCCCGGCGCGTCAAACGGCCGCGGCCCGGTCACGCCGACTTGGCCGGCGGTTTGAAATACAACGCGCGCGATCTGCGTGATGTGTTGGAACGCGCTTCAGCGCGCGAGACGGCCGCGCGGGTTGCGTGCGGCGGACTCGCCCGGCAGTTGATTGGAAATTTTGGCGTCGAAGTTCATAGCCACGTGATTCAGCTGGGCGGAATTCCGGATCAGCCGATCGAGCTAACCTTCGATCAAATCGCGGCTATTGCTGACGACGCGCCACTTCGTTGTGGAGATGAGCAGGCACAGCAGCGGATGGTTGAATTGATCGATAAGAGGAAAAGCGAAGGCGACACGCTGGGCGGCATCTTTGAAGTCGTAGC
>Ga0137403_10004418_pt1 | contig 16570 bp, 17 predicted proteins | sample CZOMad2_1_16fung_FD_122057 | JGI IMG/M metagenome (GOLD analysis project Ga0137403, IMG submission 122057) | Vadose zone soil fungal communities from Angelo Coast Range Reserve, California, USA - CZOMad2_1_16fungal (Hybrid Assembly) | ecosystem: Environmental > Terrestrial > Soil > Vadose zone...
GGCGGCTCGATTGCCGAGGTAATCGCGTTTGGTAAGCGCGCGACCGAGCGGATGCAGAAGATCGAAGGACGCGACGCAGAATTGGAGCGTCTCGCGCAAGAGATACAAAAACTCAGCGCGCAAACGAATCGCGCCGGCGAAGCGCTGCACAAACTGCGCGTAAAAGCTGCGCCGAAACTGTCCGAAAATATTCGGCGCAATCTTCGCGATCTCGGGTTCCGCCAATCGGAATTCGACGCAAAACTTACCGCGTTGGACGAGCCGCGCCCGAACGGATTCGATTCGGTGGAATTACTTTTTTCTCCAAACCCCGGCGAACCGCTCAAACCGTTGCGCGCCGTCGCCTCGAGCGGCGAAATCTCGCGCCTAATGCTGGCGATCAAATCCGCGCTGGCGGCGCACGACGCGATTCCTCTGCTCGTCTTCGATGAGATCGACACAAATGTCGGCGGCGAGATCGCGCACGCGGTCGGCGCAAAGATGCGAACGTTAGGGTGCGATCATCAGGTGATTTGCATCACGCACTTGCCGCAGGTCGCAGCGACTGCCGCCTCGCACTTCGTTGTGACGAAGGACGTCGCGCGTGGCCGCACGTTTTCCAATTTGCACGAGGTCACAAGGAAAGCGCGCCAGGAAGAAATCGCGCGGATGCTTGGCGGCAAAAGCGAATCGGCGCTCAAACTCGCGGCGAGTTTATTGAAAGAGCGAGCGTAAGCTCACCACGAAGGACACGAAGAGCTACAGAACGAAACGTTTGATGCCGTTTCGCAGTTTCGTCACGTTGAAATTGATAAGAAAGCCAAGCGGAACCTTGGCGAGTCGCATATACGTAAGAATTTGCGCCTGATGGATTGGAGGTAGCGTTTCGACGCTTTTGATCTCGACGATGACATCGGCACCTACGAGCAAGTCGATTCGATAGCCACAGTCGAGCAGTATATCTTTGTAGCGAACAGGCAGTGGCAGCTCCGTCTGAAATGAAATGCCGGCGTGCGACAACTCGCAGGCCAGGCACTGACGATATGTCGATTCAAATAAACCCGGGCCAAGGTGCGATGGACCTCGATTGCGCATCCGATCACGTTTCGCGACAATTCATCAAACTCCATCTTCGTGCTCTTCGTGTCCTTCGTGTCCTTCGTGGTGGAGATTACTTCTCCACCGTACCGAGTGGCAGGACGACTTTGCCGAAGATTTCGTTGAGCACTTGTGCGAGCCCGGCGTAAATCGCTGAAAATCCGCAGAAAATTCCTTCGTAGCCGGTGAAGTGTCTGAAGTCGGGACCTGCACCGATGTAATCGCCGACCGCGAGCAGAAAGAAAAGAATGGTCAGCGACCCGAAAACGACCTGTCCGGCAACGTGTAACCGCAATGTGCCGACAAACATCACTGCGGTGAACAAGCCCCACATCGCAAGATACGCGGCCATGGCAGTGTCGTTGGTAGGCGTGGACCATCCTAATTTCGCCAGGATGATGAGCGTGACCAAAGAGAACCAAAAAAGGCCGTACGAAAGAAAAGCAGTAGTCGCAAACGTGTTGCCTTTCCTCCATTCCATGATGCCGGCGATAATTTGCGCGGCGCCACCATAACAAATTCCCATGGCCAAAATCATGCTGTTGAGTTCGTAAAAGCCGGCGTTGTGGAGGTTCAGCAAAACAGTAGTCATGCCGAAGCCGAGCAGCCCAAGCGGTGCGGGATTGCCCGTTGTATCTCTGAGTTGCGTAACGGATTCATTCATGGCGCAGCCAGTCTGCCGAAAGAAAGCTGGGCACTGCAATTACAATATCGGCTGATTGAAAAAATTATGATCTTTATGATTTAGCTTGTCGGCGCGGTAGCGCTGAAACTATCGTGCGATTTTCGCTATGATTCGGCGCGATTATCTCATCATCGGTGGCGGCATTGCCGGAGCGAGCGCATGTGAAGGGGTCCGCAAATACGATAAACGCGGCTCAGTTACGCTGGTGGGCGCTGAGGTTTCTGCGCCGTACAAACGCTGGATCCTCTCGAAAGGCTTTTTGCGCGAAAAAGATCCTAATCTCAAAAAACTGCAGGAACCCGACGAGCGCTGGTTTCGAACCCATAAGGTCGAGACCCGCTTCGCTACAGTCGTAACACAGTTCAATATCGAGCGGCGTCTGGCCGTGCTTGCCAACGGCGAAAGCATTGAATTCAACAAAGCATGCCTGGCGATGGGCAGCCGGCCGATCCGCCCGACGGTAGCCGGAGTCAATCTCGGCAACGTTATTTACCTGCGTACCCTGCGCGACGCGCTCGCCTTGAAAGAGATGGCCAATGTCGAACGCGGGATCATGGTCGTCGGTGGCGGACTACTTGCATGCGAGGCGGCCGCGAGTCTGCGGATGATGAAACTAAAGATCGGTTTGATGCATCGTGATCCCTATTTGTTGAACCGCTACCTCGATTCTGAAACTGGCGCGTGGCTCACCGACTACTTCGCAAAACACGGCGTAGTTTTGTCGATGGGCGAAAGTCTCAACGGGTTTGAAGGCAAAACCGTCCTGCGCAATATCCAGACGAAAAGCGGCAACCGGTTTCCGGTCGGGCTCGCTGTGGTCGCCTGCGGCGCAGAACCGAATCTCGATCTTGTCCGCAACACTCCATTAGCGGGACCGCACGGGTCACCGGTCACCGATTATCTCGAGACGGAAGAAAAAGGAATTTTTGCGGTAGGCGACCTGGCGTTTTATCCAGATCGCATAATGGGTGGCGTGCGGCGTCAGACGCACTGGGAAAATGCTCGTAATCAGGGCTTGGTTGCGGGCGCGAACATGACAGGCAAGAAGCGCATCCGATACGAGCAAGTTCCCTATTTCTGGACAGAGATGTTCGATTTGCGGATGGATTTTGTAGGCGATTTCAGTGTGCTGCCGACTCGTGTCGAGCTTCAAGGTACGTACGCGAAGAAAAAATTTGTCGCTCGTTATTATCAAGGCGACAAACTCCGCGCGATTCTGCTTTGCCAGCAAACGCCACGTGAGGTGGATTCTGCCAAGACACAGTTGCGCCACGCGCTTGGGAAGTGAGCTGTAGCGGCACTCTGCCTGCCCACGCCGAAGCTTTGCGAAGGCGCGTGAGCGCCGAGCCGCTTTATCGGTCAGTACATATCGGCTGGGATCTCAAATGCCGAATTGCTCACTCGCACAAGTTTCCACTCCCACGGCTTTCCTGAGAGGTGGTGCCACTCCAGCTCGAAAGGCGTGGGCAGCTTGTTGACCCGTTCGTCGAGTAATTGCATCACATCATCATCGGCGCTGTATAGTGTGATCTTGCCGATCCATACCGCACGCGACCTTTCAACCTGCACAATTGGATTGGATGCGATGATTCTGGCTCCGCGTATCCAGCGAAAACCTTCCCGCATGCGTTCGAGAACCCGCGTCCGATCGTCGCCCCACTGATCTTGATAATCGTTGTTAATAAAATCGGCCACAGTTTCCCAGTTTCTGTGTTCGATCGCATGAAAGAAATTTTCTGTATGTCGTTGGACTTGATGCTGAGGCCGCCAAAGCCAAATGAGATAAAGTCCAACGCAAAATGACAAGGCCAGCCCGCCAAACAATCCGCCACGAAACGAAATCGTCACAGGCATGACCTCATTCTTTCCCGGCAGTCGGCCATCGCGGCGCGCGTGTGGTTGCCGATGCGCAGTACCAAGCCCCACGAGCGCAGCCGAAGGCCACGCTTGCAGACCACTTAGAAGAATTTGAGGGACTCTGGAGCCGGAGCAACATGGACGCGGCGGAGTACAAGCATGTCGTCCTCGGTCTCATCTTCTTGAAGTAACATGTCCGACAGCTTCGAAGAACATCATGCGAAGCTGATCGCGGGCAAAGGCGAATATGCCGTAGCCAACGCCGAAGACCCCAGATGAATACCGCGCCGAAAACATCTTCTGGCTCCCACCCGCCGCACGTTGGACGTATCTCCAGAACAGCGCGAAATAGCCAACGATCGGCAAGATTGCCGATGACGCGATGGTCGTGATCGAGCGCGACAACCCTCGACTCAAAGGCATTCTGCTATGGCGAAGAGCTGACGCGCAAGGAGAGTCGGGGCGTCAGGCGAAGAGTTCGCGGTCGCGGATCTTGATCGCATCAAGATAGTCCTCTTCCCACCACGCTTTTTCGCCTGTTTTGCGCGGAGGTCGGGCCAGTTGCAATTTCTTGCGGGATTTTTTGGCTTCGGCCTGGACGACGCGAAAGTGGTAGTGATCGAAGATGCGGAGCGCTTCGATCATGTAGGCGGTGGCGACGCGACGGTCCCGGATGAGCAGAAGGTTTTCGCCATTGGAGGTGTCTGCCGCGCCGGAGAAATTGAAAGAGCCAAAGTAAACGCGGGCGGAGGGCTGATCGAAGTCAATGACAACAAACTTGTGATGCATCAGCGCGCCCTTGCCGCCGGAGGTTTCACTCCTGAACGGCTCGGGCAGGTTCTTCTTCAGAGCGGCGGTGCCGATCACGCTTACGGTGCCGTCGGGTTTGGTGAGTTCCAAGCCTTTGACGGCGGAATCGGAGATCCCGTAGCTGAAAATGCGGTTCTGTTCTTGGAGTGCGATGATGGTTTCCTTAATGACACCCGGTGTCATGTATAGGAAAGCGAGGGAGAACAAGAGACTGGAGCTGGCGCCGGCCATGTCCTGGCCAATGGAATTGAGTAGGGCGTTCTTCTTTAGGTGAGGAGAGAAGGCGATCTGGGCATCGATGCCTGGGAGGGAGACCGGATTCCAGACGGCGGAAGCGGTTTTGCCGAAGGTGCCCGGGCTTCCGTGAGCCCAATAATTTTGGAAGGCGTCCATGAACAGGCGGACGGCGTTATCGCCGAGGAGAACGACGGCGTGGTTGTTCTGCACGTAGAATCCGCGCCATGAGAGGTTCGTGGAACCGCAAACGGCAGCCTTCAGGTTAGGACTGTCGATGACGATGGTCTTATTGTGCTGGAGGCCGCCCATGGCCTGTCGTTTGACCTGTGTCGCGCCGGCGGACGCGATGAGACGGTCCTCGGCCTTTTTTTCCGCAGCACTGGACAGGCCGTGTTTGTCGCTGTTGTCGATGATGACTTTGAGGTGATCGCCGAGGTGCTCGAGGCGGTTGACGATCTCGGGCTCGTTGAGATCATAGGCGACGACGCGGACCTGTGCCTGCGGATCGGCAATGGCCTGATCGAGGAGGCCAAGGATAACCTGCCGGGCTTCGAAGCCCATCCAGGCGTAGGCTTCATCGGCCTTGGGATGAGTGGGAACAAAGTCGAGCCCTTGCTCGGCTTTGTCGGGAAGAAGTGTGGCGAGAGCCTTGTCCGGATCGTCACCGCCATAGCGATCTACGAAGGCCTGGGAGACAACGAAGCCACGGGTGAAGGTGACGTTGAGCTCGCCGGGGTACGTTTCGCGCTGGAGTTGTACCGCCGCCTGCTGGAACTCGCCGTAGCTGAGTTCATCGGCGCTGTTCATGAAGACGGGGGTCACGCGATAAACAAAATCACCTGGTAGATCGGCATTTCGCGGGAAATGAACCCAGCGAAATTTCTGAATGGGAGAGAGTCGGGTAGAGAGCTGGGTGGGATTGACTGCTCCAGTGGGATCGGGGAATGCGATGCGATTCTTGAGGGGAAAGAAGCGGTCGCCACCTGGCTCTTGGTACTCGATGGCAAAGCCTACGAAATCTTTGGACGGGGTGCCGTTTCTCCAGTTCATAGCCAGTAAGGCCATGCCTTCACCGCGGTGAATTTTGAGGGAGAACAGGGCCGCCACGTTCGTTCCAACGACTTGGAAGTCCGTGCTCATGAGGCAGATCTTTTCAACTCAGGGACTACCTTGCAATCAAAATCCTCCCCGCGATGCCCCATGCTTCGAAAATGATTCGGCACATTAACGAGTTTTTTAAAGGAAAACCAACTGAGCGGAGGTTGCAATTGCTAAGAGATTTCGCAGACCTGATGCTTCTGAAGTTAGAAACCGACACCACGACCCGATTCCTAACTGCCGCCGGAACTCTGATGCTAGCGACTGTAAGTGTGTCGAGGCTATCAAACATAGGATTCTATGGGATGACCTTCATTAATGTTCCAATGTCGTGAACTGCTTCGATTCATGAAGGCGCGCCTTTAACCAGTGGCGCTGGATTTTTTTTCGCTTTTCGCTTTGTCGCCTTCGGTGGCTTTTTCGGTGCGGCCGGCTCAGCGGGGACGTCGCGGAAGTCAATCGGAGGGCGCAGGAGTGGGGGGCGTACGTCGCGCCCTGCCTCAGACTGCGTAACGGCAGAAAACAGTGGCCAAAACTCGAATCGGGCGTTCTCAATGTTCAGTTTTTGCTTTGGCCACGACGCAAAACCTAAGAGGGCGTAATGATGCTCAATGCCATGTGGAGGGAATGGTTGCGGATTCAAGTCTTCCGCTTGGGGCCATTCTGCTTTGCCAGCAAACCCAGCGTGAGGTGGACGCTGCCAAGACGCAGTTGCGTCATGTGCTTGCGAAATAAGTTCGCCAACACAGAAAATCATGAACTCGGCGTATTCACGTCGCTACAATGAAGGCGATGCGAAGACGCACTCCAGAGCACTTCGTGTGAAATTGACCAGATAGCGCCGTTTTGTTTCGCGCAAGCTTTTGGAGTGCGAACGCGTCCGCGCGTCGCTTTTGGCGGCACTGTTGTTAGTCCAACTCGATGTTTTGGGAGTTAGATCCTAGTGGTCAATAGATATCGGCCGGAATCTCGAATGCCGAGTTGCTCACTCGGACGAGCTTCCAATCCCACGGTTTGCCCGAGACCCGCCGCCACTCCAACTCGAAAGGCGTGGGTAGTTTGTTGACGCGTTCGTCGAGCACTTCCATTACGCCATCGTCGCTGCTGTAGACGGTGATTTTGCCGATCCAGATCGCGCGCCGCGTTTCAACTTGCACTATGGAGCTAGGTACAATGATCTTCGACCCGCGCACCCATCGAAAACCTTCCCGCATCCGTTCAAGAACTCGCGCCCGATCATCGCCCCACTGATCGTGATAATCGTTGCCAATAAAATCGGCCACAGCTTCCCAGTTTCTGTGTTCGATCGCGTGAAAGAAATTTTCGGTGTGCAAACGAACCTGATGCTCAGGTCGCCAGAGCCGGAGCAGATAGAGGCCGATGCAGAGTACAACGGCTAACCCGCCACTGAATCCAGCACGAAACGTAATCGTCACGGGCGCGACTTTATTCTCTCCCGCGGATTACACGATTTCAAAAGGCGACCGTCCGTTCGTCCACGCCCTGAAAGGAAACGAGCGAGCAGAACCTCGGCGTGGTAAGAATTTATCTTGACGAGTGTGCTGGATAGTAATAACAACCCCTTGATTACGTCACCCGACGTTTCAACGCATCTTCGGCCGAGCTGAGAAGCCCGAGGGCGCTGGACCTTCGCTGGAACCGCCGCTTAACGCGATCTCCAGGTCCAACTGGAACCCCGAGTCAGCCGAACGAAGTCCTCTTTTTGGAACGTGCCTCGTAAGGATGGTTCCCGATTCCATGCGGAACTAAGACAGTCGAACTAACAAGCTGCTATGAGGAGCAGCTTCGAGCCGTGGAAGACAACGCGCCATATCTGGATTTGAATGAGTTCGGGAGCAAGATTTTGGCTCATGCTTCGAGCATATTTGTTTACGATAAGTGTCCTGCACAGCGGGCGATTATCTGCAAAATCATCAGCCAGGCCGGCGTACGCGCCATTCAACTCACCAACGTTCAGCACCCGACCTTCTCAGCCAAATGTTGTATTGCCATAGTCGGAATGGGTACCGAAATCGACGGCGAGGAGCTCCGGATTATTCGAGAACTGAAGGCAACGGGATTTAGAGTCATCGCCTGTGGAGACGGCGTTGAATCGTGGGGTGTGAAAGTGCGCTGTCTGCCGCTGCTCGCCGGCGCGGGACAGTTGCTGGACAAGTCGGCTACTGATTTTACCCACTGTTTGCGCCGAGCACTTAAGCAAGCGCTGGCGATGGAAACGAAAACTCAGCAGGAAGCGCTGCAAATCACATCCATGATGCGTGCTATGGGCATGGTAGCCCAGAGTGCCGCAATGATGCGCGTTTTCCACAGGGTCGTCTCGTTTAGCAGGCTCAGCGATCTACCCGTCCTGATCACCGGCGAGACCGGCACCGGTAAAGAAGGCCTGGCGCGCGCGCTGCACAAGTTCGATCTGAAGCGTTGCAGCGGGCCGTTCGTGCCAGTGAATTGTGGTGCGATCGTACCGTCGCTAGCTGAGAGTGAATTTTTCGGTCATCGGCGTGGGGCGTTCACAGGCGCCGAACGAGACCGCAAAGGACTAATCCGTTCCGCGGACGCTGGCGTGCTGTTTCTGGACGAGATTGGCGAGCTGGATGGGGTGCTCCAAGCGAAGCTCCTCCGCGTGCTGGAGGACAGCCATGTGCTGGGTGTGGGCGAAGATCGCGATGTCAAAGTTAACGTCCGTGTCGTGGCAGCCACCAGCCGTGATCTCGAGAAAATGGGGCGCCAAGGCTGCTTTCGCACCGACCTTTTCCACCGATTAAATGTGCTATCGGTCCAGATCCCTGCGCTGCGTGAACGGGGCGATGACCTAACCCTCCTGATTGAGTATTTTCTCGAAAAATATCGAACTGTTAACGCCACGGTGCCGGCTGGCGTGGGTGCAGACTTCTTGGAGGCGCTGCGGCAAGTCGAGCTGCCTGGGAACGTCCGGCAGCTGGAGAACATAGTGCGGCAGGCGATCGCGCGACGAGAGACTGACGATCCGCTCGGTCTGCGCGATCTGCCGCTGGAACTGTTGCAGCAATTGTCAGCCCCCGCACCGTCCACTCAACCTGCGCCTCAGGTTGAAAATACTGAGTTGGAACGCGCCGAGATCGCGAAAAATATCGTTCGATTACTGGAGGTTAACGAATGGAACCTCTCGCGTTCGCTGGAAGCGTGTGAGCGACACGCCATGGAGGCCGCCATGTACCGCGCAGCGGGAAACCAGTCAAAGGTAGCCCGTCTCCTAGGCATAACGCCGCGTAGCGTGTATAACAAAATGCATAAACATCGGTTGGCTTTCAGCAAGGTTTCGTCCCGAAACTTGTAAGAACTTCTACCAAGGGACTGCAACGGCGTTTCCTATTCGGCGCGTGCGACACCCGTCACACTGCACCACCTGGCCTCGCCTCCCCCGAAAAACCTTTCCGGAAAGAGCTGGCGCCGACCGGAAAAAGGTTTCCGAAACTCGGAGGATCACAGTTTCTTAGCGACGCGATGCCGCAGCGTCGTAACCGCTATCTTCCTCTGAAACACAGACGCGCCTGGCGCGGCATCCGCGTCTTGGCACGGGACTAGCTAATCCCCAAACGTTGAAAATGTGCCAAACCGTTGGGTCAATTTCAAAATCAAGCACGTGTATGTGCCCGATCCCGCCCAGATCCTCATGGAGCTTCACGGGGACGACCTGCTCCAGGGAAAAATCATCGGTTCATCTGACAGCGGCTTTCAGCAGGATGCATTCGCGGTGGTCGAAGTGGACGGGCTGGCCCAGCCGGTCGTTGTGCCTATGAACCGCATAAGAGGAGCCATCTGTGAATGATTCAATTCTGTCCGCGCTTTGTTGTTCCCCGCATTCGCATCGTGCGTGTGCCCAAGGGACCGCGAGGCACCATCGCCAGCGCGGATCTAATCGCCAAGTTGATCCGCGAGGGCGCGCAGGATTTTTACGTGCGGCAGAAGGCGATCGAGATTTTTCGCGAGGCCAGCGCGGCACCCAAGGACCGCTGGGCGGAGGTGTGCGCGCTCTTCAACTGGGTGCGCAACAACATCCGCTACACGCGCGATATTTTCCGTACCGAACTGCTGCATACCGCGCGGCGGATGCTGGAATTGCTGGCCGGCGATTGCGACGACATGACGATCCTGCTCGGCGCGATGCTTATTTCGACCGGACATCCGGTGCGGCTGGCGCTGACGGGTTTTCGGGCGAAGAAGCCGCACGGATACAGCCACATTTATCCCGAAGTTTACGTCAACGGAAAATGGATCGCGCTCGACGCGACAATGAATCGCCCGATTGGGTGGGCGCCACCCGCGCTGTGGAAGCGCACGTGCATGATCGTCTGAGCGGGGAAACGCCATGATCTACCGCGACCGCTTCGGTTATCTGAGACAAATCCCGGACGCGCAGTTCGGGGACGGCTTTGGCGATTACTCCGATGCTGGCGAGGTGATCTACGACGGATTCGGAAATCCGCTGGGCATCCTGCCGTTTCTCGCAGCCCTGGCTCCGCTCGCCGCAAAGTTCCTCCCGAAGGTGACAGCCGCGCTGCCAGGGCTTGTCTCATCCATCACGGGAGGGGGTCGCTCGGCGCAGCCAACACCAGCAGCAGCTCCACCACCTCCGCCGGTTGTCAGCGTGCCTGCAACTCCCACGATCATTCAGGTGCCGGTGCCGTTTCCAATCCCGCCGCAGCAGCCGATGGGGCCATCGCCTTATCTTCAGGCTCAGCAGCGAGCCCCGAGTATTTACAGACGGCGTCGGCGTTTGCGGAGACGCGCTCCCATGCGGCTGCGGGTGACCGAGCAAGTCACGGTACCGCCTTCGTCACAAGTGCGATTCCACCCTCCGGGCGTCAGCGTTTCACCAACACCATCTCCAGCACCTCCAGAGGAACCTCCGGTCGCGACCGAGTCGAGTGGCGAGATGAGCGGATACGGCTGGTGGAACGGATACGAACAATTTCGCTGAAAAGAAAACTCAAACCAAACCAAACCAAACCAAAGAAAACCAAGTTCATGCAAGATCCATACAGCGGTTATTCATACCCGGGCTATGCGGAGACCGAGCAGTTGGGCGAACCAGTTTACGACGGCTTCGGCAATCCGCTCGGGTTTCTTCCATTCCTTTCCAACCTAATCCCGGGAGTTCCAAAGATCCCTGGAATCACAAGCATTCCGGGGCTGCCAAGCATACCGGGATTCCCGGGGGCCGCGCAACCGCCAGTGCCCGGTGCGCCGTTTCCGTTTCCATCTTTTCGTCCACCATGGCCGCCAGGCTGGCAGCGACAGCAGTTGCCATACACTGGCCTTGGTCCAAAGCGGCTATACATGCGCTGCGCCGTGTGGCCTGGACCGCGTGGGCTCGTGCCCGCATTTGCGCAAACCGCGGCGGGCGCGGCGATCCAGCCGGGCGCGGCGATCCAGCAGGCCGCGGCGATCCAGCAGGCGGCGCAAATGGCTGCGCAACGCGCCGCGGGAATGAGACGCCATCGCCGCCACCGTCGCCGCTAAACATGGGAGGAGCCTGACAATGAAATGGAGTCTCGCCAATGGGTTATTTGATAACGATCTCGATGCGCCAACCGCCTGGCGCTTCGGAGACGGCCGGGCGTCGTCTCACGCAGGCGAGAGAAACTTATCGTCACTTCCATTGTTTCCCGGCCCAGCGGTTCTATCGGCTGCGTTGCCCGGGAAAAGATCCCGAAGTGAAGGTGGACCTGGGCGAACTACGCGGACTCATTTACTGCAGCGCGCGGGGACCATGCAACCGGCCACAGACCTTCCTGCATTTCCTGGAAACGCCGGCGCAACTGACCTGCGATCCGAGCGGACGGCAGCTCTACATCCATGGAGGAAATTACCGCGTCACGCGGCGCGGGATCGAGGGCTAGGCATTTTTAACAACAGATGAAACCAAACCGTGGATACGACGAGGTCATGATCATCAACCCTTATGACCCGCAATCCACTAACCAGCAAATCAAGCTTATGAGATTCCATCAATCGCCCGAAATGGGTTATTACGCGCAGCCTGATTACGGCTACTATGCTGAACCTCCCGAATACGGTTACTACGCCGAACCGCCGGAGTATGGGTACTATGGCGAGGCGCCGGAGTATGGCTACTATGCCGAGCCGCCTGAGTATGGCTATTACGCTGAGCCGCCGGAATACGGCTATTACGGCGAACAGCCCGAGTATGGCTACTACGCCCAGCCGCCGGAGTATGGCTATTACGCTGAACCGCCGGAGTACGGCGAATACGAGCCGGTCGGTTATTACGCCGACGAGCAGCCCTACGGTTGGTATGGGCAGTCGCCGGAGATGGTCGGCTACGGCGAATACGAGCCGTTAAGCGAAGCGTATCCGGAGGTTGGCTATTATGGCGAGCCGGACATCAGCGGATACGTGCGGCAGACTGCGACGCCTTCGTACAACCCCGGCTGCCCGATGCCGACTAACGTAGCCGGATTTGGCGAGCCCGAGCAGTTCTCCGAGGGCGATCCGTTCGCCGGCTACCAGCGGCCTTCGACGGTGAATCCATCGTGCGGACAATTCATTCCTCAACCCGGCGTGAGCGATTTCGTGCCGGAAACTTTTAAACCGCTCTGGTGAGCGCACACAACCACAAACAACAAACCTAACAGGAGAAATATTATGGCAACCGTCCAAGGCATTAGAGAAAAAGTCCATCTGCCGATCTACGACTCGATTTTCGTCGAGCCGGAGCAGCAGCTTCGCGAAGCTACAAAAGGCGGCAGCACGATCAAGTTTTTCGTCGATGTCCAGCGCAAGAACAAACTTGAAACCAACTTACAATCGGCCTCGCTGCTGCCGCATTACAATACATTCGAGGCGCGCGCAATGAGAGTCGTTATCAGCGATCTGCCACCGGAATTTCCGGACGCGGAAAAGGACCAGAATGTCGTGAGCAAAGGAGACGATTCGAAGGATTTCGACGTCACTAATGAAGAGGGAGATCCGATTGGCATCACTAAGGTTGACGGCGGTGACGTCAATGGCGGAAGTACAGGCACCGCTTTCGTTCAGGACGACGCCGTAACCGCCGATCTCGAGCTCGATCTAAAGCAGCTCATGGAGTTGCTTAAAGAAGCGCGAGAGAGCGATAACGGTGAGGCGACGCTAGGCGTCCGTGATGACGCAACGCTGCTCCGCGATGGCGCCGAGTTGACCGAGCCCGACATCACTAAGGTCGAAGACGCTGGCGGCGTGATCCTTCTTGAGACCGCTAAAATCGAAGCGATGATCGACAGTCTGGACAAGAAGGCGCCGCCGCTGGAACAAATTCGTCCCAACAACGGCGCTGGCAACGTCATCAGCAAATTGGTTTTTAATACTGTGACGACATTGTTTGTCGGTGAAAAAATCATGATCGAAATGCCGACCTGGTTTTTCCCGGGCGGCGCGGGTCCCTATTCGTTCACTGCGAACATGATCAGTCACGGCGAGCCTTCGCCAGTCGCGACGTTCCGATTTGCCGAGGCGATCTTTGTCGACAGGCAACAGAACTTCCGGGTCGAAATCGATATTCCCGATTCTGACGTCTTCAAAGAGATCCAAAAAATTTACGGCCCGCTGTTTATCTGGGTCGTGCTGGATGGGTACATGACTCGCGACGTGCAGTAAGCGGGAGAGTTGGGATTATGATGGCAGTAAGGTCGCATCGACGGCAGGCGCCGGTTCGCAACCGGCCTGCCGAGAGGCGAGGTGATGTGGTGCCGTATGATTACGGCGCCACCTTCCGCATCACCGGGCGGCCTGGCAATGTCATCCAAAGTGTAATCAACACCGCGCCGGATAGTTTGTTCGTCGCGGTGGCGATTGGCTACGGGCTTGAGGAAGATCGCGGGCGGGCGCTTCCCTTCGATCCCACAGCGCAACAAGACGTGCCGGCAGGCACGGTTCGGCTGGGCAATCTCACGCTGGGCGACCTGCCGGCGAGCGCCTTGATTGAAGGTTTTCGCGTTAACCCGCGCTTCGAGCCGCAGGTCTTCGGCTTCGGTTCTGCCACGGAGCGAAGATTGTCTGACGATCCCGTGCCAGAAGCGCAAGTGCGCAACGGCACCTTTTTCCAGCAGTTAAAGCCGCCCGCTGAAATCACGTTTCTCTTTAGCATGCTCGATAGCGGGACCGGCCGCGAGCTACAGGACGAGCCGGTCCATAACATTGCCTCGTTAGGCAAAAGTGATGGCGAACGTCCATTTCGCCTCCTCGCGCAACCGATCACTTTCTTGCCGCGCACAACCATTCGGCTCCAGATCGTCGAGCGCTCCCAGGATGTGCTGGGAACTTTGTTTGTTGTTCTTTACGGCTATCAAATCGTCGGCTCGTCGGGTTGTCCCGAGCTGCTCACGCGTCGGCTGACCGGCCCGCCCGCGTGTCCCACCGAGACGATCGGCAATCCCTCGGCGCGCGTGATTCCGTTTGATTATGTGACGACTTTTCAACTCACTGGCGAGCCGCAGAATCAGTTGGAAAGCGAGACGACGGTGAATGCCGAAGGCGGCTTCGTTGCGACGTCGATCGGCTACGGGCTGCTGGCTGACGAGCGTAACGTCCCGATTCAGCCGGGACCACAGCTTGGCACCTTGGAGAACACTTTCGACTTGGGATTGGTGAAATTGCGTTTCTTCCCCACTGACGCACTGGCGGACGGTATCCGCGTCCGCCCGGATCGTTTGCGCATCGCGTTCAAAGACAACGGCCAGCTCGCGGACAAGCTACCCAACAACACAGCCGGCGAGCTTTTCGAGCGGCTGAACCGGCCGGAGGACGTATCGTTTCGCTATTCGATTTTCGATAGCGGGCGCGGCCGCGATTTGCAGAATCAGCCGCTGCATAACATCGCCGGGCTCGGTAGCGCTGATGGCGAGCGGCCCTTCAAGCGGCTTGCGCGCTCGATCATTTTTCAGCCGCGCTCGACGATCCGTATCCGCGTCGAGGAACGCTTCGGCCGCGGCACGCTCTTCATCGTCTTACAAGGCTACAAGGTTCTAGCTGCCGGAGCCGCTCGATGAACGCCGCACAACTAAACGGACTTGGGCGCCCCGTAGCGACCCCGGAAGCGCCGCGCCGGACGATTCCATTCGATTACGCTTTCCGTTTTGATCTCGAGGGAGAGCCTGGCTTGGTGCAAAACAGCACGCTCGAGGTGAGCGTAGAAGCCGCCTTCACCGCTGTTTCCATCGGCTATGGCGTTGTTCCCAAAGCGCAGCCCATCACTTTCGGTCTGCCCGCTCTGGCCGGCGGAGTGAAGCGTACGCCGATCAATCTTTTCTCCACGCCTCTCAGCGACATCATCCAAACTCTCTCAACAAAGTTTGATGAGGAAATAAAATTTCCCACACCCGTAAGCTCCGCGGCGGCGGTGGCACTGCCGCCGATTCCGAAGGTCGAGTTCGGGCCAAAAACTGCGGCAGTATTGCAAGATGGATTGCGACTCAATCCGGAATTCGCCGAACGGATTCTGCTCACTGGCGGTGATAAACTCGACGAACAAATACTGCGCGAAGCGTTCCAGCCGGTCGGCGCGCCGCCGGAACTGATAGCGTTCAAGTATGCGATTTTCGATGAAGGCAGCGGCCGCGAATTTCAAAGTGAGCCGATCCTGAATATTGCCGGCTTGGGATCACCCGATGGTAAGCGGCCGTTCCGCTATTTTGCGCGGCCCATCGAGTTTGCGCCACGTTCGATCATCCGGATGCAGATCACAGAGGTATCGGCGTTCCAGGGTGAGCTGCACGTTTCACTCCAAGGCTACAAAACTCTCGGGCAGCCTGGCACGCCGACCGGCCCGCGGCTTCAGCGTCACAGGAGGATTCGCCGATGAACGATGGGATCGCCAGCGCAATGCAGCATCTCCGCGTGATGGACGTGTCAGCGCTTTGCCCTTCGTGTGGGCTGCCGCGCGATTACGAGCACTTCGATGAATCCGGTTTTGCGGCAACGCCAGCCGCGGGCCAGCAGGTGGTGTTAGCGCGCTTTGAATTAGCGCCGCAATACTGCGGGCTGCTCGAAAATTTTTCGCAGTACACCGACCAATTCGGCCGCGACCCTTCCCAAGTCGAGACGCCCGGCCTGCAATGGATCATCACGGTCAACAACCGCCCGGCGTATCCGTACATCAAGCTCGAGCAAATTGTGAATCCGTGGGGATGGGGCAGCTTCGGCGTGTCGATCCGGCTTGACGAAAACGCGACGGTCGAATTCGTCGTGCGCAACCTCGACTACTCCGCGCCGGCCTCGAGTGAAATCAAGCGGATCGGTGGACGGATTGTTGGACGGTTTTGGTACAACCCTGCATACGGTGATGCTACTCCACGCACCTGCCATATTAGATAATGCACGAACGCCGGTCCGCTCAGGCTCCGCGTTCCGGGTCGATTCACCGGCCGGCAATGCCCTGGTTACTCCGGAGCTTGCAGAAGAGTTGCAGCGCGTCCTCGAGCGTTTCGCGGTCGAAGCCGGCGCCAGCGACCGCCAGCCAGTTAAGGTTTTTTTCAAACCCGGAATTTTTGGCCACCATCAAATCGGTCGCGCGGCAGACATCTACGCGGTCAACGGCCTTGGACTCGATCAGTGGAAACGCCGCTGGGACGAGGCGCTGCAGCGTGTTCCTGGCGCGGCGACGCCGTTGGAACGGCGGTTAATTGTCGAGAAAGAGGAGAAAGAAAACCTTGGCTGGCGGCTTTACAAAGCGCTCGAAAAATACGGTCGCTGGGCGCAGCCGTATGGATATCCGGTTCAACTTTTCGGTCCTTGGACGCGCACAGAAGG
>Ga0137403_10004419_pt1 | contig 16569 bp, 13 predicted proteins | sample CZOMad2_1_16fung_FD_122057 | JGI IMG/M metagenome (GOLD analysis project Ga0137403, IMG submission 122057) | Vadose zone soil fungal communities from Angelo Coast Range Reserve, California, USA - CZOMad2_1_16fungal (Hybrid Assembly) | ecosystem: Environmental > Terrestrial > Soil > Vadose zone...
CATGTTGCTTGTGCTGGCCGGCATTCTGGCCGGTGCGTTTCTCACGAGCGGGGTGATGGCATATCTTCCATTTTTACAAGCCCGGAAGGGAGATTGGACAGGAGCTTACGTACCGCATGGAATGGTTGATCAGCGGCCCTGGCAGACGGCGGCAACGCTGGCGGCCCTGGCTCAGTCGGCCGAAGAGAAAGAACTTGCCCGCGACGCCGAACGCCTTGCAGATCACGAAGTCGATCAGGCGTTTGCGCAGTCACTGAGGCAGGCAAGCCTTCAAAAACAAAATCTAAGCGGTAAAGCACTGGCATTGCAGCAAAGAGTCAACGATCTTCAGGAGACGATCAAGAACGACCAGGCCCGGATCGCATCCCTCAGCGCCGGCGCGGGCACAAAACCGGCAGACGCCGTCTCCAACGGCAGCGACCTGGAGATTGCAAAGGCACAGCTTGGCCTCGACCAAAACGAGTTGACCGATTCGATCGAAGACGTCGCCCGCGAGAGCGGAGATCAGCGCATCACGCTGCAGCAGGAACTCACGGCACGTCAGGCCGCCATGAAACAGTACACGGATCCGACTTCCAAGGACGAGGGACAGACCGCAGTCGCCTCGGCCGAACGGTACACGGCGCTGGCCCAGCAAATATCAACCTGGCGATCCCTCCGCAACCGGAAACAACTGATTGAGCAGGCTCAGCAGTTGGCCCGGGCCGATGTGGACGCGCTGACAGGCGATCAGGCAAGCCTGAAGGCGGCAACCGCAAGCCTTGCCGACAAAACCGCTGGAGAATCCAGTTCCGAACGAATCGAACGGCTGCAACAGCTCAGCGCTCAGCAAAATATCCTGAGCATCCTCAACGATCGCCTCGATGCGCAACAGCAGTTGGTAGCCCTCTACGGGCGATGGGGAGAGCAAGTCGAACTCCAGCGAAAAATCGTAGATCACCTGATCTTGCGATCCCTGGCTTTGATCATGACGATCTGCATTTTGGTGATTCTGGCGGGCTGGGCTCTCCAGTTGGCACTGGGGAAGGTAGTCCACGATCCTCGGCAAAAGCAGACGTTGAAAACTGTCTTAAATCTGGGAACACAAGTGGTCGGCCTTGTACTGATCTTGCTGACCATTTTCGGTGTGCCGCAGCAGATGCCAACCATCTTAGGTCTTGCGACCGCAGGGCTGACCGTCGTCTTTCAGGATTTCATCCTGGCATTCTGTGGTTGGTTTGTTCTGATGGGGCCCAATGGAGTACGAGTCAAAGACTGGGTAGAGATCGATGGAGTCGGCGGTGAAGTCGTACACCTCGGCCTGTTCCGCACCTGGCTGCTGGAGACCGGGAACTGGACCGCCAACGGCCACCCGACAGGACGAAGAGTGTCGTTCCTAAATGGCTATGCCATTCGCGGCAAGTATTTCAACTTCTCCACTGTAGGACAGTGGATGTGGGATGAGATTAAGGTAAGTATTCCTCCCGGCACGGGTATTCATCCTCTTATCAAGGGGATCTACGAAGCAACGGTGAAGACAACGGAAGCGGATGCGAAAATGGCGGAAGCGGAATGGAAGAGGGTGACGCACGAAGAAGGGTCGCCACAGTTTAGCGCCATGCCGTCGGTCAATCTCAGGCCGGCGGGACCTGGTGTCGACATCGTGATTCGCTATATTACTCGTGCCGGAGTGAGAGTTGAGACCCGCAATCATCTGTTTGCGATGATCGTTGAGCTAATGCAGAGTGTGTCGAAGGAGGATAAGAATCTTGCCCCAATTTCCCGCATGGGAGACTGACATGTGTACGGAGGATTCGTCCGCGCTTCCGGCAGCAGCAGGCTGTGCCGTGTTCGGATTTTTGGTTTCCTCGGCCGGCTTGTTGCATCCGGCCAAGACCGAAACCGCAATCACCATCAGAACGATTTGCATTCTCATTGCAGGACTCCCACTCGGAATTGCAGTTCGATCTCAGCCAACTTTGCCTCGAGCAGATCGTTGACATAGACCAGCCGTGTTTCGAGGCTGTCCCGGCGAATCAAGAGCAGTTCCGCCGCGCCAATTTCGCCCTCTTCGTAACTCCGCTTCGCCAGGTTTTCATTTTCCGCAAGGCTCGGCAACGCACCGCGTTCGAGTTCTTGCGATGCTTCAATCCTGCCCTAGTAAGTTTCGAACGCGCTCGAAACCTCGTGCTGCACGGCGTTCTGCAACGCCTCCATTTCCAAACGCACGCGCGACGCACGCGCGGAACCGGTCGCCCGCAATTCCTGTCCCCGCGAAAAAACAGGGAGTGTGATCTTCACGCCGCCCTGGTAGACGTTGTCACCAGCGTCTTTCTTGTACCGCGCCGTAAAGCCAAGGTCGGGCCATTTGAAACCGTTCCCCAACTGGATATCCGACTCGGCCTCACGCAGTTCCGCCTGAAGCGCCTTGAAATCAGGACGTGCGTCAAGCGCACTTGCCATCAATGCTCTTTCCTCGTATGCCGCTCGGTCCGCAAGTTCTCCAGTAACCGTCATTGACTCTCCGGGCTTCATTCCCAGTAGCACGCGAAGCTCGGCCCGCGTCCTGGCGAGACTCGTTCGCGCCAGATTGACCTCAAGAACGGCAATGTCCCCGGCCCGATATCTTCGATCCGCAATCTGCAGGAATTCTTGCGCCAGTTTTTCGGTTCCCGTGAGCAGCCGCACGCGCTCCCGCGCACCCAGGGCGCGGGAGAAGGAAACAGCCACTTCGCGCAGGAGACGCCACGTAGCCTCTCCGCTGTCGGCGATCTCTCTATCGACGCTAGCCTGCGCGCCAGCCATTCGCGACTTCCGGCGTCCACCGAGTTCCACTTCCTGGCTCAGCGCCACGTCCACGTCCGTAAAACGGTAGGGGCTGGAAATTCGGGGACCCGCTTCTACATCGATAAACGGGTTTTGTTGAAACACGACCGATGCTCCCTTTAGCCGGCCGCGCGCTTCTTCAATACGCGCGCGCTGAGAGAACGATAGGCGCGCGCTTTCTGGCCATTTCCAGAGCTTGGGGGAGCGTTAAGGTAGTCTCCTGGGCGAGGCAAGAAACCGGCAAACTCAGCAGATAGAAAATACCCGCCGCACCGGACAAGACGACTCGCGTATTCGCGATCATTGCGCGCTCCTCGGGAAAAATTCTCTTGGCAGCACTTCTCGCAATTGCAGCAATGCTTTCATGCAAGTCCTCCGAACTTCTTGCATGGGAACCTCTACAATCTCGCCGACGAGCTCTTCCTCAAGGCCCAGCACGCTCCGAAGCACGAACACGGCGCGTTCCTTCCAAGGAAGGCGAACCAAAGCCTCTCGGAGCGTTTTGGTTCCCGTGCTTTTCACCTGAATGGGAATTTCCCCTTTTTTCACCCTGTCCAAGGCAAAGGTGAACAGCAGGGCAGGCAGCACCAAGAGATCGAAGTCCAGACCGTGACTCGCGTACGCCTGAAACGCCTCAATGACACTTCTCTCAGCGTCGGCGTCCTGGTCTACCAACAACTGGCAGAACGCTAACAGGGGCGGACTCCATCTCGCGTAAAACTTCCGGATGCGCTTTTCCGTTTGCATGAGACAACCTAATCCGCGACTCACCAACGAAACGCAGTCGCATTGCCGAGCGGAGCCCGGGCGTCACTGGGACAATCAGAACTGATTAGGAATGAATTGCGAGACTAGCTTTTGGGAGGGTGAAACAGTGACAGCGGTGAACCGGAAGGATCAAGAACCCCGGGAACCGATGCAGCGACGATCATTGGTTCAAGGGCCGCCAAATCGAAATGAGCACCGGGGAGAATGTGCATGCAGCAGCAGAAGCAGCCGTCGTAGTCCGTGTTTACCGGGCCCTCAGCGTGCGCGAAAACGCTAGCGGGCATGATTGACGCAACGCTAGCGGCACCTCCGGGGAAGGTTCCAGCAGTGCAAATACTTGCCGTCGATAGGTCGACCACGAGCAGAAGCAACAATAACCATGCGGCGCGTTTGACGTGTCTTTGCTGCACGAGAAAAGTATAGAACGGCACAGAGTGAGTATCAAATCACCCGGAGTTAGACGCAACTTCAAGGGTACGACACTGTAACTATCGAGTCCGCCGCCCATCCCATTTCTTGACTCGGGCCGTCTAATCAACCTAGAGTCTATAGACATGGTTCGTAGGAATACATTCCTCGTGCTGGCGGTCGTAGCGGTCTTGCTTTTGCAGTTCGCCGACTGCATGTCGGCCATGACCATGGATCAACAGAGCATGCAGTGCTGCGGCTCCATGCCCTGTGACCCGTCGAACCAGAGTCACGACTGCTGCAAAGCGATGGCTTCCTCACAGTCTCCGAGCGTCCTTCCTACTGCGCACGTGACACTGCATCCGCCTGTGATGGACGTCGCGGATATCTTGCCTACGCCGCAGGTATTGGAGCTTTCCGAAGCGCCTCCGACGTCTGCGCTGACATCTACCGCAGGAAAAAACTAAGTATTCTATTCTGTGTCGCTTACAAGAAACGTCGGGTACGACAATTTCACTTCAGAAGTCGATGTTGCACCCAACGCTGAAATTTGCTTGGATTCGACTGCTTCACAAACCTGATGTAATTCGCTGAATCTAAAGAGGAAGAATGGCTCCCCGGGCTAGATTCGAACTAGCAACCCTTCGGTTAACAGCCGGGGCTGCGAAACTCTAAGTGCCTTATTCGGTGTCGCTTACGACCGAACCACCTTAAATCCCGACCCTCAATTGGGCAACTTTGGGCAACCTCGCGCCTTGGTGCTGATCGCAACCAAGAAAAAACCGGTTCGTAACTGCTGCACCTCAGACGCCGAGAGGCGAGCAACATCGGCAACGCCGACTTGTAGCTGCCTTACCTGCCAAGACATTCTTCGCTCGCCGACTCACTAGAGTTCAAGGCGATCACAACGGACATCTGTTGCTTGACGTATAACGCGTGGCGTAGTATTCTGTGCGGGTGATTCAGAGCTTTGGCTCGAAGGAAATTGAGGAGCTCTTTCATTATCACCACAGCAGGCGGTTCCGTTCCATCGAGCGGGTCGCCTTGCGGAAATTGCTCCAACTTCATGCAGCGACGGAGCTGAGCGTTTTGGCTTCGCCGCCTGGAAATCAGTTGGAAGCATTGCGAGGCAATCGGAAAGGGCAGCACTCGATTCGAATCAATGATCAATGGCGAATCTGTTTTGTCTGGCGTGAGGGCCATTGCTACGATGTGGAAATCGTCGACTATCACTAGCGGGAAGAAAAGACAAATATGCGCAAGTCGGAAGGGTTAATGCCTCCTGTGCATCCGGGTGAAGTCCTCCGTGAGGACTTTATGAAGCCGCTCGGCCTGACAGTCAACAGGCTTGCACTCGAACTGCACGTGCCTGCTACTCGCATCGGTGAAATAGTGCACGAGCGGCGCCGAATCACTGCGGAGACCGCGCTGCGCCTGGCGCGATACTTCAACACGAACGCCGAGTTCTGGCTGAACCTCCAAACTTTCTTTGATCTGGAAGTTACAAGGCGTTCCGGCAAGATCTCCGAGATAGAGCGCCAGGTGCACCCTGCGCCTGCCCTGGTGTCCTGAAACCGTTCACGGGGACCGCGAATGCGAGTGACGGCGAGGAGACCGACGGGGTACGTCAAGATGATGCAAGAACACGAAATTCCGAATGGAAGTTGCGGAGCAAATCGGCCTCAGGAGAAGATTTGGCTCCCCGGGCTAGATTCGGACTAGCAACCCTTCGGTTAACAGCCGAGGCGGTCAAAAGTCTAAGTGCCGTCTTTGGTGTCGCTTACGAGAAATCTGGAGCCATTTTCCCCTCTTCTAAGTTGCACCCAATCTTGCACCCAAAAAATCATCAGCGGTCGTGATTGAATTAGCAAGAACGTTGGCGATGTAGCGGAGACTGTAGCCAGTACGAATTTTTCCGACTACTGATGAGCGCTGACGAATTTTGCGGCAAGCTGAAACAGGTCAGGGCGATGCGGAAAAGATCGAGACGCATCAATGCGGTGCGGCTACCTCGGCAGGGTAGAGGCCTGGGGTCTGGGGTTCGAGTCCCCACGAGCCACCATTCCTTTTGGGTCCAGACCGGAGATATATGATGTCCGGCTGCTCATTGATTGACGTGACCGCAATCGATGCGCGAGAAAGCGACTGTTCGCCTTACTGGTGAGCTGCTGGTGCGCTACTGGTACAGCTCCGCTGTCGCCAGCACGTTTCTGTTCAAGTCGATTCCACCCATCACTAGCACTTTGCCGTCTGTAAGCAACGTCGCTGCATGCAATCTACGCGTAATTCCCATGCTTCCGGTGGGTGCGAAAGTCCCACTGGACGGATCGAATAGTTCCGCTGACGAGAGCGAATCGCTCTCTCCGCCCGAGGTAAAGAAGCTCGCGCCGCCGACAACGAGCACTTGGCCATTGTCGAGCAGTGTCGCCGTATGCAGACTCCGTGGGCTCGGCATGGAATTTGTGGCCGCAAAACTCATAGTGCTTGGGTCGTAGAGCTCCGCAGCGGGAAGCCCGTTTGCGTTGGCATCTAATCCCACTACGAGCACTTTGCCACCGTTCAGTAACGTCGCCGTATGTTCTACGCGAGCTGTTGTCATGCTACCAGCCGGGGCAAAACTTCCGCTGGCCGGATCGAAAAGCTCAACACTCTCCAGATATAGGCTGCCGCCCAATCCTCCGGTGACGAGTACCTTCCCGTCATTAAGCAAGGTGGCTGTGTGCCCAGAGCGGCCAGTGGTTAGACCGCCGGTTGGCAAGAAGACGCCGGTGACCGGATCGAATAATTCGGCACTCGAGAGTTCGACTCCGGGCCCATCTCCCCCGACTATCAGCACCTTTCCATTCTTGAGCAGAGTCGCAGTGTGATTGCTGCGCGCAGTTGCCAGACCGCCGGTTGGCGAGGAAATTCCGCTGGCCGGATCGAACAGCTCTGCTGTCGCAAGGAAATTACCGTTGACGTCTTCTCCTCCCGTTACAAGCACTTTCCCATCGCTGAGCAGCGTCGCCGTGTGCGCGAAGCGAGCAGCTCCCATGCTACCGGTTGGTGCAAAACTGCCACTGTTTGGATCGAAAAGTTCGGCCGTCGCCAGGCTTGCGCTCCCGGAGAACCCTCCAGCGACGAGCACTTTGCTGCTGTTGAGCAGAGTAGCGGTGAATTTTGAGCGTGCCGCTGCCATGTTGCCGGTCGCCTTGAATCCGTGCAGGCCAATCTGAATCGTGAAATCTTGTGAGGCAGAAGATTGACCGACCGAATCTTGGGCGGTGACCGTGATCGGGAAATTTCCAGTCGCGGTTGGCGTTCCAGAGAGTACTCCGTCAGCGCTCAAAGCCAAACCCGGTGGCAGAGCACCCGTTTCATTCCACGTAAGGGGAAGGACCCCGAACGCCGCCGTAAAGATAAAGCTATATGGCAGGTTCACGGCCCCTATGGAAGGTGCAGGTGTCGTGCTGATTTCAGGAGGTAGCGGGTTGTTGATGGCAATATTGTATGTCGTGCTGGACTGGATTGCCGGTGAAGCCGAGTCGGAGACCGTAATCTGAACATTAAAATTTCCCGCCATCGTAGGTGATCCTGTGAGGGCCCCTGCAGAAGAGAGATTCAGGCCCGGAGCCAGCGTGGAGCCCGTCGCTGCTGCCCAGCTCCACGCGTACGGTTGTGTCCCTCCAGAAGCGGTGAATGGAAAACCCGAGACGCGCAGAGAGCAGCGAACTCCAGATAAAGTCGGCACACACACGCAGCCTGGAAATCCCTGAATGCAGGGCACAGAGTGCAAGTAATAGGTGACTCCAACCGTGCCCCCCGGGGGCGGGGATGAGCTAATCTTGATCTCTGCGATCCAGTTAACCCCTTTCGAACCAGAAGCGCTTCCGCCGGTACCTGTACACGTTAAAGAGTAGGTGACGCTACCTGCTGAAGCGGGCGAAACAGACTTTGATCCGCTCGTCGACTGCGAGCCGGACCAGTCTGCCTCGCTCGGCGTTGCAGTGGCTGCGCAGGATGTCGCATTCGCGCTCGACCAAGTTAGTGTCACAGCTTGGCCCACAGTGCCCGAGCTGGCTGAAGCAGAGAGAGTGACGCTCGGCGCGGGCCGGGGGGTAGAACCGCCGCCACAACCGCTAGCACTGAGGAGGCACAACGCGGAGCTGAAAGTGAACAGTAATCGAGATTTCTTCATGACGCCTCCTCAGGGCCGGATTCAAGTCTCCGTGAAACAATTCAAACTCCGGGCTTATCTGGTAAGGCGGGAAATCCACGGAAAAACTGGCACGCAAGAAACTTTTTCTGTGGTGAGAGCCGGTAGTGGAGAGGGGCGAGCTGTGATAAGCTCGCGCAATAAAGTCACAAACTTAAACATTTGAGCGAGTTACTTGGCGAACTCCTCCGCACATGAAGTGACCGGCCTCCTCCAGGCTTGGGGCCGGGGTGATGAAGAAGCCCTGCGGAAACTGACACCGTTGGTGTACCGTGAACTTCGGCAGGCGGCGCGGCGTTATATGGCGGAGGAGCGGCCCGGGCACGTGCTTCAGACCACAGCCCTTATCCATGAAACCTATTTGCGGTTGGTGGGAGTGCAGAAGGTAAGCTGGCAGAATCGCGCCCACTTTCTCGCGATGTGCGCCCAGTTAATGCGCCGGATCCTGACGGATTTCGCACGTTCGCGCGGCTATCAGAAACGCAGCGGAAAAGTGGCTCGGGTGTCTTTCGATGAAGCGCTGCTGGTAAGTCTACAAAAGGACACGGACTTAGCCGCGCTCGATGAGGCCATGAACAAGCTGGCTGTTATGGATGAACGGAAGAGCCGGGTCGTGGAAATGCGCTTTTTTGGCGGCCTCGACGTCAAAGAAACCGCAGAGGTCTTGAAAGTTTCACCGGACACGGTGATGCGCGACTGGAAGATGGCCAAGGTGTGGCTCTTGCGAGAACTGAGCGGGGATGAAAGCCGTGGATCCTGAGCGTTGGCGCCAGGTAGAAGAGCTGTATCACGCCACGCTACTTGTCCCGGCGGAGCAGCGTGCGCGGTTGCTCGAAAGTACCTGCAAAGACGACTTCGAATTGCGCCGGGAAGTCGAATCGCTCCTCTTGTACGAAAGTTCGGCCCGGGAATTCATTGAAGAACCGGCGTTCGAAGTCGCCGCGAAACTCATGGCCGGCGACAACGCCGGAGAGCCCCAGGAATTCCCCATCCTAGCTGGCTTGAAACTGGGACGTTTCCAGATTTTGGAGAAGCTGGGTGTCGGGGGTATGGGTGTCGTTTACAAAGCGGAAGACACCAGGCTGCATCGCACCATTGCACTGAAGTTTCTACCCCCGGAGCTAAAAGGAGATCCGCAGGCGCTGGAGCGGTTCCAAAGAGAGGCTCACGCGGCCTCGGCTCTCAATCATCCCAACATCTGCACGATTTACGATATTGACGAGTCCGCCGGCCTGCCGTTCATCTCCATGGAACTTCTGGAAGGGCAAACGCTGGAGCAGCGAATCGGAGGGAAGCCGCTGCCGAAGGAAGAACTGCTCGAGTTTGGAGTCCAGATTGTTGACGCGCTGCATGCGGCACACGCGCACGGCATCCTGCACCGCGACATCAAGCCAGCGAATATTTTCGTGACCACGCGAGGTGAGGCGAAGATCCTCGACTTCGGACTTGCCAAGTTGCAGGGATCTGATCCTTCGGACCCGAGCCTGGCGGTTCCCGCCGAGACAGATTCAAAACAAGTCACAAATCTTACGCTCACTCTCACCGGAGCAGCGATGGGCACGGCGGGTTACATGTCTCCGGAGCAGGTGCGCGGGGAGACATTGGACGCACGGACGGATCTGTTTTCGTTCGGATTAGTGCTCTACGAGATGGCCACGGGAAAGCGCGCCTTCAAAGGCGACACGGGACCTGCGCTTCAGGAAGCCATACTCAAGCAGCTGCCCACTGAGGCACGGGGAGTGAATCCCGACGTTCCGGCCAGACTCGAAACCATAATCAATAAAGCCCTAGAGAAAGATCGCGCCGCTCGTTATCAAACCGCGTCGGCGTTGCGGGCCGACCTGGAAGATTTGCAGCGCCAATTGGCTCCGAAGCGTCTGCCGCGCGCGTGGGCGACGGGTTTGGGAATAGCCGCAGCAGTATTCATTGCGGCTTTCACTGTGGTGCTAATGAAAAACCCAAAAGCAATCCCGGTTGCGCCGGAAATTAGGTTGCGTCAACTCACAGTTAATTCCAGCGAGAATCCGGTGCTCGGCGGCGCGATTTCTCCTGACGGTAAATACCTGGCATATAGCGACACTCGCGGGCTGCACCTCAAAGTCATCGACAACCGCGAGATTCGTACGATTCCCGAGCCTGAGGAACTCAAGAAGCAGAGTGTGAAGTGGGAAGTAATTGTCTGGTTTCCGGACAACAAAAGGTTTTTAGCTAACGCTCATCCGGCTACAGAAGAATCGAGAGACTGGAGTCCTGTTACCAGCAGCATCTGGACGGTTTCTGTGGTTGGCGGAGCGCCCACAAAGCTTCGCGAGCATGCCCTCGGCTGTGCCGTTTCTCCTGATGGCACCACAATCTCGTTCACAACCGATAAAAGCAAGCTGGGAGAGCGCCAACTCTGGTTCATGGGGCCGAATGGCGAGCAAGCGCGGAAGTTTTACGAAGCCAAAGAGGGCACCGGCACAGATTGCCGGGGTTGGTCTCCGGACGGAAAATACTACCTCTATGTTTCAAGGGATGAATCCGGTGACACGGGGTTGAGTCAAAACGTAGAAAGCCGACTCCCTGTCACCTTATTTGGACCTTCTGAAATGTCCAAGATAAACGACTTCGTCTGGCTGCACGATGGACGCCTGGTTTATTCCCTCAGCGAGCCCGCGAACGGTGAGGTATGCAATTACTGGACAATGCGCCTCGATCTTGCCACTGGCAGACGCCTCCAGGAACCCAGGCGGCTGACGAATTGGCCAAGCTTTTGCGTAGCTAGCGGCAGCGCCTCAAATGATAACAAGCGATTGGCGTTCGTGGCGTGGTCGGGATTCTTTACCTCATACGTCGCCGATCTTGAGGCTCGAGGAACGCGTCTTCGTCACGTGAGACATTTTACTTTGGAGGACACCGACGACGGCGTACGTGGTTGGACTGCCGATGGTAAAGTGATGGTCGCTCAAAATGTGGGAAACGGTTGGAGCCTGTACAAGCAATCTCTTGATTCGGACACGCCAGAACCGATCGTGTCCTCGGGGACCGAAGGCGCGCTGCTGTTGGGAGCCACGAGTCCAGATGACAAATGGTATATCGGCAGTATTTGGCCCAACGGAGAGAGTATTGAAGACCCCGCAATTCCTTTTCCGATCCTGCGAATTCCGCTAGCCGGCGGAGCCCCAGAAACAATATTGCAGCTCTCACGTCGTGGCAATGTTTCATGCGCCCGGCCGCCTTCCAGCACGTGTGTGCTAGCTCAACAAGACAAGGATCGCAAGCAACTGATCGTCTCAATTTTCGATCCGATAAAAGGCGAGGGACCTGAGTTGGCGCGCTTTGACTTCGGTCGAGAGCTCGCTGTACTTGAAGTCCCGCCTTGCGTCATATCCCCGGATGGTACTCGTCTTGCAGTGGCGCGAAGTCCGGAAAGCCCGATTGAAATTCGTTCGCTACACGGCCAGCTTATGCACAAGATCCCTTCTCAATCAGTAGGAGAATTGATCGGGTTGTCTTGGTCGGCGGACCAAAAGGGATTTTTTGTGACCAGGAAGGGACAAAGGGGGAACGAGCTGCTGTATCTGGATCTTCAGGGAAAAGCGACATCTCTGCGGAATTGCATTGGCGGCGAAACTTGTTTTGGCCTACCCTCTCCCGACGGCCGGCACCTGGCCATTATTGACAGGAATCAGAGCAACAACATGTGGATGATGGAAAACTTCTGAAGCGGATGCCACGCTCGACGGTCGCCACCTCGCTATGCAAGGTTCCATCATGACCGGCAACATATGGCTCATGGAAAACTTCTGAGCGCGAGGCAACGCAGGTAGTACTCCTGCTTCTCGCGATTAGAACTTTAGCTGGGCGCGAATCTGAATCATTCGCTGTGAAACATTGGCGTTGAGCCCTGATCCGAGAATGCTGGTCGGGGATTGCTCCTGGTAAAAGATCTGCCCAAAGCTCGAGTCCGGACTGTCGTGATCAGGTATCCCAAAATTCGGATGGTTAAAAAAATTAAAAAACTGCAGGCCGATAGTCAGTGTCCCGCTCTCCCAAAGAGGAATCTTGGTAGTTTTCATCACCGCGAAATCTGTGTTGAAGTAACTCGCCCCTCGAAAATGATTCCGGCCCTGGGCAAACGTGACGCTCTTGCCGCTGCAGGGGCCATTGGGGCCAGGGAGATTCCCGGTATTGAAACCCGTCTCGCAACCCGATTGCAAAAACAAGGCGGCGGGATTGGGCGAGCCATCGTTGAGCACTTCCGATGGCTGGCATGGTACCGACGACGCGGGGATCGCCGCACTTTTTCCGCAGCTCCTTGCGGGGCCAAGGGGAGCGACCGGGACGGAATAGATAAGTCCAAAGAAATTTCTGGAGTTCAAGAAACCACTTTCCGCGAAATCTATCACCGTGTAGGGCATCCCTGTTCGGGCAAAGATCGTACCCGATACTTGCCAGCCTTTGACTAACGAATCCGAACCGCGGCCACGCAATAGCGCCTTGACGGGGAGATCCCAGACGTAGTTGGCGTTGAGGGAATGGCGCACGTCATATTCCGCAGGTCCATAACTTCCGCGTAAATTGCGGGCATCCTGCGGGAAAATAGAGCTGCCATTGGTAAACTGGTTCAACCCACCATTGGATACCTCGTCCAACGCATGCCCATACGTATAGTTAGCCTGGAACAGACCGCTTCCCAAGCGAGCAAATCGCTGTTCGAAGGAAACCACCATGCCGTGGTAGTTAGATATGGCCGAGGTGTCGAACTCCGTCACCCCGCCCAGCCGCGGGTCGGCGCAAGGGGGGACCGGCGGACTGCTGCAGACCGACGCGGGGAACGACCCGAAACCAAAAGCATTCGCGTTTGGATTCTGGTCCAACTGATGCAGCCCGTGATTTCCAAAATAACCGACGGTTAAGGACGTGGAAGATCCCAAGCTCTGTTGCACCTGCAGGCTCCACTTTTGATATTGGGGCGAGTGCATCCATTGGGACGGACTTTGAATCATCGGAGGAACAAACTGTGGATTGGCGGCCTTGATCTGGGAAAGAGTCTGACCCGTTGCAAAAGCTTTCAAGAAGGCATCGTTGAACTTGATAGCGTTCTGGGTAAGGCTGTTTGTCTCGGCGGGCGCGAGATTGTATCCGGTGAGCGTGTACGAATTTGCAACCGGCGGATTATAGGCCAAAACGCCGGATAGAATTCCGGCGACGGGGTCGTAGAAGATGCCCACACCACCGCGCAGCACTGTGTTGCGGGAAACTCCAAATGGTTGCCACGCGAAGCTGAACCGCGGCGACCAAAGAATGCTGTCGGTATTTGCAAAGGCCTGCTTTTGACCCGCCAAGAGCAGTTGCTTATAGGGCAGATCCGGGTCATGGCTCAGGGATTGAAATGGACCCGCGAGGCGGGTGAAGCAGTCAGTTTTGCAAACTGGATTGGAATGGTGTTCGGCGCGCAGGGCAACAGTGACGGTAAGGTTGGAGCGGGCATGCCACTCATCCTGGCCGTAAAGCCCGACACGATAGAACGCGAAAGGACTGCGAGTGACCGCTGGAAAAGTTTGGTAAAGGGTTATGAAATCCGTGCTCTGCTTTGCCGGGTCGGGATCGATTCCTCCCCAGAAAAATGCGTCGATTGATTGCGGAGACAGTTGGCCTACGCCGCTATAATTGAAATTGGAACCTGACCACTCGTTTCGTTGAAAGCTCACTCCAAACCCAAACTTATGCTTTCCCCAGGTCTTCACAAAGTCGTCGGAGACTTGGTAAGTCAATGTTCTTCCAATGCTGGGCAGCGCACAACACCAGTCCAAGCCACCTAACGCGTTGAAGATACCGCCGTCATTCCACCAGCTCAACTCGGTTGGAAAAGCTGCCAAAGCCTGCGTTGAGTCCGCAACACCGGTAACTCCGTGGACGTAGATCCCCGCGAGCAGAAACTGGTTCGCCGCAGTTGGGCTGAAAGTGTGCGTCTCGCTCAGCTGCGCTTGCCAGGTGGACTGCCTGCTAAAAACATTGAAAACCGGGCTAATCGGATCGACATAGATGCCGCGATTTCCGAAGCCGTACTGCACCAGGAGGAAAACTCTGTCACTGGCCCCCAGGTTCCAATCCACCCGGCCCGACACAAGCGATTCATTTGAGGGTAGAGCAATGTTTTCCAGGAAATGCACCGCACAAGAATCCGTAGTGCCCAGGCCTTGCGGTCCCTGCCAAGTGTCGCAGCCGAAATCTCCCGGATTGAATGTACCGGGAGTCGCCTTATTCGCTCCCGGTGTGCTGTCGTAGAGGTTGAATATCTGCCGGTAAAATTGGTCAGAAGCTGAGCCTATTCCAAATACCGAATCAATATTGCCCATGACTGCAGAACTAAAATTTGCGCTGGGGAGGACAACCGGCGTACTAACCGGGAGCCGAATGCGTATACCCTCGGTGTCAAAAAAGAAGAATAGCTTGTCCTTCTTGATCGGACCGCCCAGAGAGCCCGCCCACTGATGGGCGATATCAAAAGGACGGGGGTTTCCGAGCGCATTGTCAATCCAGTCGTTGGCATTCAGCGCGCTGCCGTTCCAGTAGTACTGCGCATTCCCGTGAAAAGCGTTGCTTCCGGATTTTGTCAGAAAGTTGACGCTGGTTCCTGCCGCACCTCCGAATTGGCCCGAATAGCCGTCGCTGACGACGGTCGCTTCCTGAATTTCGTTCTGGCCGAGCATCATCCCTGTGATGCCGCTGAGGTTGGTATTCAATATCGGTTCATTGTTGCTGATACCGTTCAGAGTGAACGAATTCGAAGTTCCCGGCATCCCTAAAACGGAAAAATTTCCCAGGTAGCCGGAGCTGAGCGTGTCGGTATTCATGATCGCGCCCGGTGCAGTCTGGGCAATGTAGGTCAAATCATTTCCCGGATTGGGCACTTCGGAGATCTGCTTCTGAGTCATGGTTGTCGCGGCATCGCCGTTCTCCGCCTGCAGCAGGGGGATTTCATCCGAAACTTTGACTGTCGCGCTTGTTCCTGCAAGTTTAAGGGTGACGTTGCGAGTCCCCGGTGGGCCGAGCAACACGCTGAACTCCTGGCTCTCTTCCCGAAAGCCGGGGTGAGAGACCGTCAGCGTGTACCTCCCGGGCGCCAGGAAGAAGAATCGGTAAACGCCGTCGCTGTCGGTTTTTGCAGTGTGGATGGTTCCCTTGTTGGCGTCTCTGATCTCTACCTTTGCATCGGGCACGATTGCATGGCTGGGATCACTCACCACACCCGTCAAGCCACCGGACGTCGTGGTTTGCCCACACACTTGAATCGAGAAAGAAAAAAGGTGGAACAACAAGAGAGAAGTGAGCGCGAAGCAGTTCCGTCTCATAGAGTCTTGCCCAAAGCCCTTTCGAGAAGTTGCTCTCGAACCGGGGCCGACCAGTGCCGACGATAATACGCCAGCTTAGGCGGTTCGAGGCGTACCAAGTTGTAGTGAACGGCGGACCGATACCAGGCTAGAGATGCCGAGTGGAAGTGGCAGTGTATCGCGACCCACGGGCCGGCCACGAGAGTTGTCCCTACCCTTCGGCACTCCACCGAATACTCTTCGGATTTTCAAATGTTTGAAATATGGGAGGTTAAAATCCCCAGGCGAGATTCGGAGCAGAACTTCCCTCTAGCGACCGCCGCGGCCGAAATCTAAGTGCCTTCTTCTTACGTTCGCTCGCAGTGTGTGCGACACAGAGGTCACCATCTGGCGCAACTGCGCGCCTGGGTCGAGCATTTGCAAAATAGGCCATAGGGCGGAATGAATTTGGAACGGATCATTTCGCGGCGAAGCGAGCCAGACGACCTGAGGCCGCTAACGCTTCCGTCGCACGGATTTGAGTATGTGCTCCCGGGTGCCCACTAGGATGGAATTGGAAATTCGTGAATCCGGGACGATGCGGGCGAGCGTGATGGCACCGATCATAGCTGCAGCGATCGCCATAGACTGCACTTCGGCCTTTTTGGCGGGCACCTTCTTGAGCTGTCCGGCAATCAACCGGGAGAGGCCCAGGAAACCTTCCGTGGCGGCCTCCCGTGTCTTGGCATCCGCGCGCGCCAGTTCACTCCCGAGTGCGGCAAGGACACAACCGGTCGCCGGCTGGTCCCTGTGGCTGCGGGATACGTATTTGCCGACGAGCAGCGGCAGCGCTTGATCGGGAGGCTTCCCCTCGATTTGGGATTTGAGGCCGGAGGTGAGCGACTGAACTGCCTGACTGCAGGCTTCGGAAACGAGTTGGTCCTTGGAGGCGAAATGGCGGTAGAAACCGCCGTGGGTGAGCCCGGCAGCCCGCATCAGCCGGGCGAGACCAGCCTCCGTGATTCCGTGGCTCAGAAACTGGGCGCTCGCCGCCTCGAGTATGCGCTCGCGTGTTTTGGCGGTTTCTGCTTTTGACTT
>Ga0137403_10004420_pt1 | contig 16569 bp, 18 predicted proteins | sample CZOMad2_1_16fung_FD_122057 | JGI IMG/M metagenome (GOLD analysis project Ga0137403, IMG submission 122057) | Vadose zone soil fungal communities from Angelo Coast Range Reserve, California, USA - CZOMad2_1_16fungal (Hybrid Assembly) | ecosystem: Environmental > Terrestrial > Soil > Vadose zone...
GCATTCAGCAAGAAGGAAAAGTTGTCATTGACTATGCGCGAAGCGTGATGGTGTGGAAAAAAGCGCATGCGCCGAAGGCTGACTTATTTCCGAAGGTCAAAGAAGACAAATAGCTAAACCTTGAACTTTGAACGATTTAACCTTTGAACCGACACTTTCGTTCAAGAGTTCAAGGTTCAAAAGTTCAATGACAAGAATGAGGATTGTGTGGCAAGCAATTCGAAAGTGATACGCGCCCTGGATGGAGTGAAAATCGTCGCCTTCGAGCAGGTGCTGTCAGGGCCGTTTGCGACCTGTTTGCTCGCGGACATGGGCGCGGAAGTGATCAAGGTCGAGCGGCCCGGCGTCGGTGACGTGATTCGCTCGTGGGATTCGGTCGTCAAGGGACTCTCTTCCGGTTACGTTTGGCTCAACCGCAACAAACGCAGCTTGACCGTTGATGTCAAAAAAGAAAAAGGCCGGGAAATTCTGCAAGAGCTGGCGAAGAAGTCCGACATTTTTTTCGAAAATTATGCACCCGGCGTGGCGGCGCGTTTGGGTCTCGGCTATGACAAACTCAGTGAAATTAATTTACGGCTGATTTACTGCTCGCTTTCCGGCTACGGCCAAGACGGACCGTACCGTGATGTAAAGGCCTACGATTTGCTGATTCAAGGCGAGGGTGGCATCATCGCGACGACCGGATATCCCGACAAACCGGCTCGCGCAGGAATCGCGATCGCCGACATCGCCTCCGGTATGTATGCCGCCATCGGGATCCTACTTGCCCTCTATCAGCGCGAGAAAACCGGCCAGGGCCAGCTCATTGATGTTTCGATGCTCGACTCGATCGTTTCGTGGCTAGGATATTTTCCGCACCATTATTGGCATGCGGGTGAAGAGCCTGCGCGGGTCGGCATGCGCCATCACTATGTGACTCCCTATGGTCCGTATCTCGCCGGTGACGGCGAGTATGTGAACCTGGCAGTGGCCAGCGCGTCGGACTGGGAAATCTTCTGTAAGAAAGTCATCGAAAAACCCGAGCTGCTCGACGATCCGCGCTTCGCCACGGTAGAAGGCCGGCGGAAAAATCGCGGACTGTTGGAAGAAACGATTGAAACTATCTTTCTCGGAAAAGATCACAAGCACTGGCTGGAACAATTGAAGAAAGCCGAGTTGCCGCACGGCATCGTGCGCGGCATCGCACAAGTGCTCGCGCACCCGCAAGTGGTCGCGCGCAAACTTATTAGGGAAGCGGAGTCGCCGGTGGGCAAAGTGCCGGTGATCGCCAACGCGCTCAAGATGTCGCGCAGCGAAGCGCGCTATGATCGAATACCCGCGCTGGGCGAGGACAATGACACGATTCTGCGTGAGCTCGGTTACGATACGGGTGCGATCGAGTCGCTGAAACGGGACAAGGTAATTTAGTGATCTTGTCTCAAGAGTTCGTCAAATACCTCTTTTGCCTTCGCCGTGCTTAATTTCATAGCGCGTTCTTGCCGATTATTCCGGCGCAAAATATCAGATGGTCGATCGGTATCAACCAGTGGCTGCAGGAGGCTCGATGCATGCGTAAACCGGTTGTTGGCGTGATGGGCGCTTCGGCCAACGATGCGCTGTCAGAAGCGGAAGCGAGCCGCCTCAAAGCGCTGGCCGAAAAACTTGGCGCGGCGGTCGCGAAGCAGGAATGTATTTTGGTCACAGGTGCGACCACGGGACTGCCGGATTTGGTCGCCAAAGCGTTTCGCATGAACGGCGGCTTCGCTCTGGGAATTTCTCCCGCCGAAAATCGCCAGGATCACTTGGCTCGATTTGGATTGCCCGAAGACGGAGCCGATGTGATCATCTATACCGGGTTCGGCTACAAAGGCCGCAACGTTATCAACGTTCGCACAGCGGACATCGTGCTGATCGTTGGAGGGGCAACCGGCACGCTCAACGAGTTCACTATCGCCTATGACGAAGGAAAAATTATCGGCGTGCTCGAAGGCAGCGGCGGCGTGAGCGACCATATCCGAGAGATTGTCAGATTTTGCAACAAGCCGACGACGGGCGCGGTTTTCTTTAGCGACGATCCGGAAAAGCTCGTGGAGCAGTGCATGAATGCGTTTTGTCCTTAGCCACGATGAATCGCGTCATAAAACCGACTCAAGCTCGCTTCTTTTCCAGCCGAAGCAGATAGTCATTGGTGAATTTCTTCAATTGGTCGCGACTTAATCCGCTTCGATTAGCTTCTTCGACAGCCTTATCTTCATTCCAACCCTGCGCGGTAATGCGGAAAATCATCATGAAGGGCGCGACACGCTCGGCGAAGGCACAGTTGATCAGCATGGGGTGGTTCGCCTTGTCGCGAACCAGCGCGAGGAATTCATCCACTTGCTGATGGCGAGGCAGCTTGGCGCTGGCCGGAATGTTGAAGTAGCGCATCTTGTTCTGCTCCACCGTCAATCGTTCTCGCACAAGATCAACTCCATCTTGCTTGGTCCGCAGCGTCAAGACAGACCGATATCCATTGGCGGCAGCCTTGGCGTACGCTGCCCCTGAAGGTTGGCCGCCGGCCGATGGCTTATCATCGATGCAGAGGACGATGGGGACATCGACATTCGCCGAGCGTTCGAATCGGTTTGGCAGAGGGCGTTCGGTTTGCGGGGCTGGAGCAGCCCCGACCAACGCAATGACCAGAGCAAAACTAGCTAGACTGCCGATAAAATTCTTCACGAGGGGTCGACTGAGTTTAGCGGGAAACGCGGTTGAAACATTCAAAGGCGCGACGGCGGACGTCGAGCAATCATCTTCGCTTGCAGCACTATTACCATTTGACCTTGTGACTCGCGATGTAATCTTTTGCGAATTTCTTCAGCTCTTCGCCGCGCAAGCCGATCTTGATCGCTTCCTCCAGGGCTTTTTCTTCGCTCCAGCCTTGTTCAACGACGCGGAGAATCATCATAAAAGCGCCGACCCGATTGGCGGTGGAGCAGTTAACCAACATCGGGTGATTGGTTTTGTCGCGCGCGATGCGCAGGAATTCATCGGCCTGCTCTGCACGGGGCGATGAGCCATTTACCGGGATGTTGAAGTAGCGCAGCTTTTTGCTTTCGACTTGAGCGCGTTCGCGGGCCAGATCGATTCCCTCGTTCGCCGTCCGCAGGCTCAAGACCGAGCTAAAGCCGCTTGCCGCAGCCTTGGCGTAAGCATCTCCGGTGGGTTGCCCGCCCGTCGCGAAGTTTTCATCCAAACAGAGAACTCGCGGCACATCCGGGCTGAGAAGTTGTTGGATTTGCTCGGGGCGCATGGGATTGGCTTTCGGACTTTCCGCCGCGAGCGTAATCGTTGAGAAAAAGATTACGGCAGCAGCGGTGAACTCGTAGAGGTTCGTCATGAGATCTTCTTGCGAATACCGTCTATAACCTAAATAATCCCGCCGCCGTTTTTCCAAGTATGCCGATTTTATCAGTTGCCGAGCACGGCGCCTGACGCACCATCTCGAGCGATTCGATCAGATTTGCTGCGGTTTTGCATTCGAGCGGATAGTCGCTGCCAAACATGATTCGGTCCGGCGTGGTGATATTGAAGGCGGCGGCCATAGCAGGCAACCATGCGCCGGTTCCCGCCGTGTCGAAGTAAAGACGCTGAAAGAGTTTTTCGAATCGTTGCGTGAGGCCGAACTTTTTCTGCTCGGATTGAGTTTTTAGGTAACCCCTCATATCGGCGGGAATGTCGGCGTCGTCGGTCTCAAAGAACGCCATCATTCGACCTTTGAGAGAAGAAGTACCGCCGCCAAGGTGGGGCATGATGAAGCGTAGTTCCGGGTAACGTGGAAGGACGCTGTTCATTACACGGACGATCGCTTGGGTGGTTTCGAGCGGTCGGAAGACGCAGCGGTCGAGGCTGTAAAGCGTATCAGAACCGGTGGGTTTCGATTGCGGATGAATGACGATGGGCAAGTTGTGCTTCTGAATGATCTCGAATAGCGGATTCATGATCGGATTGTCGAGCTGAACGTCGAGGTGGCAGGCGAGGAGCGCCACGGCGCGCAGCCCCAGCTCATTGATGCCGCGCTCAAGCTCTCGCGTCGCAGCTTCGGGCTCATGAATCGGCAAGTGAATACAGCCGCGGAAGCGCGTCGGGTGGTTCTTTTCGACTTCGGCGATGCCATCGTTGAGCGCTCTGGCCACCTCGGCGCCCATCACCTGGACTTGATCCGTCAGAATACAAACGCTGATGCCGGCTTCGTCCATGCACTTGATGTGTGATTCAAGGTCCTTTCGCGACGGATGGAGTGTCAAGCTGATCTCTTTAGTGACGATGCGTTTACCCCCGGCCTGAGCGGCAAGACGGTCGAATAAAATAGCCGGCATGTAGTGGTGGTGCACGTCGACGATAAGCTCCGCGGAAGCCATGACTTGGGTGAACTCCTAGCCTTTGGTTTTTTGTGAACTCAACCTACGTCACGCCGCTTGTGACTGCAAGAGAGTGTTGAAAAGGTATACTTGAGCTAATCTGCAGCGTGATTCGGCGCGCGAAGCGGAACCAAGTAGGAGACCCAAAGAATAATCACAGGCAGGAATGCGGCGTGCACAAAGACGTCCGCGGGAGTCCAAGCGTAACTGGCAGCGTGCGGCGATGGGCAGGAGGGACAAACCCACATGGGCGCTCCGGCGAAAAAAAACGAGTCATGAACTCCACCGAACATCAACCGCTCACTAAACAAGGCGATGGCTCCGCCGAGCGCGAAAGTACAGGAAACCAACCAGGCGCGGTCCAGATGCTTATTTGAAAATCGAAAATAGATGGCGCCGAGAAAAAAGACATAGAGAAAATACAGCAAGACGACAAGGTGAAATGGCTCGAACGCGGTTACATGAAAAACCGAGTGTAATCCAAAGTTTTTGAACACTTCGATTTTATTGGGTCGATCCCAGCGAAAGAAAAACGCTTTGGAACCGAAATCGACCAATAGGACTCCAATAAGTAGACGGAAGTATAGATTCGCTTCTTCCTTGGTTGGCTTGCGCCATGCTCCGCGGACCTCAAAGCCGCGCCGCTTGGTGATCAACAACCAACAGCCGAACAGAACGGCGGTCCAGATAAGCGCGTCGTGGAGCGAGGATGCAGACGTAGCTTGGCCCGTCACCGCGAATAACCAAAGCGGCGCCAACAGCGCCATGACGAGGCCGAAGGCGTAGTAACGGTCGAGATAGGCGATCATAAAGAAACCTGAGCCGGTTTACTCCGGATCTTTCGCCAGCGCATCCAACAATTCGGGGGTGACTTCCGCGAGCGATGCACAAATTCGAGTTGCCTTGGAAAAATCATGATGCCGGGTGTGCTCGTTGGGCACGGCGATACAGCGCATTCCGGCATGATAAGCGGCTAGCACGCCTTTCTCGGCGTCTTCTAAAACCAAGCATTCCGATGGCTTTACACCTAACTGTTTGGCCACTTTCAGAAATATGTCCGGCGCGGGCTTGACTCTCGCCACGTCCAAACCAGTGACGATGACTTCAAAATAATGGGCGATGTTGAGCCCGCGCAAAACTCCGTCGACGGCATCGCGATAGGATGACGAGGCCAGGGCGATTTTCTTTGTGCCGTGAAGCGCGTTTAGGAGCTCCAGCGCGCCGTCCATCGGGCGCAGCGACGAGCCCAGTAAAGTTAGATAATGCTCCGACTTGCGCACCCGCACAGCGTGGGGATCTAGGTCTGAACAATGCACACCGACCCACTCAACAATGCCTTTGCCAGAGCGAACCCAATGTTCAGCATAGTCAGTTTCGCTCAGGCTAACGCCGTGTTCCCACAGCGCCGTCTGGTAAGCTCGGCAATGGAGACGTTCGGTGTCGGCCAGAAGCCCGTCCAAGTCAAAAATGACCGTGGTGATCATGGTAGCAGGGCGAACCCAGGAGATATTTTAATGGAGTTTTGCGACGTTTTCATCTGGCGGGTCGAGACGGTTCTAAGATGGAAGATCGGGCCGGATAAAAAAAGGGCCCGAACTCATGCGAGTCGGGCCCTTGAAACACGCGGAATTAGAAGGTCAGGACGGCTGTCCTGGCTGTTTGCGGAACTGATCGTGGGTGGAGCGGACCAGACTCTTAAGCTGGTCTTGTTGTTGGGCGGTTAACACGGAGCGGCCGTTTTCAAGCGCCTCGACCCGCAAGTAGCGAAGTTCGGAGCGGTACTTCTCGGCCTCTTGGATTTTGGCTTTGATCTGAATCAAGTTGGCCGGCGTTTGTTGCGTGAGAGTGGCGATTTCCTTTTCCATGGCCGTTAGTTGCTGTTGAGGCGAGGTAACTTGGCTCTGGTAATGGGTTCTAATCTTTTCCAAATTGCTTACCTGCTCAGTCGTCAATTTGAGCTCGTCTTTGTGCTTGAGCGCGATACTGATCAGAGGCGCCCCGGCAAATCCGCCGAGCATGCGATCACCATGGGTGAACGGCCTTTTGCCAGGTACCTCCTGTGCCGCTGCCATCGGCGTGTTGAAGACTGCGAGCGCCGACATGGCGAATAGTGTGGTGCCAATAATCAGTTTACGGACTTTGTTCATATACCCTCCTCAAGGGTGATCGGTTTTGTTTGATTGATTAGACGAAGTTCGGGACAAAAAGTTTACGACTGGGTCAAAAGCTGAAAGTATTGGGCAATACGAGGCGATTCCGACCGGATTTCAGGTTTGGCGGCAATGACGCGAATGGTCGGGCTGCCTTACCGTCCGCCTGGCCCTATTCTTTGCCCCCGCCCGAAGGTTGCGCGGACCCACTTTGGACGCCGTTGACGTGATTTCGTAGATCCTTGCCGGCGCCGAGGGAGTACGGTTACTCGGGTATGTAGTCGATTGAACTCGTCGGCATTTTCTGCCGCGTAACCTTTTTTGTCCGTCGCCGGAAATAACGGTGAAGCCGCCCACCAGCTTGAGCTGGTGTGTTTTGCTGAGCATGCGGTCATTTTCGTATAGAGAACAAGTTGAAAAAAATGATATGACTACCAGTCAACGATATCGCCAGTGGACGGTTTTTAATTTACTAAGGAGAGATCTATGGAAATCGAAAAAAAGCTAAATGAGCTCGGCTACGAACTCCCCAATCCACCGGTGCCGGCAGCGAATTATATCGGCTTTGTGCGCGTCGGCAACTTGCTTTTCATCGGCGGAAATATCGGCCGCGTCAACGGCCAACTCAAGTATCGCGGCAAAGTGGGCGATACGGTGACGCTTGAGCAAGCCTACGAAGCGGCGCGCAACTGCGCGCTCAACCATCTCGCGATTATGAAGGCGGCGCTCGGCGACTTGGATCGTGTCCAACGTATCGTCAAAGTGCTCGGCTATGTGAATGTGGCGCCGGGATTCACCGATATGCCTAAGGTCGTGAACGGCGAGTCCGATTTGCTAGTTCAGCTCTGGGGCAAGGAGGGGCAACATACGCGCGCCGCAGTCGGCGTGGCTTCACTCAGTCAGGAGTCGCCAGTCGAGACGGAAGTGACCGTACTGGTTAAGGAATAGGTGTCCACCATCTCCCTTCGACGTTGCTGCTCAGGGCATGTTTTCCTGCCACGCTTCGCGGGCAGGATTGCGGCGGTGGTAAAGTTCTAGCATGGTCGTCGAGGATTGATGATGGAGGATAGAAAATGGCGATCTTCGATCCCTTCGGGTAAGCTCAGGACAGACTTTCGAAATCAATACCTAATACGCGCTTTCATGACTTGATCGGCCTTAATCCAGCTCCTAATTTGGCGAAAAACTCGGATAGATAGCAGACTATTTCATTGGCGCTCGACGCGGCCATTCGCGCGATATCCGAAGCGTTGTTGTTCAGTTCGGTAGCGACCACGCTGCCGGCCGTCAATCCGACACTAACCCCGAATGGAACGAGCGCGGCCACCGGTGCGGTCACAACCGCTCCCGGCATCGTGCCACCGTTACGAACGATGGGCCGAACCGATGTTTGAGCGCAGGCCGTGCCTAAAATGAGAAGCGCAGCGAAAAGAAAGTTACGGCCCAGTTGGGAACAAAGATTGGCCGAAAGGCGCGCTGGTAGACGTCGAGCCATGGTAAATCTTACCAGATGCTCGAAGCCGCCAATAGGGAAAAAAGGTGCAGAACTGACCGAAAGATTAAGTCTGTTCGATCAACAACCGGCGTACGATCGTTGCGCTAGTAAGCAGAAGCGTGCCGCTCAAGATAGCGGCGCCCAAAGGAGCGAGAGTAATGAACTGGAGATAACCCACGGCTGTAACGGCTAGAATCGCTAGAATCAACCGCAGACAAAATCTGAAACTGCCAGGACGCTCCTTGGGACGTTGAAAAAGCATCCGCCGATCGTTCTCCGTGACGATCGGTAGATTACGTCGTCGTCGGCGGTACTGTACCAGCCTGATAGCAAACCAAATCATGAAAAAAAATACGGGTACTTCCGATAACAGGTAGCCAACTCTATCCATTGTCTGTCATTGCGTTCCCGTTCGGGAGCGGCTCCTTTGATGTTGTATTTTCAGCACTGGCCCCCTAATAAATTTCTATAAGAACCGTCGATGCATGTCAAAGCCTCCAATTCGCGCACGAAGATAACCAATTCTTCATCGATCTTGTGTTCGAGCCGATGGTGGCCAAAGCAAGTGTTTGGCGAGAGCGGCGCAGCGCTCAATAGAACCAACCTCAATGGTGCTGCTGGATGGCTGCCACGACAGCGGTGACCGTCGGACCGGGATCGGTCTGATCTTTGAAACCGGCAAGGCGCTCGCAAATTTCTGCCGCGGCGTTGTGAAAACCTGCCGGCAGACCGGCAGCCTCGAAGGCCTCAGCGATCTCGCGCATCTCGCCAACGTATCGCCACATTTTGGGTGCCGCTACCGCGGCGGCTCGCACGCATTTATTTTCCAGCGCCGGTTGAGAGATACTCCATTCTTCGAGCAACGCTTGGTCTACGCCTTGATGAGCCGCCAGCGCGCGGATGGCGAGGATAAGAGCGTCGGTACCTTTGGTCCAGGCGGCGTAGACGACTTTGAGTGCGGATGCTTCGCCAGGAGTGGCGCCGATACTGCGCGCGTCCAGCATGCTTGCTGAAAATAGCTGCGCGATCTCCTCGGCCTTTTCGCCTGAGAGATACAGTCTTGTCGTGCCCGCTTTCTTCACTGGCGATCCGATGATACCGCCGTCGACAAAACTTGCTCCGGCTTTGGCGACGATGTCGCCAATCTCTTCCGCGGTGGCGCGCGACACGGCATTGGCATCGACGTAGATGCCTTTGAATTCTTGCGCGGCCACACTCACGGCGATTTCCTTCGCGAATTCCGGCGGACAGACTGAGAACACGATCTCGCTCTGGGCCACGGCTGCCGCTAAGCTTTCCACTTCGATCAAGCCGGCCTGTTTAGCGCGCGCCCGCGATGCGGCGCTTCTTTGTTTCGAGGCCCACAGCACGCGCGCGCCACTGGTGGCGGCGCAGGCGCCGATGGTCGAGCCCATGTTTCCTGGGTGAAGCAACGCGACAGTTTTCATGTTGAAATCCTCCCTCGTTGGAAACTAGTCGAGATGATCTCCGTGAGTCAAGAACAGTTTGCCGGCCAGTCTGTCTTGACGATGTCAAGCCGCATTGATATTCCAGCAACCATGCTAATACTCAGCAACGAGGAAATCGAATCGTTTCTGTCTATCAACACCTGCATCGATGCTCTACAGAAGGCTTACGGTAGCTGGGACAAAGGCACGGCGATCAACCGGCCGCGTACCGATTTGGTTCTGCCGTCGTCGAACGAGGCGGGCGTTTACGCTTTCAAGTCGATGGAAGCTGGCCTTTACGATCCGCCGATCGTCGCCATGCGCATTAATTCGGATATTATCCGCTGGAACCAGAAGGGCGATAGAACGATCAAAACGAAAATTCCCGCGGCGCCGGGTGACAAGTACGTCGGACTCGTCATGTTGTTTTCGACCATTACCGGCGAGCCGCTGGCGATGTTTCCCGACGGCGTCGTGCAACGCATGCGCGTCGCGTCGAGCAGCGCAATCGCCGCCCGGTACCTTGCGCGCGAGGATGCGAGCACGATGGCGCTCTTCGGTTCCGGTTGGCAGGCGGGCAGCCACCTGCCGGCGATGTGTGCCGTGCGGCCGATCAAAAGAGTCAACGTGTTCAGCCCGACCAAGGCCAACCTCGACGCTTTTGTGAAAGAACTCCAGCCCAAAGTCAGCGCCGAAGTGCGAGCGGCGGAATCTCCCGAAGCGACGGTGCGCAACGCCGACATTATCGCCACCACGACGAATTCTCTGACCCGCGTCGTCAATCCCGATTGGGTAAAACCTGGACTGCACCTGACGTGTGTCCGCGTTCCGGAGCTCGGCGACGAAACGATCCGGCGAATCGACCGGCTAGTAATTCACGCGCACCAGCACGCGCCGAAAAACTACGTCGCCGGATACGGCGAAGAAGGAATCGAAGCCCACGACGCCATCGACATCATTCGCAAAGGTCCGGCGCATGTGCGCGAGGTAAAAGTCGAGCATCCCTTTTGGCTGTCAGCCCCGGCGCTAAAGGAGCTCGTCACGGGTAAAGTGCCCGGCCGCGCCAGCGCCGACGAGTCGACGTGCTTTCTCAATAATATCGGGATCGGCCTGCAATTTGCCGCCGTCGGCGCCGCGGTTTTTAATGAAGCCAAGGCAAAAGGAGTCGGGCACGAAATTCCCACTGATTGGTTTTTAGAAAGTGTGCATCCGTAGTTCGGCTGGCGATTCTTGCGGGTTTGAAACGGGAGAAACACCAGCGCCAACCTCGCGTTCTTGGTTGCTCGTTTTGGCTTCGTTAAGACTTCGTTCCTTATCTTTGATCGGATTGACGAACGCTTCGAATCGCGCTAGCGGTAAGATCCAGAATACTAGTGCTGAAAGGAGACTGAATTATGGCTCTTAGATTAGGTGACGTGGCCCCAGATTTTTCTGCTGATACCAGTGAAGGCAAGATCAATTTTCACGAGTGGATCGGTAACGGCTGGGCGATTCTGTTCTCGCATCCGAAGGACTTCACGCCCGTCTGTACCACCGAGCTTGGCTATATGGCCGGCCTCAAGCCCGAGTTCGAAAAGCGCAACTGCAAGATCATCGGGCTCAGCGCCGACCCGGTGAGTGATCACAAAAACTGGGCCAAGGACATCCAGGAGACGCAGGGGCATGCGCCGAACTACCCGATCATCGGCGACGCGGATTTGACGGTCGCTAAGCTCTACGACATGCTGCCGGCCAGCGAGACCCCCGGCAAACGCACCGCGGCGGACAACCAGACGGTCCGCTCGGTGTTCCTGATTGGGCCGGACAAGAAGGTAAAAGCCATGCTCGTGTATCCGATGAGCACCGGCCGCAATTTCGACGAGGTGCTGCGCCTGCTCGATTCGCTGCAGCTGACCGCGAAGCACACTGTGGCGACGCCGGTTAACTGGAAACCGGGCCAGGACGTCATCATCCCCACATCGGTCTCCGATGAGGACGCCAAGAAGAAGTACCCGCAGGGTTACAAGACACTCAAGCCATACCTGCGGGTCGTTTCGCAGCCGAATAAGTAATCGTTTTTGCTTTCGGGCAAGAATCGAACAAGCGAGTGTTGACCGGCAATCCTGCCGGCGCACTCGCCTGTGCCGCGTAATCTCGCCTATTCTTTGCCCCTTCTAACTATGAACACCTATATTTTTACGATTGACTCTCGCGGGTTAGTCGCGTTATGTTTGCGCGCCTCTTGCGCCAGCATGACTAGAAGGTTTTTGAATACGGGAGCAACTGTGTATGCTGATTGATCGGTTCGCAAGCATCATCGCCGCCATTTTAGGCTTGACGGGAGTGATGTTCGTACTGAAGGGTGTTTCTCGCCTTTCGCCCGACTTGATTGCCAAGGTGTCACAGACATATCTCGATTTTAACATTACCCAAATCCAGAACTTAGCGTCACAGAAAGCCGATTTCGTGACAGGCGCCGTGCTCGTTTTGATCGCTTGTTTAGTACAGACGGGTGCATTGCTCTTTATTCGCGCGCCATTCCTGATCTTTGAAGATTACTGGCAGGCCGCGGGCCTGGCGGTTGCCACTAGCGTACTAATTGTGATCGTCTTCTTCGGGGTGAACCGAGGAATGTCCAAGCACTATCAAGAACGCGCTAAATTCAGCCTTGCAAAATCGTATTTTCAGGCCGTGCTGAAACAAGATCCTATTTTGTCACAACATTTGAAAACTACCGAAGACGTGGCATCGTCATTATTTGGTATTGAAAAAGAACCGGATGAGAGCGGCAAAGAGTTCCTGAGCAGATTGGCAAAAAGGTTTGAAATTTCTCTTCCGAGAGAATTGCATTTGGAAGAGGAAGGCTCTCCAGGCTAACTCTTCATCTAACGCAGTGCGAACGGACGACAACCGCAATCCCTCATGAATTTCCACTGCATCTCAGTCGGTCGAACTATCAGAACTGCTATCCCAACAGGCGGCGTCCGGAGGAGGGCCGCTGCAGCCGTAAAGAGATGGCGCAATCTCTGGGCGTGCAGTATTCAACCGTCACTCGTATTCTTTCGGTGGCGGCGTTGCTTCGGTCAAATCCCCAGATGCTGATGCTGCAGCTCCGGTTTCCGACGTAATTCACTACTCGTGCCTTCGAAGACGACGCGGCCTTTGACGAGAATCACATTGCGATCCGTGAGCGCCGAAACAGCGTCGAAGTTTTTGTCGACGATGATTGCCGCGATGCCAGATTCTCGAATGGTTCGGATGATGCGCCAAATTTCTTGGGCAATGAGTGGCGCGAGTCCCTCAGTGGCTTCATCAAGGATCAGCAACGTCGGGTTAGTCATGAGCGCTCGTCCGATAGAGAGCATTTGCTGCTCGCCGCCGGAGAGTTGCTGTCCACCATGGGAAAGGCGTTCAGCAAGTCTTGGAAACGTTTTCAGGACACGCTGGTAATCCCAATCGCGCTGTCCGTTCAGGCTCGCGCGAGCCGCCATGGTAAGATTTTCCTTGACTGTTAGGTTCGGAAAGATACCGCGTCCTTCGGGAACGTAGGCGATGCCTTGGCGCGCTATTAGATGAGCAGCGGCGCGTGTCATGATCCGCCCATTGATTTTGACTTCACCGCGACGAGGCGGGAGATGGCCCACTAGCGAACGAATGAGAGTAGTCTTGCCCATGCCGTTGCGGCCCATCAAACCTACCGTTTCGCCGACGCTTATGGAAAAGTCGATGCCATGCAAGATATGGCTCGCGCCATAGTAGGTATGAAGCTCGCGAGCGTCGATGATCGGTGTGCTATTCATCACGTTTTATCCGCACCGCCGAGATAGGCAGTCTGTACCTCGCGATTGGCGCGAATCTCTGCCGGTGTGCCCGATGCCAGCACTTTTCCGTCGACCATGACCGTGAGGACCTTTGCCAGCTGGAAGACGGCGTCCATGTCGTGCTCTATCAACAGGATGGCGTGGCTTGCCGTAAGCCGGCCGATCAAATTCACCATTCTGAGGGATTCTTCGGCGCCCATGCCGGCGAGCGGCTCATCAAGCAGCAACAGTTGCGGATCGGTGGCGAGGCACATGGCGATTTCCAGCTGGCGTTGCTCGCCGTGGCTCAGTGCGAATGCCAATTCATTGGCTCTATCGGCCAAGCCGGCGGCGTCGAGCGCGCGGCGCGCCTGTTTCATGACGTCATCGTAAGAGAGGGCGTCGCGGAACCAATTCAGCGCTCGCGGCTCGCGCGCTTGCGCGGCGAGGCGGCAATTCTCCAATGCGCTGAATCCAGGAAAGATGTTGGTCTTTTGATAGCTGCGGCCGATGCCCAAGCGCGACCGCTGCTCTGGTGTGAGAGACGAAATCTCACTGCTGTGAAAAAGAATGCTGCCCGAGCTGGCAGTCAGATCGCCTGAAAGCAAGTTGACCAGGGTTGTCTTGCCGGCGCCATTGGGGCCGATCACGGCATGCAGCTCGTCCGCTCTGACTTCGAGCGACACATGGTCGACGGCGGCGAGGCCGCCGAAATTTTTGCACAGCTCACGTACTACTAGAATCGCAGTCATATGGCGTCGTCGCGATCCCCATTCCGATGAGTGTACGAAAAGCGGCGCAAAGCGACGTCGATAAAACCGCCGATGCCGTGCGGCAAAACGAGCACGATGACGACGATCAAGCTGCCCATGGCGAGCTGCCAATGCTTTGAATACGCGCCGAGCAGCGCCGGAGCGGATACGGCTTCCTGAATCAACACATACGAAAGCGCGCCAAGCACTGCACCGTGGAGGCGGCCCATGCCGCCGAGAATGACCATCATCAGGACGATGCCGGATTGATGCCACGCCAAAATATCCGGATTGACAAATCCGAATTGACAGGCCGCAAGATACCCGGCCAACCCCGCCAGTATTCCGGCAAGCACGAAGGCAGCGAGCTTGTATATGAAAACCGGATAACCGATGGAGCGCATACGCTGTTCGTTTACCCGAATGCCGGCCAACGCGCGGCCGAATGGAGCATGGAGCAGCCGATCGAGAATTGCGTAAACAACAACGAGAAGAATAAGCGCTAGATAGTAAAACTGCGCCGGACTTTCGAGATCGAGAGGTTTGAAGCCGGCGACGCTAAGCTCCGGGCGCACGTAGATATAGATGCCGTCGGAGCCGCCGCCGAGCTTGGTGTCATGGAAGATCGAGTAGATCATCTGCGCAAAGGCAAGCGTCACCATGATGAAGTAGACGCCGGCGGTACGAACGACCAAGAAGCCGACGACGAACGCGGCGGTCGCGGCAGCGGCGAGGGCGAAGGGCAGGGTAAGCCAAAGGTTGGCCGCCTCGTACTTTGGCGAGATGAGCGCCAGGGCGTAGGCCGCGATGCCGAAATATGCAGCGTGTCCGAGACTTACCAATCCGGTGTGGCCGACCAAGAGGTCCAAGCTCAATGCGAAGATCGCCATGATCAAGATTTTCGCGCCTAGCTGGACGTAATATGTCGCGCCGAAGAGGGGAAAGAGGGCAAGCAACAGCGCGATCCCAATCAGGAGGGGGCGCGGGAGAGTGATATGGGTCACGTCGATGTTACGCTTTATTCGCGATGCCCTGGGGGCGCCACAAAAGAATCACTGCCATGACCAGATAGACGGCGACGCCGGAGTATTCCGCCGCGACCACTTTGCCGAGGGTATCTGCGAGACCGATGGCCAAAGACGCGATCATCGCGCCGTTGATCGAACCGATTCCGCCGATAACCACGACGACAAAACAAATGATCAATATTTGATTGCCCATGCCGGGAAATACCGACGAAATCGGCGCGGCGATGGTGCCAGTGAAAGCGGCGAGAGCCATGCCAAAGGCGAACACCAACGCGAACAGCATGGGAATATTGACTCCGAGCGAGGCAGCCATCTCGCGGTTGCTATTGCCAGCGCGAATCATCATGCCGACGCGGGTACGATGGATTACGAGATAGAGCAAGCCTGCGATCCCGAGGCAAACGGCGGTGACGAACAAACGATAGACCGGATAGGAAAGCGTCTCTGTGAGGGGAATGGAAAAATCGAGCAGCGCGGGCACGGCCACGCCATGGACTTCGTCGCCGAAGAGAATACTGCGTAGCTCCTCGAAAACCAAAATCAAACCGAAAGTAAGCAGTACCTGATAAAGATGATCGCGTCTGTATAGTCGACTAATGATCGTTGTCTCCAGCAAAAGACCGATGCCGAAGGCGATGGCGATGCCGATGGGAATTGCCAGCCACAGGCTGCCGGTGAGCTTTGCCAGCCAGTAGGCGAGGTAGGCACCGATCATGTAGAAGCTGCCGTGCGCCAAATTGATCACGCCCATGATGCCGAAGATCAGTGTCAGTCCGCTCGACAGCAGAAATAGCAGCAAGCCGTACTGGACGGCGTTCAGCAACTGAATGAGATAGAACATGAAAATCTTTGTTCCAAGTAGTTCCAATCGTTCCAGTCGTTCCAAACGTTTCGGGCGAGAAACTGCGTCGGTACCTTAGTAAACTCCGACCGAATTAAACGATTGGAACCATTTGAACGATTGAAACGTTTGGAACGCGGCGTCCGCGCCGCTACATTTTGCATCCTCGCGCCGGATCGGCGAGGGCTTTGTGAGCGACGTTGACGAACCGGTTTTCGCGGCCGACCACTTTGCGCAAATAAATATCTTGAATTGGGTTGTGCGCTTTCGACATCGTCCAAGATCCGCGAGGGCTATCGATCTTGGCTTTCTCCATGGCGGCGATCACTTCTTTGCGCTTTGTGATATCGCCTTTCACCGCGTCGAGGCCAGCGGCGAGCAGCAAGCCGGCATCGTAGCCTTGGACGGCGTAGACGTCTGGAGCGAACGTGTAGGCTTTAGAGTAGGCGCTGCGGAACTCGCGGTCGCGTTTTGTGTTCAATCCATCGGCGTAGTGAAGGGTGGTCTCGAGCCCCTGCGCCGCCTCTTCTGTAGCATCGAGCACGCCGTCGGTGAGAAAGCCGGAGCCGAACAGCGGGATGCTTTTTCTCAACCCTGCCGCCGCGTAATCTCTGATGAACTTCGCCGCGCCGCCGCCGGCGAAGAACACGAACACGGCATCAGGCTTGAGCGAGGCGATCTCGGTGAGCAGCGCTTG
>Ga0137403_10004421_pt1 | contig 16569 bp, 11 predicted proteins | sample CZOMad2_1_16fung_FD_122057 | JGI IMG/M metagenome (GOLD analysis project Ga0137403, IMG submission 122057) | Vadose zone soil fungal communities from Angelo Coast Range Reserve, California, USA - CZOMad2_1_16fungal (Hybrid Assembly) | ecosystem: Environmental > Terrestrial > Soil > Vadose zone...
CCAAAGGGGGGGCAATATAAGAAGTTTGAACTGCGGACTTCGCTGGCAGGGTTGTTGTTTCCACAAAAAAGAAGGGCGGAGAACCACTCCGCCCCAAGTCTATCTGCAACGCTGTTTGTTCTACGGGGCTTTGAGCAAAACAACATCCCACGCCCAACGACCGAGCTGCGCATCGCGTGCGTCCTTCAGCTTCGCGCGGTAGCGGAATTGATTTCCGTATGAATCGGTTCGTCCGGATGTTTTGTAATCCAGGTCTAAGGTCGTAAGCCCGAGTTCCGGCAGCGTGGGTAACTCGGCAGGCTCTGATATGCCGTTGTGATTTACGTCTTGCCAGAGACGTAAGCCTGAGAAGATGGCATCGTGGCCATCGATCATGCCGTCGTTGTTGCCGCCATTCCCCGGTTTATCGTACTCAGCGAGAGCGAGGAAGCCGTTTCTTTGTTCACCTGCCGGTGGCGCAGGTTGCGGCGTGAAGTTACCAAACAACTCTGTGCCGTTATCGATCACGCCGTTGCCGTTACGGTCCAGGACGAGCCAGGCGTCATCCGAACCAGACGCCGGCCACGAAAGATTTTCAGGCGTACCATCGCTGATGATAGCAAACGCGACGCCTCCAGCTGCATCCGTTAGATCGAATCCGTTTCCAGCCACATCGATAAGAACTGGAGTGGGGCAACCAGGATTCGTGCCATCGCACGCGCAATAGCACACTCCACCAGCCGTAATATCCGGATAATACCCGGTCGGACAATGTCGGGTGAGACAAGGCTCATTGGAAACACAAAAACAACCGCCAAGGTAGCACTTCCTGAAGATAACATCGTTCGAGGGCTGGTTACCGACACAGTAGCCTCTTTCGCGATAGCAAGTGTTTTGAGTAAACGTGCCACCGCAAGTGCATCGAAGTATGTCGTCGCAACTAAAAGACTGCACAATCCAACTGCCCGAGCAATCCTGTTGTTGACAAGCCTGGGCTTTCGGAGAGTTGCCAATAAGGAGGGCCGACCAGCCCAGCAATAGAAGGCCAATCACGGCAAGAAGAGGATACGGAAAACTACGCAATAGATATTTCATTTTGTCTCCGTAGGTTTATGTTCGTGAGTAAGTTAGACCGGCAAGCGGGTGACTCGCCAGATGTCGCGGTTGCACGGATCGACGCTTTTGTCTTCTAAGCTTGACTTACTGCTCTCTTATTTTTTTCGCCCGTTGTTGCTCAAGCTGTCGCCGCATCGCCTCAGCGGTTTCATGATGACCGTCGTCCTCGATCGCTTGAATCTTCTTTTCGAAGCGATCATAGTCAACTAAGAAATTTGGCAAAGAGCCGAACACACTTTCATCGGGATCTCCAAGGGTGATCTGGAGAGGCTCTGTGACCGAACTCCCGTACGGCGCAAATTTGAATGATTTAATCGGATAACCATCCAAATCCGGAGCGTAATACTCGTCTTCGTATGAGCCGTCGTTGGCTACCACATAGTGAAGCACATACGTCTTGAACCCCTGGACTATGTCATCCCTGGAAAACCTCTTATTATCATGCCCGTCGTTGATCGGAACGATCGAAGTCTCCTCTTTTGGCGGCATTTGCGAAATGAAGTGCAAAACGCCGTGGTCCTTGTCGATCTCAAAGACACCTTGACTTGGGATGCCGAATTGAATGTGTTCCCTAAGTACTTTGCCGTTGGATTTGTAAGCGGTCCTCACTTCCTTCCAGGTTCCGTCGGACTTCTGATATCTCGCAGTAATAACGTAGTCGGCTTGGCCCGGCTCCGCTTGCATGCGCGGATCGTTCATTGTCACAGTTTCTTTAGTAACGATCGTGAAGCCCTTTGCATGCCTGAACTTTACGCCATTTGCTCGTTGGAATGAGTAAGCAAAAGCCACTGAGACTACTCCAACAACCAGTAGTACCACTGATAGCAGCTTGAACTTTTTTGAGAATTCAAATTTCATGGTCAGTCCTCCCATGCAAGCGAAACAACTTGGCAATAAGAAAAGTTTGAAAGTCTCAATCAGGAGGCCCGCCGGAGCGGTTTGTAAAGCAGTCGTGAGAATACGCTGTCTTTCTAACGCTGCGTCGCGGCCTGTTTGCCGCGACATCATTCAATACCGGCAGAGGAGCCAAGTGATAGTTAACGCTTCTATTCCCCTTTACTAAAGAAGTCAAGGGTTCTTCACCTCGGTGGCTGCACGGTCGTTACCAGAGTTCTTGCATAGACTATTCGTTCAGTCTGGAGGCGACCACTGGTTACTTGAGTAGTCCTGGAACTGGTTAGGTCGGTTTGTTCGTTGATGCGCTGTACTCCGGCATTAGATGCTGGTATCACTAAGCACGGGTAGTGGGGTTAGTTTGTACTCCACTACCTAAGCACACCTAAGCACGAAAACCATTGACATTCGAATCTGCGTCACTATAATGCATACTTTTTTACGCGCCGTGGCGCTATGACGTTCGGCTCTTTCCTTCGCCACTTCAGGCTTCCGCAACACTTCGCACCAACAAACACACCGGGGCGAAGAGCACCCCTAACACTCCCTTTTCCAATCAGGAGAACTCATGAATGCAAAGACCGTCTTGAAATATGCCTCTGATCAAGGGGCAAAATTTGTTTCCGTACGATTTACCGATTTGCCCGGTTCATGGCAACACCTGACCTTTCCCATCGGCGAATTGGGCGAAGGCACTTTTGAGGATGGCTTCGGTTTTGACGCCTCATCGATTCGCGGCTGGGCGGCCATCCACGAATCAGACATGCTGCTCGTCCCCGACGCGTCGCGCATGTGGATGGACCCATTTGCCGACCACCCAACGCTCTGTCTTATCGGGAATGCCGTCGATCCCATTACCAAGGAGGGTTACCCCTTTGATCCGCGGTCAGTGGCCGTAAGAGCCGAAAACTATCTGAAATTCACCGGCCTGGCAGACACGGCGTATTTCGGGCCGGAAGCGGAATTCTTCGTTTTCGACTCGGTTAAGTTTCACAACGAACAACAGTCGGCCGGTTACACGATCGATTCCGACGAAGGCCACTGGAACACCGGTCGTGACGCTAATGAGTTCCAGGGCTCGAATCTCGGATACCGAATCCGGCCGAAAGAAGGCTACGTGCCCGTTCCACCTACCGATACGCTCAGCGATCTGCGCTCGGAGATTTCGTTGACCCTGGGAGAATGCGGCGTAACGGTTGAGTGTCACCACCACGAAGTCGCGACCGCCGGGCAATGCGAAATTGATTTTCGTTACGCAACGCTGCTGGGCACGGCCGACAACCTGCAGATTTTCAAATACGTAGTTCGCAATACTGCCTCCCAGTATGGCAAAGCAGCGACGTTTATGCCGAAGCCGCTTTACGGGGATAACGGATCAGGAATGCACTGTCACCAGTCCCTGTGGAAAAGCGGGAAACCGCTTTTCGCTGGGGACGGTTATGCCGGTCTCTCGGAGATGGCTCGCTTTTATATCGGCGGGCTTTTGAAACATGCGGCGGCGGTGGTCGCATTTGCGGCGCCGACAACTAATAGTTACAAGCGACTCGTGCCGGGATTTGAAGCTCCGGTTAACCTTGCTTACTCGGCGAGGAATCGTTCAGCGGCGATCCGCATTCCAATGTTTTCAACTAATCCAAAACTGAAACGTTTGGAATTCCGTCCACCCGATCCATCCTGCAACGCCTATCTGGCTTTCTCAGCCATGGTGCTGGCCGGCATTGACGGAATTCAGAATAGGATCGATCCGGGCGAGCCACTGGAGAAGGACATCTACGATCTCTCGCCGGAGGAACTCAAGGACGTTCCAACTCTGCCAGGCTCCCTTGATGAATCGCTGAAGGCACTCGAAGCAGACCACGACTTCCTGTTGAAAGGTGACGTATTCAGCACGCAATTGATCGAACGTTGGATTAACTATAAACGTGACAAAGAGATCACTCCACTGCGCATGCGACCACACCCGCTGGAGTTCAGTTTGTATTTTGATATTTAACGTGTGGGAAGGGATCTAGATAACGACGGTGCGGAAATCGAAAGATAACCGCACCGTCGTTTGTGCTTCACCTGAAGCGTCGACAAAACTCGCTTTCTCTCGCCAAAGGAATGCCGGCCTCGAGGGGACACCGGCATCGTTCGATATCGAGGTTACGGCGTTAATCCGTTCACCGGATTGCCATAGAAGCCCATCGCTTTTGCATTCACCGGATTCCACTTGTCCAGAGTCCCCATCACTTTCACGGGCAAAATGATCTTATTCGTGGTGAGGTTATTTTGCTTGGCGATGCCATTATCGGCGTAAGTGCCGTTGTTGCCGATTGAGAATTTCGTTTCGCGCACCTGATCGCCATTGTAGTAAACCTTCACGACGTAATCGCCCGGCATCTGATTGATGAACATCGTGTTTTTGTATGCAGTGAAATTACGCAGGTCTTCAGTTACGATGAATTCGGCTCGGTGGGGCCAATTGAATGTGAACTCATGCCAAAACAGCGACTCATCGTCGCCTCGTTTATCCGCATAGTAACGCTCGCCCGTATTTACCACTCCACCATCGTCTGTGGTAGCGATCTGTTGCCCGTTATGAAAAAGACGTGCTTCGAAGCTGTCGGTTTTAAGATCGCCTTTGAACCACATCCGGATCGTAGGAGTGGCAACGTTCCTTTCAAACTCGAGGTCGGCGAAGCCTATTGGAAGCTTCCAATCGTAATCGACGTAATAATCGACTTCGTTCTTGTAACGCGCATCGGAATATTTAGGCTTGTACCTGACGATTTTGAACTTGCCTTGAAAGACGGTGGAGTTGTCTCGGATGTTTGTAATCTTGAAGCCAAATAAACCTCCCGTCACAATCGTCTTCTTATCTCGGTTTGAATCGTCCTGACTGAAAACGCCGACGGTTGAAGTACTCTCGTCGGCAAAACCCCTTTGCTCCAGTGGCTCGGTGAACCAGAGTGAACCGTCGGGCATGAAGTAGTCGGCTTTGAGGCGCAGTTTAGTCGAGCCGCCGTAGATTACCCTAAAGCTCATTCGCGGCGCCCAGCTTGTGTTGTGATTATCATTTGGTATTTTCCAATAGTAATCCCAATGCTGGACCTGAATTTCGAGCGTCTCCGGTAGAAACTGAGGCGTTGTCATCGGCGGCTGTGGTTGAACTGCGTAGGGACCTCCTGACCGCGACGACGCGCCAGAGGACGTGGGACGAGTTGTAGGCTGAGGCTGCTCGGATTCTGAGTCAGTCGCCGGTGCCGGCTGGGTCGTTTCGGTTGGCGTCGGCTGCGGTTTTGGTTTGGGAATTTTGGGTATTCTAAATTGTGCCGAAGCAAGTTCGACGCTAGAGAACATGGCAATGACTAGCATGAGAATCATTAGAAACGAACGTCTCATTTTCGCCTCCTCTTGATATAGCAGGGTTTGGGTATTCCCGGATGCCTTGTCCTGAAAACAGTGCCGGGTTGGATGCTGGAGAGAATATTCCTTTCGCCGTTGCTTGGCAACACCGAAGAATCTGGCTGGCGCCTCGCGCGCCGCGTACAATGGCTTCGTGACTCTCAGCGGACAGATTCAATCGCTCATCCGCGATCTGCCTGATGAAAAAGGCGCGTATCTCTTTCTGGAATGCCTTTCAAAGGAACAGTCCGCCGCATTTCAGAAGCTTTCCCGCGATCCTGCACTGCTCTCCGATACCCTGGCGCTCGCTGCCTGGAGCCCGCTACTCGCCACCACCCTTGAACAGAACCCCGACTACTTTTCCTGGCTCAAGCGCGAGCGCGCTGACGTTCGCGTCAGAACTCGCGACCAGTTAAAGGAATCGCTGGCGCGGTTTGCACTGACAAATTCAACCTTGTCTCCACAAGTCCTGTTTGCGCGATTCCGCCGGCGTGAACTGTTGCGCATTTATTTGCACGACGTGCGGCGCGCCCAGACGCTGGTCGAAACAACTGAAGAGTTATCAAACCTTGCCGATGCCATCCTTGATTACGCACTGAGCCTGGCGCGGCAAGACCTCGACAATCGCTATGGTGCACCGCTGCGCGACGAGCGCGGGCGCACCGCCACTGCGGAGTTTTGCGTGACTGCGCTCGGTAAACTCGGCTCAGCAGAACTCAACTACGCTTCGGATATCGACCTGATCTTCATCTATTCTGACGACGGAATAACAGCCGGCGGCTCGAGTGAGCGAGGCAAACTGAGCAACCGCGAATACTTCATCAAACTCTCGGAAACTATCAGCAAGCTAGTGGGCCACCCGGCCGGCGAAGGCGCGGCATATCGCGTTGATCTGCGTCTGCGGCCGCACGGGCGCGATGGCGCGCTCGCCTGTTCATTGGACGAAGCGCTCAAGTACTACAGCAAATCTGCGCAGGCCTGGGAGCGCCAGACTTTAATTCGCAGCCGGGCGGCAGCAGGTTCGACAATACTTTTTTCACGCTTCGCTGCCGCTGTACAACCTTTTATTTATCGCTCCGACGCTTCGGTTAGGGACGCTTTAGCCAGCGTGCGTTTGGCAAAGCAGAAGATCGATCGAAACGTCGAACGGAGTAATGCCGGCTTCAATGTGAAGCTTCAGCGTGGTGGAATCAGGGAGATTGAGTTTATTGCACAGGCCCTGCAATTGGCACACGGCGCCCGGGACGAATGGTTGCGCGTTTCGCACACGTTGATAAGCCTGGGCCGGCTGGCTGACCGTAATCTCATTTCGGAGCAGGAGCGCTCGGAATTGTCTGAAGCCTACGCATTCCTGCGCACGCTCGAGCATCGATTGCAGATGGAACATGGACTGCAAACACACACGGTGCCGCAAACTACAGTACAACGATTTGTGGTCGCCCGGCGCATGGGCTTCTCGGGCGCTGCCGCCCTTGATGGTTTTGATGGCGCGCTTGCTTTGCACACGAGCAACGTGCGCAAAGCGTACGACCGCGTCTTTGCAAATGATGACGATAGCTTGGCTAAGAAGCGCGGCGAGGCAGCGCTGCCCAATGCTGAGTTGGTTGTTCATGGTCCAGACAACGATGAGGCCAGGGATGAAACTCGGGTATTGCACGCTGCTGCGAGAGTTTTTGTTCCACATCTGAAACCCACAGAAATGGGGACGCAACCAGTGAACGCGGAATCGCTGGCCCGACGGCTGCGCGAAGTGGTGCACGAGTCGACAAACCCGCACCGAGCGCTGATGTTGACTGGGCGCGTTGCCGCATCGCTGGAAAAATCCGAAGGCAGGATAGAACTGTCTGAAGACAATCTCGCCCGCCTGGTGCGTCTTTGCGGCGTTTCTGAGTTTTTCGGTGAGATGCTGGCCGGCAACCCGGCCCTGATTAGCTGGCTGGGAACCGAAAAGCCGCGGCCCCGTCGCCGAGACTACCGGGCCTTGTTGCGAGCGGCTATCGACTCGGAGAAGAGTTTTTCCGCTGAACTTTCAGCGTTGCGAAGAGAATGGTCGAGATTACTTATTGAGATCGGCGCTGAAGACGCAGCCGGAAAGATTTCTCTTTTGGAGTCGAATGAACTTCAGACGGAACTCGCCGTGGCCAGCATCAATGTCGCCTACCTCATCGCGCGGCGTGAAATGGCTCGACGCCATGCTCCGCTGAAGAGTGGCCCGCGCCTGAGCATTCTCGCTCTGGGCCGGTTGGCGAGCGGCGGCGTGGATTATGGATCGGACCTCGACACTACCATCGTCTACGATTCTCTTGTTTCATCGCCCGTCCCTTCGCTCACACCGGATGAAGCCTATGCCCGTCTGGTCGAGTTATTGATCACGGCCCTCTCCAGCGTCACTCGCGAGGGTTACCTGTATCGAGTGGATCTCCGCCTGCGTCCCAATGGGAAAAACGGTCCGCTGGTGACGAGCTCCGAAGGGTTTCTCGATTACGTGAGACAACGCAGCGCGGTTTGGGAGTGGCTTGCCTATGTGAAACTGCGTGCTGTAGCCGGTGATCTGGAGTTGGGAAGAATGGTCGAAACTCACGCGAGACATGCTATTCACGAAAGGGCCCGCGAGATGAATTCAGCAGAGTTGAGACAGGAGACGCGCCGTGTGCGGGAGCGGCTGGAGAAAGAGAAAGGAAGAGGCATTCGTCAAAATGGGCGTCAGAGAGCGAATCACATTGGTGGTCGCAACGGTGGCCATGCGGGCCGTCACACTACAGACACTAAGTATTCAGCCGGTGGCATGCTCGACGTGTATTTTGCGACGCGTTACCTTCAGCTTCGCGACGATGTCACGGATGAAGGCGAGGATCGCTCCACCCTCGCAACCTTGAAACGACTTGAGGCCAGCGGATCTTTGGAGCCTCATGACTATCAGTCGCTCAACCGCGGTTACGAACTGCTTCGCTCCGTAGATCACCACCTGCGACTCATCGTCGGAAAGGTCGCAGCTCTACCATCAACGGATTACCCCGTGTACAAGGAAATTGCCAGGAGACTTGCCTTCAAAACCCCTGCAGACCTCAGCGAAACGCTGCACGAACGAATGCGTGCCATACGCGAAGCTTACGACCGGATTACGTCATGATTCCAGTAAGGGCTTGCCACCGCCGACCCAATAGCGATGAAGCGGCAGGGACAACCCCCGCCCGACAGTCTTAAACAACGCGTGGCTGATCCCCGGTCGATTCATACCAGCAGCGCGTGCACCACTGATGCATCGCCTGTCGCTCAGCCGCGCGATACTCAGCCGCTGCCGGCAAGCGTTTTACAACCTCCCGTTCCTCATCGCTTAGTTCATCCCAGGTTCGCAAAGCTTCTTCGTGGCATCGAGGACATTTGTCGGTAATCACCGCGACACTCCTTAACTAACAAAATTTGTCTGTTTACGTACTATTCTCAATCGTGTAACTTATCTTTAGGCTCTGGTGTTTGCAACGGATAGCATATCCGAAGCATCCACAAGTTGGCCGATTTCTCCACGCCGGGTAAATAGGGAGTAAGAGATAGAAAATGTTTCGAATCAAAGCTTCATACACAGGGCAGTTGGAATTGAAAACCACTTTGGAACGCGCCCGCGAGTTTTTTGGCGAGCTGCGAAACTTTGCTGACTTGATGCCGGGCATTGAAGGAATTCGCAGGGAGTCCGGCGGCATTATGCGCTGGGTTGTGCGCGCCGAAGTGCCGGTTATTGGTTCGGTGCAGGCAAGCTTCGCCGTGCGTAAGACCGAAGATCGGCCGGAGAGACTTGAGTGGTCACCCGCCGGCTCGGAGATGAAAAACTATTTGCGTTATGCCGCGGCTTTTGAAGTTCGCGGGCATAACGTGCTGATCAAAATCTCTCAGCACGTGGAACTGCGCCGGGCCCACGCCCGAGAATTGCATCGCCTTGCAGCTCTGGTTGGTGAAGGTGCTATCAGTTCTGAAATGCAGAAAAGAGTCGGGGAAATGATTAGGACTTTTCTGGAGCGCGCCCAGGTAAAGCTTGAAGGGGAGTCGGCTGTCGAGCAGGAAGCGATCTCGTAGCACCGCGGCCCTCTGTATTCCTTTAGCCTCACAACAGGCCCGAAGATTTTCCATATATCATTTTTCATTTCTCATTTTTCATTGAAACCAACGCTCGGTTGTTTGGTAGCGGGCAACTGAACTCGTATCCAAACCCGATGAAGTTAGCTGGCAGGTGAGAAGCGCCGGCAACTGCAATGAAAAATGATAAATGAAAAATGATATATGGAAAATCTCCTCCTCTTGAAACTACGATTCCTATCAACCCTAAGACCTACCGGTGCCCATAACTAATCATGTTCGCAAATACGCGATAGGCTCCCGGAACGCCCGCGCGCAACTCCCGGTACCAGACCATGCTCGTGTAAATGTAGTTGCCCTTGCCATATTGCCCCACCAGCAGCCCGCCCTTTAATGGCGCCTCGCCCGGGTCGTTAGTTGTAAGCAGCGCGCTGTAGTGCGCGTCCCAATCTTTTGGATAGTAGAGTCCGCGCTCCTGAATCCAATTGGCGAAGTCGGCTTGCGTGATCCGGTTGGGAATATTCAGCAGCGGATGACGAGGCAGGAGAAACTTGATCGGCGCAGTTTCGTCAGTTACGCGTTCGTCACCGAGAACTATCGGATAAGGGGCAAGTTGCGGCCGCTTCTTGTTCGCGTCAGGATTCCATTCATTCGACTTGTGGTAGAAGACCAGCAGCGTCCCGCCCGCATTCACGAATTCCAATAGACGAGAATTCGCTGCGACTAATTCCGGATGGGCCTCATAGCCGCGATTGTCGATGATGATTGTGCTGTAGGTTGAGAGATCAGATTTTTGAATATCTGCAACGGTAAGCTCTTTCGCGGCAACTCCCAAAGCAGCCAGCGATCTTTGTATGGTCTGATCGAAACTCGACACGAAACCCACTCGCAAACCGCCCGCGACACGCGCATCGGAGTAAACAACAGGGACGGAGCGTTGTGCAATTGGACGTCTGGCGTCTTGAGGCTCGACTGAGAGGGACAGCAGACCAGAGTTCGATCTTAAGCGTCGAGGCCCTGTTGTATCCAACGGAATAGCGTTGGATTTCAAGATGACCTCACTGGTTTCCAGGGGTGCAAGCGAAAGCTTACGGCCCGCTTCGAAGATATGCTGCTGTGGACTGCCAATAGTCAGATTCCCATTGAAGGGTGCGTCGAGATTATTGGTTAGCATCACTTTAAACGAGAGAGGTTGATTGAGAGTCGCCGGTGTCCAAACGTAAGGCGAAGGCGAGATGCTTTTGATCTCTACGGCTGGTGCCACGTCCCGCAAAATCTCCGTGCGCACTGAAAATTTAGCGCCATCAATTTCAACTTTGGCAACCGCCTCGAACCGTTGGCCAAGAAAAAGATTATCGTAGAGATGTTCTTCTTTGGGCACTGTTAACGTCGCGTTCTTCGGCGTTATCAGCTCAACCGGAACAATGGTGTCAGTGTTGGGCAGTAGCTCGTCTGCGGTTTTCAGCGGTGCGCTTTCACCCCAAATATTCAAACGGAGTTCGGCTACCTGAACACTGCCGAGGCCGGAGTTGGTGAGATTAATCGTGAACGTTGTTTTCAAGCCCGGTACCAGCACCGCCGCGGGCGAGCTCAAGGTCAAAGTAACACCGGATGCAATTGCCAGCGCCCGATCAAGGCGCGCTTCGAACAAGCGGAAGCGATCAGGATCTTCCGCAGCCGAATCAGCAGCAGTGTGACTTGCCCTCCACTCAATCAGGGTGCCAAGAACCCGATCGGGCCGATCGATAAAGTCAGTTAGTGCTCGCCCGGCAATGTTGGGCGGCGCAACCCCGGCCGCGAATTGTTCCGGCAGTTCAAGACCTGCGAGAGGCGTAGTGACGTTTTCCGGTAACGCCGGCGCGCCTGCTGCTTCCCGGATAAGACGGTAGCGAATCAGCGGCAGTTTTCCTGCTTCAATCCGGCGCGCTTTTAATAGCTCGGCCATCGACTTCGGCCAGGGTCCCTGGGTGGCGTGTTGCTGTAGCGCGGCGAGGGCTTGCTCCGCGAATGAAGTTTCGCGTACCGGATCGACTTCGTTTGGATCGATGGAGACGATCTTTTCAAGCTCTTCCTTACGGTCTGGCTGCTGGCTAGTCGCGCCTCCTCCGAAGATCCTTACAAACAGTCGCCTTGCTTGCCAGGGTTTGACTCGATTAAGTTGCTCGGGGAAACGCTTGGGGTCGGCAGCCGCGTCGAAGGCTTCGATTATCAGCCGGCCGGTCGCCTGATGATGACCATGGCCGCTGGTGGTGTCGTGGTTGGTGATGATTACATCCGGCCGCAGCTCGCGAATTTTCAAGACCATCCGCCGTAGCGCTTCATCGTGACCCCAAACCTTGAAGGCTTCGTCCGCAGACTTCGAAAAGCCAAAATCCCTCAAACCAAGAAAGTATGGCTCAGAGCCCTGGATCTGCGCGGCCTTCATCGTCTCCTGGGCCCTGATCACACCAAGCTCCTCATAAAGTTCGGGCCCTATGGCGTTCTGTCCACCCTCACCGTAAGTTGAAAACAAACTGACTGTGTGCACACCATTCTTTCGTCTCAGCAGAGTCAACGTCGTGCCATCCTCATCGTCCGGATGCGCGGCGACACACATCACTGTCCAGGGGCTTGTCAGATCCAGCAGCGCCTGGTGAAGCTCGATCTTCTCGGCAGCCTGGGCTAACGGGGTTGGCGAAGGAGAAACTTCCTGAGCGCGCGTTGACCGGGAAGTATCAAAGCCGCTGGCTGGCGAAAATGCCAGTGTGAAAGCTACGAAGATTAAAGCGAGCGTCCGGCGACAGTTGTTCTTAGCCATGCTTGAAATTCAGTACACCTTAATTCAAAGTTCTTACTAGAGTTCGATCTCGTAGCCATCCGGGTCAGACACATACGCGAATGGCATCCCCGGCGTAAACTCACCTCGCTTCTTCAAAGCGCCACCCGCCGCAATCACTTCGCTGATCGCGCTTTCGAGGTTGGCCTTGTCATCCAGTTCAAAGCCAAAATGCAGTATGCCGCCACTGGAGCCGGTGGGCTGATCTCCTTCCGCCTGGTGCAAGGTGATTAGATCGTTGGAACCGGGCGTGTTCAGGAAGACCAGGCTGTCACCGGCCCAAAACTTTACTTCCATACCAAACACTGTCTTATAGAAATCAAGCGAACGCTGAATGTTCTTAACGACGAGATGAATGTGAGTCAATCCGCAAGTTTTGATCATGAATAACTCCTTATATGTCCGATAAGCTTTAGCTTGTCGCTGCTCTGCGACAAACTAAAGTTTATCGGACACTTCACGCGCGCAATCCTTCGAGGCGCGTGGCGACCATCATGATTAATCCAATCATCAACATCAGGACAACGCCGTACGCCGCTGCTGTTCCCAGATTGAAATCGCGCAGCTCGGATGCTATGGCTATCGAGATAGGCCGATTTGTCGGCACAAACACCAACACCGAAGCCACATATTCTCCCAGCGCAATGACAAAAGCCAGCAGAGTTCCGGCGACAGCTCCGGGCCATACGAGCGGCAGGGTAACGCGCGTTAATCGTTGCCACCAGCGCGCGCCCAGGCTGGACGCCGCCTCCTCCAGGGCCGCATCGATCTGTTCCATACTTGCTTGCACGGCGCGCACCACCAGCGGCATGAAGCGCAGGAAGTAAACTACAGGCAAGATCCAGAACGTGCCGACGAGGATAAAAGAACCCAGTAACGGCGAAGGCCTTCCGTAAGCTTCGGCCAACGATACAGCTACTACTGTGCCCGGCAGCGCCCAGGGCACCAGTATCAACCACGAAAGCAGCCGCTTCCATTTGCGACTTCCTTTTCTTGCCAGGAGGCCGGCCACACAAAAACTCCAAAGCAGCGCAGCGCCGGCGGCGATTGCCGACATCGACAAACTGTTAAGAAAAACTTCACTGGCGCGGGAGTCAGAAAATATCTTCACGTAGTTGCCAATGGTGTAGGAGGTTGGCAGAGTTTGTGTCGTCCAGTTTCCTTCGCGCGCAAAGCTGACGAGAACAAGCGTGGCCACTGGCAACACAAGAAACAGTGAAAGGAGAACGCCACCCGCGATCGCAATCGCGCGCGACTTGCCTGTTGCGATCGCCCTGCGCTGCTTTGTCGAACCCTTCATCGCCGCTGCGGCAAATCTTCGCGTCCCTTCGTATCGTTGAAAGAAGAAAAGTGCGCTTAACGAAATTGCTGCCAGAATTACCGTTTCCGTTATGGCCAGACCCGCGTCCCCGCGTTGCCGTGCCGTATAAATCTCCAGCGTAAGCACCCGCACGCCCCCGCCAAAAAGAAGCGGCGCGCTGAATGAGGCCATCGAAGTCATGAAAGTCAGTAATGCCGCGGCTATCAACGAAGGCGTCAGTTGCGGCAGAACGATTTGAGTGAGCACGCGCGCACGGCTGGCGCCCAAACTTCTGCCGGCTTCTGCAAGCGCCGCGTTGATTCTCGTCAAACCCGCACCGGTAAGTATGTAGAAGAAGGGGTACATCGTGTAAGTGTGAAAGAGCAACAATGCCGTCCAACCGCGCAGCGACCAGGGCGACTGTTCGAGATGAAAAACTGATTGGGCCAAACGTGCCAGAATGCCGGACTCGCCGCAGAGAAAGATAAAAGCAACCGTGCCAACTAAGGGTGGAAGAACGAGCGGCAACGCCGCGAGTGTCGCGAATAGCCGCCGGGCTGGAAACGTGTAGCGCTCGAAAAGAAACGCGAGCGGAACGCCTACTGCTGCGCATAACAAAACCGTGAGCACAGAGACGCCAACACTCGCGAATATCGATTCGAGAACAATATTCTGCGAAAGAACCTCGCGGTAGTTGGCCAGTGACCAACCGGCATCGCTTTGAAAAGAAGCAACCACCACGTGAAGGTTTGGATAGACGACGCCGTAGAGCAGAACGACGGCAACGATGAGCCAGAGGATAAGACGGGGAGAAGGGGAGACGGGGAGACGCCGAGAAACAGCTGCGGCTTTGCCGCCTGATGTGCGGTGGTGGCTTTGCCCCACCGACGATGGGCGCTCCTCACTCATCGGGGCTGCGCCCCAAAGATGGGGCATCGCCCCGACAGATTCTGGGACCACGGCGGAGGGTCTGAGACCTTCCGCACATCAGGCGGCAAAGCCGGGTTCGCGAGTCTTCCTGATGGCATCATCTTTCTTCGCCGTAATCATTCATTCTTTGAGCAAAGAAATTCGATCGGGTGGCAAGACTACGGTTCGGCGGTCCCCCAAAGAAAGACCGTCGACGTCGAGCGCCAACGCTTCGAGCACCAGGCCATCAGCATCCAGCTTTATGCTCGAGGTCGCTCCCGCAAAGTTGATTTCGCGCACGGTTGCCGGCAGCGCATTTTCAAGTCTTACGTCGGCATTGCTTATTAAAATGTGTTCCGGCCGGATCGCGAAGATGCAAGGTTGATTAAGCGGAACCAGGTTCTCGTTATTAACTGGAATATGAATGGTATGACCGCCATCGAGTGTTTTGAATTCGCCAATCTCGGATTTGCTCGAACTCAAACGCACGGCGCGGATCAAGTTGTTTCGCCCCAGGAACCGTCCCACCGAAAGTTGCGCTGGATGCTCATATAAATCGCGCGGCCGGCCCGTTTGCAGGATGCGGCCGCCGACCATCACGCTGATGCGATCGCACAGCGCAAAAGCCTCTTCCTGATCGTGGGTGACGTAAACAGCAGTTAAGCCGAGCCGGACAACAAGCTCGCGCAATTCGCCGCGAGTCTCTTCGCGCAGGGTGACGTCGAGATTTGAAAGTGGTTCGTCAAACAGCAGGAGCGCCGGTTCAATCGCGATGGCGCGCGCAATGGCCACGCGCTGTTGCTGGCCGCCGGAAAGCTCGTCCACCCTGCGCTTCTCGTAACCCGGGAGCTGCACCAGCTCCAAAGCGCCTCTGACGCGCTCTCTAATCTCGGGAGTTGGCTTGTGTCGCGCGCGCAGGCCGAAGGCAACGTTTTCGAAAACGTTCAGGTGAGGGAAGAGTGCGTAGTTTTGAAAGACCATGCCAAAGCCGCGGCGTTCCGCGGGCATGTTTGTAATATCGCGTTCATCAAATGCGATCGACCCCGCGTCAGGTTGTTCCAGCCCGGCGATCATTCTGAGAGTTGTCGTCTTCCCGCATCCCGACGGACCGAGCAACCCAAAAAACTCGCCACGTTCGACATCGAGGGACACATCGGTGACAGCCGCTGTCTTATCGAAGCGCTTGGTCAGACTTTTGAGAGAAAGCAGGGGCATCGCGTTTCAGCCTCGGTGCCTCCTCTGTGGTCTCTGTGTCTCCGTGGTGAAATGCCTGTTTCACTGCTCACCACAGAGACACAGAGAACGCAGAAGTTGCACAGAGAAACAAACTCACTTCTTATTCCGTCCGCGAATCTCGGTGTCCCAATACCGCAACCACTCGCCGCTTTGCTTGCGTAGCAAATCCCAGTCAAGCGGCATCTCGTTGACTCGCGCGTTCATCCAGACCGGCAACTGAGCTCGATCAACGTCGGTGCGTACCGGAATGCGATAGTATTTCTTTGCGGCCAGCACGAGGCTTTCGGGCGTAGTTACAAATTCGTAGAACTGTTTCGCCTCTTCCTCATTTGGCCCGCCGCGTACGATAGCGATGCCGTCAGTTATTACCGGAGTGCCGCTGGCGGCAAACGCGTAGCCGATGGGAAACCCTTTTTGCTCCTTGTATATCCAGACGTCCGGAAGATTCCACAAACTGATAAGTCCTTCGCGACGCACCAGTTTCTGCATCAAGAGCGTGCCGTCGGCGGTATATTCATGCACATTCGCATCTAATCGCCGCAACCAATCATAACCCTGGTCCGGCGATCCCGTATCTCTGTAAAAGCGCCATATCATGGCTCCGAAGATGGCCCGCATCGAATCTGACGGATTCGGGTTTCGGATGAGAATTTTATCGCGCCACTTCGGATCAAGCACATCGTCCCAATCTCGAGGCGCCTCTTCTGCCTTAACCGCATCGCTGTTGTAAACGATCACTTCCGGCGTTTGGTAGGTCCCATACCAACGGTCCTGTTGGTCGCGACTGGTGCCGGGAATCTTGTCGGCCCACGTCGGGCGATAAGGAGCAAGCAGGTTTTCTTCTGCGGCAGTTTGAAACGTGGTA
>Ga0137403_10004422_pt1 | contig 16569 bp, 17 predicted proteins | sample CZOMad2_1_16fung_FD_122057 | JGI IMG/M metagenome (GOLD analysis project Ga0137403, IMG submission 122057) | Vadose zone soil fungal communities from Angelo Coast Range Reserve, California, USA - CZOMad2_1_16fungal (Hybrid Assembly) | ecosystem: Environmental > Terrestrial > Soil > Vadose zone...
GCCAGCCAGCATCTGATAAGCAATGACGCAAAGACTATAAATGTCAGAACGCGCATCGAGCGTCTTCCCACTGCACTGCTCGGGCGACATGTAAAGCGGTGTGCCCATGATCGCGCCCACCCGCGTCAATTGTGTGGCGCGCGTTTCGTTCGCGCGGGAAGTGGTTGGCTGCGCCGCGCTGGTTTGACGTACTTCAGCATCGAACATTTGCGTTCGATCCTCGTCATCGTTGTGGATGGTAGGAGATAAAACAGCGGTGGCGGCAGACTCAAGATCGGTGGAGGTACCGGATAGTGCGAATCGGCGCGTCTCGTCGTTATTCCCTGCAGAAGCTGAAGTGGCGGACGGCGAATGGGCTTGGGTTGGTCCGGCATCTTCAGAAGCGAAGAGCAGCGTGTCAGTTTCTGATGCTTGCGCCGCCGCGTGCGCAGTCGCGGTAGTTTTCTCATTGACGGATTTTGCGGGGGAGGCAGACGCGTCAACCTCCGCAAGTTTGGCGATGCCGAAATCAAGCACCTTGACGCGATAGCCGCCCAGCCGGTTTGGTTCAAGCCAGATATTTTCCGGCTTCAGATCGCGGTGCACGATGCCCTGTTGATGCGCTTCATGGACGGCCGAGCTGACCTGCTCGAGAATGTCTACCACCCATTCCAAGGGAAGGCGCGTTTCTTCTTTCAACACATCCCCGAGCGTGCAGCCATCGAGATATTCCATCACCAGGTACGCGACGTTTTCACCACGCACTTGCGCGAATCCGAAATCAGTAACATCAACGACGTTGGGATGACGTAGGCGGCCGGCGGCGCGCGCTTCGCGTTTGAAGCGCTGCACAAACTCTTCGTTGCGCATGAACTGAGGCGTGATCAGCTTGAGCGCGACATAGCGCTCGGTACCGAGGTGCACGGCCAGATACACGGCACCCATGCCGCCCTGGCCCAGCAGCCGTTCCAGACGGTACTTTTCGTCGAGCACCTGACCGAGATAATTATCGGATGGCATATTGCGGGAATCGTAAACCGTAAACCGAGCGCCGTAAACCGGGAACCGTGAACCGTGAACCGTAAACCGTGAACCGTGAACCGTAAACCGTGAACAGTGAAACGTGACTCACAGTCTACTGTTACGGTTTACAGTTCCGGATGTTTCACAGTTCCAGATGTTTTGCAGTTCACAGTTCTCGGTTCACGGTTCACGGTTCACTGTTTCCGGTTCTTGTCAGCACATCTGCCACGCCTTGATTGCGTTAATGGGAGCAATCAGCATGAGGATTTCAAGTAACAGGCTATCGTGAATCCAGACAATCAGGATCAGCTCAAAAGCTAGAAACAGAATCACCGAGCGGCGCAGGCCGAGTCGTTGCGCAATTAAGAATCCGGCGATGCAACAGAGAATGTCGCCGAACGAGTTGACGACCGTGTCGCCGTTGTAGCCAAGAGCAGCAGTAGTAGAACGGTAGCGTTCGATGATGAAGTTTGTGTTTTCAAAAAGTTCCCACGCGGCTTCGGCGGCGGTCGCCAGCAATAGCTGGGTCGTTGCTCGCCACTGCGGCGCCAGCCAGTAGATCAACCAGAAAAAGAGAACGCCATGCAGCAGGTGCGTGAAGCTATAGGGATCGAGAAAATGTTGTGAGTTGTCGGCGCTGCAAACGCGGCCGGACCATGCCAGCAACTTTCCGCAAGCACAAATCCACAAACGCCCTTCAGCGCGCAGCAAGAGCACCGTCGCGGGAAAGATTGCGGCAAAGGATGGCCATAACCAGAGTCGTGATTTGTTTGCAGTAGGCAAGCTACGTCTTATTCCGGTTGTGCTTAGTTTGAAATCATCTCTGTGCGTCCTCTTTGTTCTCTGTGACTCCGTGGTGCATTTTTATTAGCGATTGCTCACCACAGAGGCACAGAAAACACAGAGGCTTCACAGAGAAAACTGAAATTAAGACATTACCGTTAATCCGATTGGCGCGAATATTTGAACAAATGTGATGGCGGCGCAATTCCCGTCTTCAAAACGGGATCCTTAACCGGCTCTCCGGCCACCAGCTTGAGCGGCAAAACGCCTGCCCAAACTTCCAACGAATAATCCTCTTCATCGTCGAGCGGTGGACCAGTGCGCACTTTCGCCGAAACTTCCTCAAGCGGCAGCGACAGAACGGTCGTTGCTTTCAATTCCTGATCCGTCGGTTGGCGAACTTCGTCCCAGCGACCCGGAATCATGTGTTCCGCAAGAGCGCGCAGTGCAACTAGTTTCGCGCCTGGTTCTTCAATCGCTACTGCTTTGCCAAAAACCACTACCGACCGGTAGTTCATGGAATGATTAAATGCCGAACGCGCCAGCACCAGACCATCAAGCAGAGTTGCGGTCACGCAAACATCAATACCAGTTTTCAACGTCCTCAGCATGCGGCTGGCTTGGGAGCCATGAATGTAGAGTTGATCATCAACGCGCGCGTAGCCGGTAGGGATCACCACCGGTTTGCCCTCAGCGACAAAACCTACGTGGCAAATAAAACCTTCGTCGAGAATTGTGTAAACAAGTTGACGATCGTAAACGCCGCGGTTGGGCAGTCGTTTGATCGTGGTGCGTTCGGTCTGCGGGAAGTTCATGGGTGAATCGTAAATCGGAAAACACTAATAGTAAATTCCACTCATGTTTCGACGCGTGTAGAATAACCTGACTTGAAAAATCTCGCCCATCATTTGTCTGCGAAGAATCGTTCGTTGAGTTTGCTCTTGCTCGCGTACCCGGTTTCTGTGGCTATTCTTTTCGCCGCCTGTACAAAACCTGTTGCCAATAACGAGCCGGCGTTCTCTTCAAGCCCAGCGGGCATAACCTATGCGATGCCGCCATTGTCTGCCTATGCAGAGATGGGTTGGATCGACGCAAAGAATCAACGCTCGCGCTTTGTCGACCATCGCGGCAAAGTGCTGGTGCTTGATTTTTACGCAACCTGGTGCCAGCCTTGCAGGCAAAGCATACCGCGACTAAACGGACTGCAAAAGCACTATGGACCAGAAGGCGTTCAAGTGGTGGGGTTGAATGTTGGCGGGCCTGACGATCGCATCAAAGTAAATGAATTTGCAAAGGAACTCGACATACAATACCAACTCGGATTTCCCGATAAGACGCTGACGGACCTTTTGCTCGCCGACGATCAAACCATTCCACAGACATTCATATTTGGTCGCGAGGGAGCACTTATCAAGAGGTTCATTGGCTACGAAGGCGATACCGGCGCGGAAGTTGAAAGGACAGTTCAGTCGCAATTAGGAAAATAGATCTGGCCCGACAATTTGGCGCCGGGTAGGACAGGCTTTCGTCCTGTCATCAGTTGCACAATGAAGATCACTCTTGCGTCATTGCCTGTGCTCGTGTTCGCCGTGATTATGATTTGCTGGTTCACGTTTGCGGGGATTTTCATTTTTCGCAAACAACCAGCAAATGATCACGATCGAAAACGCGACCGCAGCTCGATTGTCGGAGTTGCCCTACAGGGCTTGTCGTATGGGATTGTGTGGTCGGTTCGACGGCCTCCGTTTACGGAGATAGTCTCTGGAGTTGAATGGCTCGAGCTGCTGACTGGCACGATTGCGATGACAGCGGCAATTGGCTCGGTACTGCTAATCATGGCGGCGGTGAAAACGCTGGGCAAGGAGTGGAGTATAACCTCGCGCATGGTGGAAAATCACCAGCTTACCACCAAAGGTCCATACGCAGTCGTGAGACATCCTATTTACACCGGCATGCTCGGCATGCTTGTCGCCACCGGTCTTGCTATAAGTGCATGGATCGCTTTGGTTGCAGCTATCGTTATTTTCGCCATCGGCACGTTGATTCGGGTGCGCATTGAAGAGCGGTTGCTGTGCGAAGCATTCGGGCAGCGGTTTAAAGAATATGCTCGCTAGGTGCCCGCAGTCATTCCCGGAATATTCTGAACAAGTTCAATCTCTACTGAGGACCAACGTGGATACACTGGTTAGAAAAGCAAAGATTCTCGCGACCCTGGGACCAGCGTCTCGTGAGCAAAGCGTAATCGAACGTTTGATTGAGGCCGGCGCCAACGGCGTGCGCATAAATATGTCGCATGGGACGCGTGAAGAAAAGACCGAAGACATCAAGAGCGCGCGCGCAGTCGCTGCGAAGTTGAACCGGCCACTGGCGGTGCTGGTGGATCTGTCCGGTCCAAAGATTCGCACGCGCCACCTGAAAGACGGCCAGCGTGTAACGCTGAACGCCGGTGAGCAGTTTACGCTGACGACGAGAGATATTCTCGGCGACGATAAACAGGTAGCTACCAACTACCCCGACCTCGCTCGCGTTGTCGAGCCAGGCACCAGGCTTTTACTTGACGACGGCGCAATCGCCCTGGTGGTTGAAAGCACGACCAGGACCGATGTGATTTGCCGCGTTATTAACGGTGGAATCCTTGGCGAACGTAAAGGCATCAATCTGCCCGGAGTTCCGCTGCCAATTGATTCGCTAACAGAAAAAGACCTTGAGGATTTGCAGTGGGCTGTCGCCCAAAATGTGGATTACATTGCGTTGTCATTTGTTCGTAGCGCCGAAGACTGTGCGCGCGCAAAAGCATTGATTCATGAAGCGGGTGGACGCGCCCCGCTCATCGCAAAGATTGAGAAGGCCGAAGCCATCGACCATCTCGATGAAATCATTGAAACCGCAGATGCCGTGATGGTAGCGCGCGGCGATTTGGGGGTTGAAACAAGCGTGGAGCTGGTGCCGGTCTATCAAAAACGGATTATTGAGAAAGCGGTGCACGCCGGCAAAATGGTCATCACTGCGACACAGATGCTGCAATCAATGGTCGACAGTCCGCGGCCAACGCGTGCCGAAGCTTCCGATGTGGCTAACGCTGTTTGGGATGGTACGGACGCGCTGATGCTTTCGAATGAAACTGCCAGCGGTCAATATCCGGTCTCCGCGGTGGAAACGATGTGCCGAATTATTGAGTCGGCAGAATCCGGCAGGGAACCGGAAACAGACAACATCATGAAGTTGGTGGGCCGGCAGTCCGGTCGGATAAGTCGTGCTTTGTGCGAGGCTGCCACATTCGCAGCCGCCGAAATGGGTACCCGTGTTACCGCTGTCTTAACTGAATCGGGCTTGATGGCGCGGCGACTTTCGGCGTTGCGTCCGGGACAAAGGATTATTGCTTTGACGAATTCCGAAGACGTCAGAAATGAGCTGGCGCTGATCTGGGGCGTCGAAGCGCTGATCATGCAGCACGCTGACTCGACCGAAGAGATGCTGAAAGTTGGAGAAAGAACTTTGCTGGAAAGCGGCGCAGTCGAGAGAGGCGAGATGATTGTGGTTATGGCCGGCAGACTTTCCGGCCTGGGACTTTCAAGTTCGGTGACGCTGTTTACGGTGGGCGGAACGCTGCAACCAATTTAACATGAACCCTAATCAGGCGGCGCTGTAATGATGTGTTACTGTTGTATGAAAATATGAGCCACTTACCAGAAAAAAGCGCCGCACTGAAGAACCAGGGCGACGCTTTTCGGTAAACCAATTATCTAGCGCCAGATTTTCACGCAACCCGTATCATAGATAACGACGTATTGAGTGTCCGTCTCAACAAGATGCCAATTATGCGCTTTGACCATTTCAAACAGCTCTCCACGCGTGGCATGCCGGTGAACGTCCCTCTTATTCCTACGGTGAACCCCATTTTTCCCGTCAAACGCTTGTCTTAACCATCCACTGATTCTCATATCGTTTATATTCCTTTCTTAAAAATAAATTGGATACGCTTACCGTTTAGGCTGCCAGCAAATCACGCAATTCCCAAACATTCATCGTTATACCTGCTTCGATTGGCGGAGTGCAACTACAGTATTAGCCTGATAACTACTTGTTGATATCTCTTAGAAGTTCGTCCGCGTAGCGAGACTTCAAGATCCGAAGAAACTGATATTTCTGGTCTGCCAGGTCCCGGTTGCCAAGTTTCAAATACAATTCACCTAACCTGAAGTGAGCGCGTTCGTTATTAATGTCGATGGCAACTGCCCGGCTGTAGGCGTCGATTGCATCCTGATAACGAAACGTCTTCTCGTAGATTCCCCCAAGCATGATGAAATCGAATGCTTGAGGATCAACTAGGGCCTTCTGGTTCCACAGTCCTACTACTTTGTCATATTCGTGGCGGCTTTCATATAAGTTGCTTAGGTCAAAGTACGCGGACGTGTTTGAAGGACTGATGAGAATGGCTTGCTTGTAAGTGTGAATCGCCTCATCGGTTCGACGAAGCTTCTCATAGATCTCTCCAAGCTTAATGTAAGTGAAAGAATTATCCGGTTCGAGCTTGATCGCTCTTTTATATCCGGCAATCGCTTCGGGATAGTTTGAGAGTGCGGAATACGCGTTCGCAAGGCCCAATTGTGCTTCGGCATCCTTTGGGGACATGCCGATTGCCTTTTCATACACCTTTACGGCTTCGGCCAACAACCCTTCGCGAAAATACTTGTCGCCTTTCTCGCGAGATACGATGGCATCGATCTCGCGCAGATTCGGAAGTTTGTAAGGCAGCGGGGGTATATCCGAAGCAACTGCTTGGACCCCATACTCAAGCAATGCAGCTTTCTTAAAAGCTGCAAGCTCCGAAGCGGAAATCGCAAAATTAAGGTTCTGCCCTTCAGCAAGAGTGCCGATCACTATTCCTATTACTTCCCCTCGCTTATTTAGAACAGGAGCGCCGCTGCTTCCATGTGATTTTGGAGCAGTGATTTGGAGCATACTCTCACGCCTCCGACCGCTTACAATTCCCTGCGAGAATGTTCCTTCGAACCCTTCCGGATTACCGACAACGTAGATCTCTTCACCGATGATTGGGTTCGTTAAACCAAGGGTCAGCGGTCGCGCTGTGAGGCCTCCTACCTTTAGGATCGCGAGATCTTTTTCCTCGTCGACCGCCACAACATTTTCAATGAGGAATCGCTTCTTCTGTGCAACCAGCTTTACAGTAATGCGGGAGGCGTTCTTCACCACATGGTAGTTGGTTGCAATCAGGTTAGTTCCAATAAAGAATCCGCTTCCAAATATCGTGTCGCCCTGAGAATCTTCAGCAATTACCGCAACGACTGACGGCAGTGTGTTTTTCGCAATTTGACTAGCAGAAATAGTCGAACGACGAGAGCTAGTCTGGCATTCAGTTCTTAAGGTTAGAGCTAATGCGACGATCAAGAAGATGATGGGCTTGAGGTTATTTCGCGGCATTACCTAATACAGAAAGAGGCAGCTCACTCAGCGCGGAGCACTTTGTGGACTTTCCGGCCTTGGACTCTCCGTCTCATACGCACTGTTCGCAGTTGCGGGGGGACTCACGAAACGGTTGCTTAGTCGGTCAGGAGCGAACTAGGAACCGGCCGCTCTTGACGGGCTGAGGTTTAGGCATTCTCGATCGGCGCTTTCAAGCACTTTGGACGTCTGCGCCTGCCATCAACCCCGCCACGGACAGATCCTCATCCAGTTCCGGCCAATGCAGCGAGTTTCCCCCACTGCTAATCTCGCATTTCGTTCGCTGTTCCGGTGAAGCTTTGAGCAATAAAGGAAACCAGGTTATCGGTACGCTAATGCGCCGCCCATCCGTAAGCAGCACGTGCATCATATCTTCATCAAAATCGACGGACTTTGCCAATGCCGTTGTCGGAACAAAGGCTCGTTGAGATTTAGCGTCATTGCTTACTAAAGTACTCATTCCAAACCTCCAGGAAAGACAACTCGTTTTCTGCGACCAACCGCTCAAGCTGCTTTAACTCTCGACTTGCAAACCCGTAATTAGAGGCAAGCCGTATTGGGTTCACCCAGAACTTCGCTTGGTTCTCAGCAGCCTTAACGTGAATATGTGGTGGTTCGTCTCGCTCATTGCTGAAAAAGTAGAAGCGAAACCTGCCTATCCGCAGCACGGTCGGCATAAGGAAAGTTTACAGGATCTGATGAGAATTAGCAGTGTTTACTCCGCCCGCAGCACTTCGTGGATAGTATCTTGCAGTGAGTTTTCCGGCTTTGTCTGTCCGGGCGCGTGCTGTGGATCGCGCCAGTTATCCAGAATCCCCACCTGGTGCACGCACTGCAAAGTGCAGGTAGGAGCGCACCATTTCTCGGTGTTGTATTCGCGATCAAAATCCGCCATCGAATACTGCTCGAGCGGAATACCGGGATAGCCACGCTGCTGCGAGCACCAATGGACCAGGCCATCCTCGCAAATGTAGAGGTAGCGCGCGCCGGCGCGACAGCGCCAGTTATAAGGTTTGCCTTCGGCAATACTGTCCTGAAACCAGTTCAGCCGCGCATGATCCTTGTTGCCGAGCTTCTTCACCTGCTGAAAGAGATCTTTTTCTTTCGGCGACAGCGGCTTCAAAGTTCCATCGTTGTCGTGAATGACGCCGACGGTAGTCGAAAACTTCAGTTCCACTGCGCGGCGCGCAACCGAAAGCGCATCTTCCGGATTCTTGATACCGCCGCCAATCACTGAATTGATGTTCACATGAAAATCCGCGTATTCGGAAAGATAGCGCAACTTCTTGTCCAACACGCGCAGACTCTTGCGCGAAACTTCATCCGGCTCGACGTTGTCAATACTGATCTGCAGATACTCGAGACCAGCCCTATTTAACCGCTTGATGCGTTCGGGCGTGAAGTAATAACCATTTGAGATAAGCCCGGCGATCATTCCACGCAAGCGAATGTGATGAATGATGTCGTCGAGTTGTGGGTGCATCATCGGCTCGCCGCCGGAGATGGTCACGATCGATGTTCCCAGGGAAGCAAGCTTATCGAGGCGGCTCTTAATAACATCAAGCGGTACAGGCGAAGACGTGTGGTCATATTCATTGCAGTAGCCGCAAGCAAGATTGCAACGCCGCATGGGAATCAAGTGCGCCAAAACGGGATGACGGTTGGACAATAACGCGCGGCCGATGAAGCTGGCCTCGCGCAGTTTTAATTTAACGAACTTACTTTTACGCATCTTGGGGAACGAATCGGAACCCAGTCAATCTGATCTATCTTTCGAGTCGGAAGGATAGCTACAGAGGCAAACAAAGGCAACCGGCCCCGTCGTAAAGCAAACTGTTAGTTTGCTGATCGTTCGCTGTACTCAACGATGAAGGCCCTGGCGCCACCGCAAACTAACAGTTTGCTTTACGGTGCTGGAAAAATGAAAAGGGCTCTGGATCAAAGCTCAGAGCCCCAAAGGCCTAAATTGTTAATGTTATTAGCCCTTGACGATCTTCACATTGGAATCCAACTTGACGCTGAATTCATCCGCCGAGATCTTCAGGTTACGTTCCAGGCGGCTCAGGCGCATGGTCGTGGTATCGTCGTTCTTCTCCACGATCTTGGTTTGCACCGGCATGCCGGAAGAATCTACCCAGATTTCCGCATACTTGAAACTCGCGTTGCCTTTGGGTACGAGTGTCAGGTGAGTCGTGGTCACGCCACCCCACAAAGTTTCTTCGCGCACATCCTTCACTGGTTGAAACCGCGCCTCGAGCTGCTGCTTTGTCATGTACATCATTTCCAAAACGCCGCCCGCTTTGTTCTTATTGGATTTCGAGCTGCCCTTGTACGCCATATTCAAACGCGGGCGAAACAAGGTGTATTGGCCATTCGAAACCGCCAGAATCTCATGCTGCGGCTTTTGCCATTCGATGCGCACAGAAGCGTCTCGTCCGCTGCCGGGTATATAAAGGACGACGCCGCTATATTTCTCAGAGTCGCGCAGTTGAGCGTTGTATTTTTCCATGCTCAGGCTCGCCCTGAGCGAGCGCAGCGACTGTCGATTACGCTGCATTTGATTCAAGAGCGAACTCACGAGGCCGGCGCTTTGTGCATTCGCCGATTTGGGAGATGCCAACGCGATTCCGCCAACCAGCATCGTCAACATTAAAACGAGGGGAACTATTTTCTTCATAAATACTCCTGAATAAAGTCCGAAAAAAGGCCTCCTTGTCATCCCTGGCTCGAAAAACCTGGCAATTATAAGGGTTGGCTACCGGATGTCAATCTCGTACCCGGTTGTCCTTCCATCCGGTCCGGTCACTTTATGGACGTCCAGAACCTGCAAATCACTGCGTCCGGTAAAGGCCCGCAGCCTCTGCTCCAGTTGGCCTCTATCCTGTGCCTTTTCAACAACTTCCGCACCAACCACGAGGGTTGAAGCAGTTGGGCTTTGATGCGCCGTGGCGGCTTGCCGTTCGCCACTTTCAAACCAGCTTTTTGGCGTCAAAAAGATGAAAATCAGAATGACAACGCAGAGGATGTCCCACTGCCAACTGCTCCGGGCGTAATTCCAAAAAAATAGCTTTTTGAGAGTTGTCAGCAATTTTCTTATCTACTCAGGTGCGCATTAAGCAAGCGCTGCGCCAATCGGCATCTGGTGGAAACCATTCTAACCGCCGCAAAAATCCCTGTAAATCAACCTGATTGTGACTGCTTACAATTGGACTGCGGCAGCGTGCTCCACAATGTGACCGTCGCGCATTTGTACTATTCGTCGGCACATTGCTGCAGCTTCCGGGTTGTGGGTAATCATGACAATGGTTTGGTTGAACCGGTAATTCAATTCCTGAAACATATTAAGGACGAGCGCGGAGTTTTCCGAATCGAGGTTTCCGGTGGGTTCGTCCGCCAGCACGATGGCGGGTCGGGTTACGACAGCTCTGGCCAGCGCCACGCGCTGTTGCTCGCCGCCTGAGAGTTCGAGAGGCTTGTGGTGCAATTTGTCCTGGAGGCCCAGTAAACGCAAAACTTCTCGGCGCCGCTCGGGGTCTTCACCGCCATTTCCATGAATCCTTTCGGCCAGGCGCAAATTCCCTTCTGCCGTAAGAGTGGGAAAAAGGTTGAAGCGCTGAAACACAAAGCCAATTTTTCGCCGGCGGATATCGGTGCGTTTTGCGTCGGATGCCGCAGTCATATCTTCGCCATCAACGACAATGCGGCCTGTCGTCGGCGTTAACAAACCGCCGAGCAAATGCAGCATCGTCGACTTACCGCATCCCGACGGGCCCATAATGGCGACAAATTCACCCTCATGAACCTCGAGCGAGACTCCTCTCAAGGCCGGCACATCGACCTTGCCAACGCGATAAGTCTTGGTCAGATTGTCGGCTTGTAGAATCGTTCTCATCAGCAATTGAAATCCGTTATATGCGGAAGGCACCAGCACAGCTTACCGGGATGCAAGATGTTAATACATGCAGCCGTTTAATAGCTACCAAAGCGGGTGGGAACTTATTTAGGTGTGACTGCGGCCTTGTTGCGCTGCCGGGCATCCAGGTCGACTTCCGACAATTGCCACCTGTTCTCGAGGACAAAAGCTTCGGGCCGGTATTCCTTATCCATCTCAACTGCGGTTGGAGTTTGATAAGTAATGCTCAACTTGTAGTGATCGTGAGGTCTTGTAATTTCGATTCGAGCAGGCAGGCGTGCCAGCCCGCTTTCGCCAAACGGCTTTTCGTCCCAGTACGAGACGTCCGTAGTCAGTAGTCCATTCTCATCGAAGGACTGAATACGCGCCAGACGAATTCCGTTGACACGATCAAACCAAAAGCGGCGCAACAAGCGCGCATCGCCCGTAGCAGGCTGCGAAAACTCTTCCAGCAGGTAATAGCCTCTCACTATCCGCGCGCCTTTTTTTTCCGGACGACTATCAGATTCTTCCTGATAGAACTCGCTCTGCACATAAGTCAACCCGCTTTGGGCTGTTTCGGAAACAGCGCTAATCATTAGCGCGTCGGTCAGATGCTGCGGCCGCAGGTTCGAAAGCGCACTGACAGTTTGCTTTTCGTTCATCCTGTCCTTCTTGCGTTTTTGTGCGTCAGGTTCCGTGCCGTCGGCGTCCAGTTTTTCATAGACTGCGCTATTTGTTCCCTTCACAAAACGACGATACTTTTCGTCGCCCTGCAACACAGCCACGCGAAATGTCTCGCCGTTGGAAGTCATTTGCGCGATGTCTTTGGCGATGAAAGGAACGGCAATGATCAGATAGATTTGACCCGGACGTTGCAGCGTGACAGTGCCGTCCGCTTGCCGGTACTTCTCTGCAATGCCTGACTCGGCAAATGATGTGTCCTCAAATTCGATGTCTACTTTTCCGTGCAGGGAATGCACCCTCGCGAGACGATTGACTTCGGTGATGAGACGGCTCCTGGTGGCTTCGCTCAACGGCGTGAGGAGCTGCGGCACCTGCACCTTCTTATGAGTGCCAAAGAGTCCACAGCCTCCATTAAGCACAACAGCGAAAGTTAGTAACAGGAAAAATGAAACACGAGCTGAGGGGCGTAAATTCGCGGCAGTGGAGTTGGCCATTAACAAAAGTCTCGGGGGAAACTAACGCCTGTCGTTTGTAAGCAAAACAGCGGCTCAAGCTAACAAAGACGATTTTTGTTGTCAACGCAACGTTCATCCCGCGCGAGCTAGTAACGGCCCGGCGGCGTTTTGCAGGTCACAACACAAGTTCTGGTTTGCCAAATCTGTGTCGTAGCCTGTTGATGCTTTTCAGAACTCGGGGCTGGCTGACAATTTTGCGCTCAAACTTTTGTCTGCCGGGAAAATCCAGCAGCATGATTCCCAGCAGAATCGTCAAAATACCCTGGCCAGGCACCCCCGGTACCGACATCACGATTCCCAAAGCGACCAGGATGATTCCCAAAAGATTCTTTCCCAGGATTCCCAACAAACGAATCATTGGATGGCGCCTTGACCAGAACGCATTCGGGCGATCCTCTTTAAAGTAATCTGGAGGGATCTTGACGAGGATGAACGAAACAACGCCCAGACTGATGGCGAAACTGACAACGAAAAGCAAAACAGCAAGCAGAACACCCTGCCGCGTCATCATTGCAAAAATCGAAATCAGCATTCCGCGTTAAATCCCCGCTTGTTCTTAAATTTTTCGGCGCTCGGCCACCATTGAATCCATTACCTCTCGCACAACGGTTTGCGCGATGGATGGAAGCTGAAAGTCGGCAGCAAATGCTACTTCCCAAAACTCATCAAGACCTTTTGCGCCGGCACGCTCGAGCGCATAAGCCTGGACCAACAGGTCAATGACATCGGCTGCCTTTACAAGGCGTGCCTCAGTGCTCTGGCGTTGCTCATAATCGTCGTAAAGCTCTTGATATTCCGCCTCACCAACACCTGCGCCGGCAACAAGATCCGCGAAGGCCCGACCTTCCGCGAGCTTCCTCGCATCGGCGCCAAAATAATGGGTCGCGGTTCGCGGCATGTCTCCGACGCGCGTCTCGGCCCAGTCGTGCAACAATGCCATGCGCAACACCCGCTCTAGATCCAGTTGCAGACCTCGCGAACAAATCTCATCCGCAAGCATCATTACCGTAACACTGACACCGAAAGAATGGGCCGCGACCGACTCCGTTCCATTTGGCAGACCGCGTAGCGTCCAACCCGTGCGGTCGAGGCATTTCAATCGTTGCAGCTCTATTAATGTGTTGAGCATGATTGTCGCTGCTACTTTAACGCGCCCCGGTTATCTGCAACAACTTGCTTGTCCCGAGGCGTTCGCTGAAATAACAAAGCGGCGGCGCGATTGCTCGCGTCGCCGCTTGCTAAATTTCTGAAATGAAAAGGTCGAACTACTGTTTCGTAGTGCTGGCACTGGCCGATTGCGTCAGCATCAGATTAAACGTGGTGCCTTTCTCCAGATGCAGATTTCCACCCTGCAGTGACAGGACTGAGCTGCCTTGGACTGATGTGCTGCTCGATTCCGAAATCTGAATTCCGCGCAACGAACGGCCGACTCCAGTTGCCGTGTTGCCGGCGACGTTTGTTGTCGTATCCACTGTTGAACCAACTGCTGCCGTCGTGCTGCCAACTACATTGCCTACTGTCGAAGTGGTTGAATTGACAACGCCGCCAATTAAGCCGCCATTACTGGCTGACGAACTGCGCGAACCACCGCTACTCGCCCCCGCCGAGGTTGCGCTGCTCGCGTCACTGGCAAAAAGATCCTCATTCGTGCGCGCCCTTGCCGAGCTGTTCACGACGGAAATAATCGTCGCCACAATCGGCATATTCAACGAGCCGCCTTCAAGACGATCAAAGAGAAGGCCAACACGCGATTCATCGCTGCTCTCGCTCTTCTGAGTCACTTCAGTGACGTGGCCCACCAGTCGCGAACCCTTGCTAACGACCGTGCGACCTTCTGACTTGATAGCCTGCGTTGTCTTCAATACGACCTGATCGCCGACTTTCGCTTTGCGCACGTCGATAGTGCTTTGCAACTCGCCTGCCAGGCGCGTTCCCGAATCAAGGCTCATGCTTTTATTCCCCGTGCTGGCCGCAGAGGAAGTTTGATTACTTGCTTCACCGCGCGCGCTCGTGTTTGCGGTCTGCGCATTAACTGCTAAACCACAAACAAGCGAAAGGCTGGCTGCCAGGATGGTTCTCTTCATGTTTTTCACCTCTTAGTTTTGTTGCGCCCTCGAAAAGGACGTTTGTTAGACCAAAGTCAGTTTTGGAAATCTGTCGTGTTTGTTTGTGAACGGACCCAGCATAACGCTAAACCTGGATTGGTCAGGGAGACCGTTACGTTTGGCTGGTCACGGGATGAATGAAGTCTAGAGGGCGTTGCCGCCGCGGCGGCTACACGCAAGTTGCAAATTTATTGCAAATGAAAATCACAGGATCAGGTGAACGCTCTGGCGGAATTACCGGGCGGTGAAATTATTTCTCTCGATTTCGCTGATGGCTAGCGGCAAACGTCGTGTTCGCAGCCGCAACCGATTTCCATTACATGCGACTTCTCGGCGTTCTCACAATACTCGCTGCAATACTTGCTGTCCTGTTCTGCCGGACAATCGCAGGCTGGATGCGCGCATGTTTTTTCCTGATTTTCTGCCATAAACAACCGCTGCTTTCTAGTGAGTTTGGCTGTTAGTGATCCTAAGACGGGGCGATCCTGTGGTCAAGTAGTCGCGACCGGTGAAGGCGCGCGCGACATGAAGTCTTTCTCGGCGTTGACTCTGGTATTCGGCGTCTTCTGCAATTAATCATGAGGGAAAGACACCCACCGCGGATACGCATCGGGCTAAACGCAGAGAGCTAAAACTGGCAACACCATCAGGCCAGTCTTCAAGGCGCCGCGCGCACCACGATCGTGCGCTGTGCGTTGCCCAGCGTTAATACCAGAGGCCGATCTATTTGCAGCGGATGCTCTTCGCCGTCGATGCTGATAACGAGGTTCGTAGTCGACCGGCTGACGGGCATTGTCGTCTCAACCAGCGGCGCGACGCGCGGCAACAGGTTCGTGGCTATGATGCGCCAGGTTGAGGGCGAACAACGAATGCGAATGCCCGGAGTATCTGTTTCAAATGCTTCGCCAACCGCCAGTGCATCGCTTTTGAAGAGTCCTTCGCCGCAGCGCACGCCGCTGCTGTCATAAAAGGTCACCAACCCGGAAACAAATGCAAAGGAAACTGTGCTCGAGTTTTTAACCACCATACGAATGTTAGTGACTGGCGAATCCGCCGTGCCATTGAGTGCAGTCGTGCGCAAACTGCCTTCGAGGGCTGACGCGCCGGCGGCGTCAAGCGCCACGGCCGTATCCGTCAGCGCCACGCGCCGCTCGGCCGACTCGTTGGGTTGCTGGGCCATTACAGCGAAACTTGGAATTGCAAGTAGCAACGCGAGCATGATGATCTTCATTAGTTGTCGCTCCATTCTTTAACCGTGGGTTGTGCGAAGGGTGAAAGGCATTTTAGTTCCAGACTCAATCAGTAGCAACAAAGATCCGATTAATTAAAGCCGGGTCCCGTGTTGTGAGCCGGTAATAGCGCCGCGCCACGCGGGAGAATGAAACCCCTCGCCGCGTTGTGAATCTGATTAGTTACTTCGTCGAGCGAGGGCGCTGGAATCATGCGCATGCGACGGACCTGTTCGTCCGGCAATTCGGAAATCAGAAAGATTGTGTGGCGCTCGGCCTTGGTCAGCAACGACCAGGCGGTTTGACCGTTTACCTCATAGCGCTCGCGCAGACGCGCAGCGAGGGCGCGCGAATCGTACTCACCAAACCATTTCAAAAAATCCGCGCGGCCGAGACCATCGCGGCATTCCGCCAGCAATACAATCGTGCCGCCTTCGTTGGTAGCCAGCGCCGCCATCTCGAGCGCTTTGTGAGCCTGGATCAAATTGATGTCCCAGGGCGCGCCGCCACAGCTAACGATAACCAAATCGCGCCGCACATCAATTCCCACTGAATGCGTCGCCAGGTATTCTTCGCAGCCCGCGCGATGCGCCGCGCGCCAGTGGCCCGCATACACGCGGACAACCCGGCCACGCTGATCGACGACAGCGTTCACGCTGAAGCGCAGATCGATTAGCGCAGCAACGCGCTCGCATTCTTCATTGACTGCGTTGCCATCCAACTTGCCTGTGGCCACGCCTGCGCGCCGTGCCCCAGTTTTAAAATCAAGCGCCAGCATGTGCGTGGCTTCAATCGTTTGCGCCGCTGCCAGCCCCGGACAGATCGTCTTGCGACCGCGGGTGAAGCCCGCGAAGTAATGAAGACCGATCGCGCCCGTGAGGATGACCTGAGAA
>Ga0137403_10004423_pt1 | contig 16568 bp, 12 predicted proteins | sample CZOMad2_1_16fung_FD_122057 | JGI IMG/M metagenome (GOLD analysis project Ga0137403, IMG submission 122057) | Vadose zone soil fungal communities from Angelo Coast Range Reserve, California, USA - CZOMad2_1_16fungal (Hybrid Assembly) | ecosystem: Environmental > Terrestrial > Soil > Vadose zone...
GGGGCTCTGCTGCTGGTTATTGCAATGCTGGTCGTTGGGCGACTTCCGTTTTACCGGCAGACTGGCGAGTCGATTTCGCAGAAAAGTATCGCGGTGCTTCCCTTTGAAAACCGGAGCGAGGAAAAAGCGAACGCCTACTTTGCTGACGGCATTCAGGACGAAATTCTGATGCTCTTATCCAAGATCGCAGATTTGAAAGTAATTTCACGCACGTCCACGCTGCAATATCAGAGCAAACCTCGCAATCTCACCGAAGTCGCGAAGCAGCTTGGCGTAGCGAACATTCTTGAGGGGAGCGTGCAAAAAGCGGCCAATCAGATTCGGGTCAATGTGCAGTTGATTAGCGCCCAAACAGATTCCCACCTCTGGTCCGAGACCTACGATCGTAAGTTGATCGACCTCTTTGGGGTTCAGAGCGAGATCGCCAAAGCAATTGTTGCGTCGCTGCAGGCGAAGCTCACCGGTCGCGAGAAGCAGGCGTTGGCAGCTAAACCGACAAACAATCCGGAGGCTTACGAGGCCTATCTGCACGGCCTGGCTTTTGCTCAAGGACTGGGTTGGGACTCGGTCGATGAGCGGAGGGAAGCCGCCGGTTTTTTTGAGCGGGCGGTGCAGCTTGACCCCAATTTTGCGATCGCATGGGCGCGGCTTTCTTACGTAAACGCAGTTATCTATTTTAACGGTTACAACGCTACTACCGCCGCTCGGGGCGATGCGGCCAAGCGCGCATTGGAGCAGGCGCAGAAACTGGAGCCGAACTCGCCTGAAACGCTGCTAGCCTTGGGTAATTATCAATACCTGGTAATGCGTGATTACGGGGCTGCCAAAACCACGTTTGAGCGCGTCAGCGAAATGTTACCAAGCAGCAGCGAGGTGCCAGCGGCGCTCGGCCGAATTATGCGCCGTGAGGGAAACTGGGATCAAAGCATTGCCTACTTCGAGCGAGCCCTCGCCTTGGACCCACGTAATGTGACGTTACTTGTGGACGTGGGATTGACTTATGGCGCACTTCGACAGTTTCCGGCAGCACTAAAGCGCTATGATCAAGCGCTCGATGTTACGCCAAACGATCAGGAAACGATGGCCACAAAGGCCAGCGTTTATCAGGCTCAAGGCAACCTGCAAGAAGCTGCCAAGTTGTTGTCAGGAATAAACGAGCAGACTCCTCATGAGGTGGTCTTTCAGATCAAGATAACGCAGTTGAGACTTGAACGAAATTACCGTGAGGCTGTTCGATTGCTACAAGCTCGACCGGCTCAATTCCATTACACTTCTGAGGAGGACAAGGGCCGGGCTCAAACGGAGCTTGCTTACGCCCAGCGCCTTGCTGGCGATACGGCTGGCGCAAACGTTAGTGTTGAACAGGCGCACAATGCTCTCGAGCAGCTCAACGATCAACCAAACGACTTTTCGCTTGCGTTCCATGCCGAGGACCTGTCTCAAATTTATTGTCTCATGGGGCAAAAGGATTTGGCGATAAAAGCAGCCGAGCGCGCAGTTATGCTTGTGCCTCGTGTTAAGGGTGCAGTGCCTGGAGATCCGCTGGCAGGACCTGGTTTAGAAGAGAATCTCGCGATGATTCAAACGACATTCCGCGAGAATAGCCCTGCTACCTCGCTTCTCACCCAGCTGTTACAAACGCGTTATATTGGCGGGCTTTACTACCCAGTCCCCATTACGCCGGCCTTTCTTAGGCTCGATCCGATTTGGGATACATTGCGTTCGGACCCCGCTTTCCAAAAACTCTGCGAGGAAAAGCAGCCGTGATGTTGCGAGCTGCGCATCAGATTGAAGAACTCTACTGTGATAACGACCTGAACGTCCGCCACATTTAGCTTATCGCGGGTGATTCTCTAGGAGCGATTTCGCGTGTGACTCTCTCAAGTCAAGAAATGCTGTCAGCATTTCATCCGCGTGCACAATGAAACGCTTTCCGTCGCCGCGATGCGCGTCAGCAATCCAGATCGTTCGCCCTTCAAGATCCATGGCTGAGACCCAGCCCAAGCTCCAACCGGCTTTCATAAGACGGTTGGCGATGATCTCCCAGTATTTCACCGGCATGACTGCGCTCACTGATTGTTCAGAACCGTCTGCGGTGCGGACTTATTTAGCTCAAGCTGTGCGCTCACTTTCTGTAGGCCCGCAGTAAGCGCCTCAATTTGCTTTTGCTGACGCGCAATTTTTGCCTCTTGCTGCGCTATCTTAGATTCTTGCCGTTCGTTCTTGCGGTGCTCTTTCAGAAACTCATTGAGCAACATCGCGTTCACCGCGTCGTAGCGCACGCTGTAGGGTTTTCCTTCTTTGTCGCGCATAACCAAATCAGGATTCACTTTGGCAACGTCCTCGGCGACCAGACCAAATTGCGCTGTTCCTATCGGATCAAGGTCCTGTTTGTATCGGAACGTCACTGGTTGAACAGCCAGGATAGCTTCACTGGCTTTGGCCATCGGCTTAATGTCTTCCTTAAACCGCCTCGAAGAAGGCACCACGCCAAGCCGACCAACTCCGTTCACAACAACTGCCGTGCCGGCGATAGCTGAGCCATTGACACCGGCAATGAAAGCTGCGTTCTGGACTTGGCCGATCCGGATCGTGTTCGACTCGCCTGCGACACCGTCCGCGCCTATATCGATGTTATCGTTACCCGTTGTGAGATTCTGTCCAGCGTTGGCGCCGATAGCGACATTGCCACTGCCGGTGGTGAGATTCCGGCCGGCATTGGCGCCCAATGCGGTGTTGTTCGAGCCGGTGCTCAACGAGAGCGCAAGCCAGCCGTAGGCCGTGTTAAAATTGCCGCTGCGGTTGGCCTGCAGCGCTAAAACACCGGTAGCCGTGTTGGCGCGGCCTATAGTATTAGAAAAAAGCGCTTGAGAGCCGGTGGCCGTGTTAAAGTAGCCGGTGGTGTTGTTAATGAGGGTGTCGTGGCCGATAGCCGTGTTCTCATAGCCATCGGTGTTGCTATAGAGCGCCTGCGAACCGTTGGCCATATTACGGCTGCCGCCGGTGTTGCTATAAAGGGCCCGGTAACCGGTGGCCGTGTTCTCATGGGCGACGTTGCTATAGAGTGCTTGATAGCCGGTGGCCGTATTGCGGTTGCCTTCGTCGACGGTATTATCGCCCGTGTTGTTATAGAGGGCTTGAAAGCCGGTGGCTGTGTTGAACTCGCCCTCGGTGTTGCTAAAGAGCGCCTCAAACCCGTTGGCCGTGTTCTGTCCACCGATGGTGTTGCTACTGAGCGCATCGGCACCAACGGCCGTGTTCTCTTCGCCGGTAGTATTCTCCCTGAGCGCATTCACACCAATGGCGGTATTGTCCGAAGCGCCTGCGTTATTCCTGAGCGCGGCAGCGCCAACAGCGCTGTTTCGGTTGCCGGTGTTCATAAAGAGCGCTCGAAAACCAATGCCCATGTTGAAGTTGCCGACGATGTTGTTGCGGAGCGCGTCCGCACCAATGGCCATGTTTTGAAAGCCAGTGGTGTTGCTTTGAAGCGCCCCAGAACCAACCGCCACGTTATAAGCGCCGGTGGTATCGTTAGTAAGGGCATTGAAACCCACGGCGGTATTGTTGATCCCCACGGCGGTTTTGACATCGTGCAGGGCGTTAATGCCCTCTGCGGTGTTGCCGCCGGGATAGCCGCCATCCGGTGACGGCGCCGGCAGCAGTGCTTGCGTGTTTTGGACGAGCGCAAAACAGACGAGCGCCAGCGGGACGAGAACAAAACCGCATCGCGCCGACAGCGACCAGCCGATCGATTTTCTAAAGTGTAGAGTTGTCATATTTTTCCTTTCATTATTTTTGGCCTTCTTTGATTTCATAATGGAGAAGTCATTTTCGGGCCGTTCATCGTGATGTTCGTTTTGCCAAGCCCTAAGCAAAATCTGACCCAAAGTTCTTTGCCAAAAATGCAGATGCTGTGTCAACGAGAAAGATCAAATGAAAGAACGTCCTCAGTGAGCAAGAACTGGGCACTTTAATCTCTCCCATTCCGCAATGGCAGAGGCAGGGAAAAGCCGAAACGGACTAATATTAAGGTGCTTTCGACTTCTCACGTTTCCCTGACGGTGATTGGAAGCAGCCGCTCTTTGTCTGCCGCCGCAGGCTTGCGCGAAGGCCGGTCGCCATATCCGCGACTGCAGCTTGATTCAGGCACCTTCGCGGATTAAGCGTGATTCGCGTCATGTCTCGTTCACCGGTACCCGCCACAAGCGAAGTATTGCGCGCTCACTGCGCAGCGATTGCAAAGGAAGAAGCCGTACTGCGCGAAGGTGGAGGTGAGGCCGGTCACGAACGTCAGCGAAAGATGAGCAGGTTGCCGGTGCGCGAGCGCGTCAGTCATTTGCTGGACAAAGATGCCGAATTTTTCGAGATCGGTCTCTGGGCTGGTTATAAAATGTACGAGCAATGGGGAAGAATTCCCGCAGCAGGGGTGGTTGCAGGGATTGGCAACGTAGCTGGCGTTCCGTGCATGATCATTGCCAATGACGCTACTGTGAAGGCCGGCGCGTTTTTCCCACAAACAACCAAGAAGGTCATTCGCGCTCAGCGAATCGCATTTGAGTGCTCCCTTCCCATCATTTACTTGGTCGATTCAGCGGGTGTGTTCCTGCCAATGCAGGATGAAATTTTTCCAGATGAAGATGATTTTGGCCGAATCTTTCGCAATAACTCCGTGATTTCAGCCGCTGGTATTCCGCAGTTTGCCGCAATCATGGGCAATTGCGTCGCTGGCGGGGCTTATCTCCCGGTTCTATGCGACAAAATTTTGATGACGAAAGGCAGCGGCCTGTATCTGGCTGGCCCTTCTCTGGTGAAAGCGGCCATTGGCCAGATTGTCGATGCCGAAGAACTGGGCGGCGCGCAAATGCATGCGGAAATAAGCGGGACGGTGGATTTTTTTGAGAAGGATGATCCGTCCTGTCTCAAGCGTCTTCGTTCACTAGTCGCGTTGTTACCTGAAGCACAACAATCTAAACAATCGAAAACACCAACGGAAGGATCGAAAACGGCAAAAGACCCCGATGCCGTTTATGATCTGATCAGCTTCGACGGCCAGAAAAATTACGATGCGCGCGATCTGCTGGCCACCATCATCGATGCAGACTCAATGGATGAATACAAGGCGGACCATGGCAAAACGATCGTGACTGCCTACGCGCGCATCGGTGGGCGGCCTGTGGGAATTGTAGCTAACCAACGTTTGCAGGTCAGGACCAGGAAGGAAGGCATTCAGATGGGCGGCGTTATTTATCCCGATAGCGCTGACAAGGCGGCGCGTTTTGTGATGGACTGCAATCAAACTCGCTTGCCGATCATTTTTTTCCAAGATGTGACTGGTTTCATGGTCGGACGCGACGCAGAACAGAGTGGTATCATTCGCAGTGGGGCGAAACTGGTGAATGCAGTCAGTAATTCCATTGTGCCTAAGATCACCGTCGTCGTTGGCGGATCCTTTGGCGCCGGAAATTATGCGATGTGCGGTAAGGCGTATGATCCGCGGTTTATCATTGCGTGGCCGACCGCGCGCTATGCCGTGATGGGTGCGGCTCAGGCATCAGACACTGTGTTTTCGATTCTCGCTCGCGCTCGCGAACGAGGTGACAAAAAAGCGAACCACGAAGAACTCGAGGAACTTCGCGCAAAGGTAAAACAGAGCTATGAAGAACAAACTGATATTCGCTACGGCGCCGCCCGCGGCTGGGTGGATGCGATTATTCAACCGCACGAAACCCGCGATGTGTTGATTCGCTTGTTAGAATATGTCTCGCGGCCTATGCCCAACGGACACTTCCACACTGGGGTTATCCAGGTTTGATTCGACATTCGTCATTCGCTCCATGCCTGTCGTTCTTATTGAAAAACAAGCTCCGCAAGTCACTGTCGTAACTCTGAACCGGCCTGAGCGCCGTAACGCGCTTACTCTTGAGCTACTCACCGAGCTGTGCACGGCTATTAAAGTCGCTTCGGATCAATGCCGAAAGCTTTCAGGAGTAATTATTTTGCGCGGCGCGGGCGCGGCTTTTTGCACCGGCCTCGACCTAAAGGAGGCGGCCGACCAGACGAAAGCGCACGAAACCGCGCAGATGGTTGCGAACACGTTGATCACGATTAGCCAAACACATTTGATTACCATCGCCGCAGTGCATGGCGCGGCGGTTGCAGGCGGGGCAGGCATTATGTCGGCATGCGATTTTGTGGTCGCCGCGCAAGGAACCAAGATTGGGTATCCCGAGGTGCGGCGCGGGCTCGTCGCCGGATTAGTTATGAGTTTTCTTCGGCGACAAGTCGGCGAACGAAACATGCGCGAGTTGCTGTTAGGTTCGGAGTTGATTGACGCTGAACGCGCAAGGGAAATTGGGCTGGTGAATCGGGTCGTTGCCAAAGATGCTTTGATTAGTGAAGCGATGAAGTTCGCCCAGTCAGCGTTGCAAGGGGCGCCTGGTGCGCTGGCGCAAACCAAGCGATTGATTGAGGAACTCTGGGGACGTTCAGTAAAGGAAGACGTCGACCTTGCGCTGAAATATCATATCCAAGCCCGGGAATCTGCCGAAGCGCGCGAAGGTATCGCCGCCTTTAACGAAAAGCGGAAACCAAACTGGGTCCTGTAGCGCCGCTTGGCGCGGCCAGCGCAAATCAAGAAGAACCGCTTTTCCTAAGGAGCCGGAGGCGGTTGAGAAGCCGGTGTAACCGCAGGGCCCTGATATTGCGCGCTGCCGAAACCGAGAATCGGGAAAAATATGACCGACAGTAAGATCATGCCAATCGCAAAGCCGACTCCTTTGCCAAAGCTTTTTGCCAGATCAATACAGAGAATGATATAGAAAATGGGCAAGCAGATTAGGAGCAGCAGAACCCACCATGCTGGTCTGCCAACGATTTTGCACCAGACGATCCAATTATAAATAGGAATAATGGCTGCCCATCCAGGCTGACCGGCTTTGGTGAATATTTTCCACATCGAGGCCAGTATTAAAACAAAGATCGCAGCCTCGCAGATCCAGAAGACCGGACCGGGAGCCTTGCCCTGTGATGTGTATGAGTAATCGACTTGCGCCAGCAGGGAGACGTTATGGAACAAGAGGTTTTGTGTAACCTGAATGAATGATGTCATATGAGCTAACGCGTTGAATGCTCGCGTTTAACGGATTGCATGTTCAAAGGCAAGGAAAATAAATAGATCCTATTCCGTCGGCATTCTGCGAAGCGATATTTGAAACCGTTCAATGTGGCGAGGTTATCGTTTCACCGCGCGTGCCGCAGTGAAAATGCTGAGGGAAGGCAGAGCAAAAAACTGAGCAACGTTTCATCGGTGCGCGCGGACTAATCTGGTGAAGAGAGAGTGTCAACCTAATCACCAGGTGACAGTTTCTAACGCGACTCAGCTTAACACGGTTCTCACTGAAGGGGTCGCATGGGCGGCGGGAACTTTACGAATTGCCGCTGAGGCGCAATGCTCGCGCGCTGATAAAACCAAAAAATAACGCCGCTATGGGGCACCATCACCGTGGAGTTGCCAGTGCGCGCCGGGGGTCAGCCAGGCTCCTGCTGGCTGGAGATAAACCAAACCTGAGTCCCACATGGCAACGAAAAGATACTCCGCCCCGGGTTGGATGGTCACTGTTGTCGAAGTTGGCACGGTATAGCCTAAGGCTGGCACCTTCTGCACGGTCAAGACATGGGGGCCCGCTGAGAGCCAGGTGTTATAGGTGTGACCCTGTGCGACGTTCGCGACGGTTCTGCCATCAATCTGCAGATTGAAAGCGATATTCCATCCGAAGTTCGCCGCCCTGTCCACGGTCAGGTGACCAGGCGGAATATGACGAGACCGCAGATAACCAGACGTGGGACCCCCTTGCGCAAGAGTGGTGATAAAAATTGCGCATATAAAACCAAAAATCAGAAGAACCTTGCTGGCGAAGCTACGTTTCGATTTCATGGCAATCATTATACGTGCGAATTGGATTTTCGCCAGCGGCGACCTAAGCAACTCGTCACTATGCTTTGAAATCGTTCTCGTGCTTGCTGTGCAGGCGTACAGGAGTCAAAATGGCTGGCGTAATCTCGCTGCCGTGCCGAGGATTTCTCGTGGGTTTGATCCAACGCGCGCGAGCTCACTTTACCTATTGTAGCCAACGCGCGATGGTCGCGCGCAGATGGAAACGAAAAGCGCATCGGTGAAACGCGGTTGGCAGCCCGAAGCAGGATGGGGCGTGCCGGTTGCGTGGCTGACGCTTTGTATCGTTTGGAGTTCGACCTGGCTGGCCATCAAGATCGGTCTCCGCGATCTGCCGCCAATTTCGTTTGTGGCGATTCGTTTTCTGATCGCAATCGCTGTGCTGCTAGCTGTTTCGATCGGCCGCGCCCGATTGCTCCCGCTACGCCGCAAGGACTATGTAGTCCTGGCGATTACTGGGATTCTCATGTTCGCTGTGAACTACACCTTGCTGTTCTGGGCAGAGCTACACGTCTCATCTGGTCTTGCTGCTGTCCTGCAGGCAACCATTCCGATCTTTGGAATGATCTTCGCACATTGCATGCTGCCGGATGAACCGCTACGTTTGCAGAAGCTTGCCGGTGCGATCATCGCGCTTGGCGGCGTCGCGCTGATCTGTGCCCGCCTGCTTGGATTTCATGGGTCGCTTGCTTTCTGGGGTGGGGTAGGAGTTGTTATTGGAGCTGCCAGCGCCGCCTTCGCCAATGTTTTGGTTAAGGCGCGTTCGATCCAGCTCACCCCGGCAATGCTGGCAGCGTGGCAGATGATTTTTGGAATTGCGCCCTTGTTGGTTCTGGGTTTTGCCGTTGATGGAAACCCGGCACGCTTTCACTGGACTGCCATGGCGCTATTCTGCCTGCTCTATCTCGCCGTCATCGGGTCGGCACTCACGTTTCTGCTTCTTTACTGGCTCCTGCCGCGACTAACTGTGGCGCAGCTGCAAAGCATTTCTCTTATCACACCGCCCGGTGCAGTCATGCTCGGCTGGTTGTTAGGTGGCGAAACGTTTCCGGTGTCGTCTTTGTTGGGAGCGGGCTTCGTTCTTACGGGTGTGTGGATGATTTTCCGAAAACGACAAATGCGGGAGCCAGTGATTCAGGAAGGGTAATTAGGCATCGGGCGGGGGGGGAAATTACGACGTAAGTTACGGACGCATGTAGCCTGGCGATTCCTGGATGAGATTTCTTATTCAGGTACGGCCGGTCACTGAGGGAAAATGTCAGCCGGCGCGGATGGGTATTTGGCTTTCAGGTTGGCGAAGTATTTCTTGTAATCAGTTCCTTCCTCGGCCGGCATCCATTCCAATAGCTTCCATTTGTTCGCCTGCTGCTGCAGGAGCCCGGATTGCGATTCGTAGTGTTGCTTTCCGTCTGCTGATTGCGGGTTGACCTGTATCCAGGCCCATCCGTTATGAACCTTCAGGTACGGAACAATCAGCACCAGGTTCTTCCGTCCCTGGCGGGCCAGAGCATGGTGAACTGCCTGCAGAATTGCATTCCTTTCCGAGGTACCCTCAGGTGGGGTATGTGCCGTGTTTACGGAGGCACACCCGGATAGGATCAGCGACGTAATCAGCGATGCCATAGTAAGGTGATTCTTCATGACCATTTGTTAATGCGAAATTTTGAGGGCACGGTCAATCTTTTTGAAGGAAGGCAGTGAGTGGGTGAGCAACACTGGTTCAATCGTTACTGCAAAAGCCTAACGGTCCATCAGCATTAAAAACTCCGGGTTGTCCGCCAAGTCCTTAACGAATGGCTTTCCGCGAAGCCGGCCATCAATCGAACCGTAACGAAGTATTTCCCTTGAATTGCGACTCGCAACGTAAAGGAAGCCATCGTCTCCGAATGCCATTCCAGCTGGGCCATTAAGGCCTCCAGATTTTGGTGCTACAAAGACGCTCGTAGTGCCCTGCCGAAGATCATGTCGCAAAATTGAATCGTTCCCGCCGCTTCCAATTAGAAGATAGCGGCGGTCCGGGCTGAGCAACAAATGGATCGGCCTGTCGAGCTTGTCCCTTCGGGAAATAGGGTTTCGCAAATGGCGGCCTGTGCCAGCCTCATAAATTCGTACGCAATCGGCAGCCCGATCGGCGACATACAAATCGTTATTCGGTGCAAAAACTACTGCTCTGACTTCCATGAGACCGTTTGACACAAGCTTCGCTGATGGAACGAACGTTCCGGGCGGTAGGTCCACCTCGGGATCAAGACCCTCGGGAAGGGACATTGGCATGCCTGGTCGGCCTGTTTTGCTGGCGGGCCCGTGATATCTCGCGATGAGATTTGTATTTTGACTCGAAACGTAGAGATCGCCTTCGGAATCAAACGCTACGTTGAAGGGGTGATCGATTCCGGGATTGATCTCGGCGTGGCGTTTTACGAAGACTTCGGCAAAGTCGTGCTGTCCATTTTCGTTGAGCGTCCCATTGAACTTCAGGACTTGGCTATATTCGAAATACGCATTGACGACATACAGATTTTGATCCGGCCCGAATACGAATCCGCGGAGCTCACGAAGTTTGACGCCGTCGGGAAGACTCTTTTTGTTTAAAGCTTTTCGTAGTTTGTTTCCGTCCGTCGAATAGACGTGGATATTGTTTAGCGATGCTTTCTCTTCACCACCGTGAAAACTGACGTACCATTCCTTCGGCATAACTTGTAATTCGTCCGCTGGGGACTTTCCGTTGCGCAGGGCTCCCCGAAAATTTTGATGTTTTTAGCTGCTCGTCGAGACGTTTTTCTTAGACAATTGTGCGATACGGCCCCACTGATGATTGAACCATGAAGTCAAACGAATCTCTGCCTCTGGGGAATCCATCTGTACTTGAGCACTCGGCACCAACGGGCGCTACCGAAATCGCACAGCGGCTTATTTTGTTCCCGTTTATTCCTCCCGATGTGAAGCTCAAAGAAAAAGAGGCTCTGTCGGCTTCGAATGATTGGTTCACCACGCATGACAAGAACAAGATTGATGAGCTCGGGAGTCTCGACTTCTACGCCTCGAGCGGGCCGCAGAGCGTCGGTGTTGTACCGAAACTCCATAATACTTCAGCGGGGGTCGAAATTTATCAGCTTCCTTCGACGTTGAGCAAAGAAACGTTCGAACAAACGGAAGGCCCGTACCGTCCTGGCGTAACTAAAAAGTACAGTAACAAAAGGTCCGGCGAAAAGATCGCAAAGTTCAAGGCGGGTACGATGGCCGAGTCAGGGCTCGCTTGCTTTTACATGTCTCGGCTGCTTGGACATCTTGTGGATGTGCCGCCTGCAACTTATCGGACGATGGATATTCAGGAGTTCCAAAAGGTGGGGGACCAGGCTCGAACGACCGGTCATCCGAGTTGCACGCAGGCCTGGGCCGATCTGCGAGCTATGGTAAAATCAGCCAATTCAAAGGTAGTCCTTTCAGGCGGGAAGCTTGTCTATGGGTCGCTGGCCCAAAATCCGCGCGGAGAAGAGAGCAGTCCCGAGGACTATTGGACAGTCGGCGCAATTAGAGGACACAGCTTCTACAAGGTTCTCGCTTCAAAGGCGCCGGTAGCGAGCATTTTGAACTTGAATGACGCGGGGTGCCTTCAAGATTTGGCTCTTGCGCAAGACATGGCTCGAGGGGTGATCCTGGATTCAATCTTCCGGCAGGTTGATCGCCTCGGAAACATCAGCGTCGCCCAATTGCAGCACTACGTCACTAACAAAGGAAAAGTGAAGTGGGATGACAAAGTTAGCGATAACGACAAGGCTGAGGCCGTGAGTCCTTTTCATCTCCTGAAGCGAATCATGTACAAGGACAATGACGATGGGATGCAGTGGGGAATGAATTCGATCTCTGTTACTCCGATTCTCAACGAGACTCATCACATTGACCAAACAGTCTACAACCGATTGCAGTGGCTGGCAGGCCTGCTGCAGGATAGCGAACCAGGCTCGGACGCGAAGGTAAAGGACTACTTTATCAACGCCGTCCATATCTCAGGCGATAACTATGACAAGTTGAAAGCCAGCCTCATTAAGCAGGCGGCATCGCTCAAAAGCAGAGTGGAAGCCAAAGATATTCAGCTCGACCTGGATTTCGAGGGTACGATGAAGAAGCTTTACGCCAAGGAGGTAGAGGCTGCACAGGGCAGCGCATCGGACGGCTCGGAGCCCGTTACGCCCTCGCCGCCTGCGGACAACGTGACCCCGACTCCTGCGCCGCAAGAGTCTGATCTCAACACACCTCGCGAACAGCAAATCACCGAACACACTGCTCCAAGTGGAGCGGTCGAGCTTGCCACCCGGCCTGCGACTTTTCCGGGACACCCTGAAATCTATGGCAAGAAGGACATCGAGAAAGAAAAGGAACTCGCTGGGATAGACTTTTATAACGGCAAAACAAAAGAGGGATTGGATATTGTCCTAATTCCAAAGACGTACAGCACTTCGCCCGGACTAAATGTTCATGCGGTGAAGTTACCCGCGGGAGTGGACCGTCTCAGTTACGCCGAAGCTCATACTGGAAAAGGACATGCCAGCGATGACAAGATCATAGCGAAGTATAAACAGTCCATTCCAACTCATTTCACCTATAGCCCATCAATTCTCGGTTATTACCATGTATCGCGGTTCCTTGATGCGGGGCATGTCGAGCCTGCCATCATCCGCACGATGGATGTATCCGCACACAAGCCTCTGGCTGATTTGGGTAAGGCCAAAGCAAGCGGATCGAACAATCAAAAACAGTGGACAGAGCTAAGAGCGCTCGATGACGCACACAGTAATCCCGCCCTTTATACCAAAGACGGAAAACAACTCTACGGCGCCCTCCAAGCCAACCCCACCGGAGAAGAAAGTTATCCTCATTTAAGCGACCTCAGTGGCGCCGGTGCTTTTGCTGGTTCGTCTGAGTTTTCCAAAGTAACCGACCCAGGCCCGCTTAAGCTGAACTACAAGGATTCGACCGGTAAGCTCAATCAGGCTGCGGTTCAGCAACTCGTACAAATCAGGGATCTCTCCGACATGGTACTCATGGATTTCATCATGAGCCAGGCTGATCGCTTTAGCGGCAATATGCATTCGGAAAAGGTCTATCTGTGGATTGGAAATGGTGTTCCAAAAAGCGAGACCAAGAAGAGCGATCCTGCGAAGGCTGCCGAACAGTTGAAGCAGATTCCTTCTGAGGCAGTTCTAGTCAACCGCATGATCATGAAAGACAACGACGCCGGCCTGATCAGTGGCAACTCGGCTAAGACTTACCATCTCCTGGAAAAAATCAGCCACATGGATTCCAAGACATATGACCGACTGCTTGACCTACAAAAGGAGCTTCAACAACCTGAAGTGGCTCAATGGTACCAGGAGCAGATCCTATTTACGCCGGCAGACTTCAAGACGATGAAGGATAATGTCGATCAGGCCGTGAATATTCTGACTGCCCGCAAGGACAAAGGCCTCTTTTTGGATGCGAATGTGAATGCCGCTCTCGGGACGGAAGGCACCCAGGAACAGGAGGCCCAAACGAACCCCGATCCTGGAAATATCGCTAACACTTCGCTCGCAGTAATTACCGGCTCCGTAGGTCGCTGGGAAAAAGGCGCAGGCAATCTTGAAGCGGACGTGGAAACCGTGCAACGCCTCTTGCAGACTGCGGCGCAAAAGTTACAGGCTCCTTACCTTGATCCGAAGGGTGTTGATGGAAAGATTGCGCGGCAGTCTGCCAAGTCGAATACCGTCTCTGCGATCGAAGCTTTTCAGAAGCGTTCCAATATTTCGATTGATGGATTGATTGAGCCTGACAGCCAGACATGGCAGGCACTCGGGCAAGCTGCGGGCTCTAATAATGTCGCCAGCACTTCGCTCGCAGTGATTACTGCCTCCGTCGGTCGCTGGGAAAAAGGCGCACCCAATATTCCAGCGGACGTGGAAAGTGCGCAACGCCTTTTGCAGACTGCGGCGCAACGGCTACAAGCTCCTCAGCTTGATCCGAAGGGCGTTGATGGAAAGATTGCGCGTCCGCCCGCGAAGTCGAACACAGTGGCTGCGATCGAAGCTTTTCAGAGTCTCTCCAATATTTCGATTACTGGATTAATTGAGCCTGACAGTCAGGCCTGGCGGGCACTCCTGCAAGGTGCGGGTGAAACTTAACCGAATCTGCTGTCGGGCCGTTTATGTGTCGAAGAAAGCTGATGTATCCTGCTCTAAGATTAGATCAGTGGCAGAGTCAGCCCTCGCAAGGTTAGAAACAAAGGTCTAGCTCCATTGCTTTGACGGCTTAGTCCAAGTTCCGCTCACAACGACCTGGGTCTCGTCTACCCGTGAGTTGTTCTGGATCAGTCGTGCTACGTCCTCTGACTCGATTCGTACACAACCATGGGAAGCTGCGTACTCAGGCACGCTGGGGAAATAATGCAGCGCAATACCTCGGCGCTGCATGAACCATGTGACATATGTCGCACGAGAATCGCTATTCAGTCTTCGTTGGAAGCCTTGTACGGGATAAGTTCCTTTGGGTGTGCACTTGGAGCCCGATCGCCGACTCGTTGCCTCGTCATCACAATTGAGGCCTCTCAGACCTGCGCCGGGGGACGTTCTAAATGGTCCCGTTTCCTGACTATCAGCATTGGGCCCAGTCCAAGTAAGAGTGAGCCAATGATCAGGATCATCCAGGCTTACCGAGATTTCCTGTATGTAGGTCTCACCGTTTGGTAAAGGAAGGGTGCCGCCAGCGGCTTGCAGGAGTGCCTGCCACGTCGGCCCGCCTGGTTCAATCAGTCCATCAATTGAAATATTGGAACGCTTCTGAAAAGCTTCGATCGCAGCGACGGTATTCGACTTCGCAGAGTCGTGCGCAATCTTTCCATCGACACCCTTCGGATCAAGGTCAGGAGCTTGTAACTTTTGTGCCGCCGTTTCCAAGAGGCGCTGCACGCTTTTCACGTCCGCTTGAAGATTACTTGCGCCTTTCTCCCAACGACCGACGGAACCGGTAATCACTGGTGGCGGAGCAGTGGTGACATTCTCAGGCGCTGCTGACAAAGCCCGCGGCAGGCCTTTGAAAGTAGGTTTTCCTGCATCCAATGCTTCGAGCTTCTTGGCACGAGCTATTCGTTCTTTCAGAGTCGGTTTTGCGCGACGTGGTTTCTTTGGCTTTGTTTTTGGGGAAACTCTTGATCGGATCTTCTTACCACGTTTCAACGGTTTTTTTTTCTTTGGCATAATTAGATGGTTGTTTCGTCCTAGTGACTGTTAAATTTGCTAATTCATCGTGCTTAGGCGCCGCTTTACTGAGTGTCCGGTGTTAATATCGCTGGGATCACCAGGGGTTCCTTGCACTTGGACTTCGATCCAATCGGGAGCACTCAATTTGAAGTTTCGCTTGATCACAGGACCTGTGAAGTCGTCCACTTCTTTGAATGTTTTTCGTTTGCGATCGTAAAAGTAGGTTTGCCAGTGCCAGGGCGAATGACCGCCGCTACTTGCAGTGCTGAAAACGAAGAACTGCGAATCAGGCGACCACTCCATTTTCTGAACGTTGCGGCCGTGCTCACCATCCGGAGACTTAAAGTCCTTGGTCGCCAGCACTGTGCCATTCATGCTGCGGATCTCGACCCGCGATTCATTAAACGGAGGATTGGGATGAGTTCCAACCGATAACACGCAAGCCCGAAGCTGCTGATCGGGTGATGTCACACCGGGACAATTAACCGGCTGAGGCGGCGTAGGACTTGGAGTTGGAAGTTGTTGCGCACAAGCAGTGACAAGCAACCCAAAGGTGAGCAGCATTACATACTGCATAATTGGCTGCGTAGCTCGATGAACATCGATTCCAGAATTCGCTACAAAGAAAGCGCTCATACAAAACTCACATTTCTTATTCGCGGCCAGGCGGTGCCTTGGGTATATCTAATATTCCTTAAACGCCTTAGTGATGGTGCTGGTGGATGAAATAAACGCATGAAACCTTTTACACGATTTAAGAACTAAAATTCAAGGCTTCTTTTCGTTTTCTCCAGTTGAATAGTTGCGTGAGAGGGGCGTTGTACTAACGCGCCGTAATGCGAGGTCGTCTAAGCTCTCAACGCACAATAACAGAAGACGCACCAGCGCGGCCGTGATCGTCCAGGGCAGTGAGTTCGTAACTGCCGGGCGCTGCTTTCCATGTAACGACGTCTTGTGGATTGGCCCTGGCAATGAAGGTGTTGCCCGCAAACCAATAAATTTCGCGCACATCGGCATCTGTTTTGGCGCGCAACGCGATCGTGCCGCCCGATGTCAGCAGGATGTTGTGTCGCTCGGCCGGCGAAATAATTCGTGGCGCGTTTCCAGTGCGGGCGATCAATTCGGCGGATGTTCCGGGCAAAAATGGCGGCGGCAATTTTCTCGGCACTCCCGCGCGGGCAAAGATCGACAACAACTCAGTGGGCCAAAATTCGTAAACTTCGCGCCGGAGTTGGCGGGTTCCGTCATCTCGTGGCACGCGCAACCCGGTGGCAGCATCGACGAGCACTTCCTGATGCACATCGCAGAGTTTGATTGGCGAAATTCCGGGAATGAACCAACCCTCGGTCTGCTGTTTGCAGTACGGTTCGGGCAAATCACCCGAA
>Ga0137403_10004424_pt1 | contig 16566 bp, 9 predicted proteins | sample CZOMad2_1_16fung_FD_122057 | JGI IMG/M metagenome (GOLD analysis project Ga0137403, IMG submission 122057) | Vadose zone soil fungal communities from Angelo Coast Range Reserve, California, USA - CZOMad2_1_16fungal (Hybrid Assembly) | ecosystem: Environmental > Terrestrial > Soil > Vadose zone...
GTATCGAGGCGTTCTGGATCCTGCCCTTTTCCACCTATCACGAGCTCTCGGTCGGCGTCTTCGACGGCGACAACGAGACGGCGTTCGGCCGCGGCTCGCTGCGCGATCCGCTGCTCATCGGCCGCTGGCGCACGTTCTTCGAGCTCGAGGAGCGCGGCGGGCTGCAGCTCGACGCGTCGGCGGCCACCGGCATCACGGCCGACGGCCACCGCAACACCGTGGTCGGGCTGGGCGCCAAGTACAAGTGGATCGGCGCCGGTTCCGGGTTCCCGGTCCTCACCCTGGCCGCGGAGGGGTTGGGCAGCTTCCGCGTGGTCGATACGTCCGGCGGCGACCGGCACGTCGAGCGCTGGGGCGCCTACGCGTACACGCAGTACGACGTCGACCGCCGGTGGGCCGCCGGGCTGCGCGGCGACTGGACCGAGCTGCCCGTCGAGCGCGGCCGGGAGTGGGCGCTGTCGCCGTACGTGCAGTTCAAGCCGTCGGAGTTCCTGCGCTTCCGGCTGCAGTACAAGCACACCGAGGGCCGCGGCGCCGTCGAGCGCTCGGCCGAAGAGTTGTTCTTGCAGGGCAGCTTCATCCTGGGCGCGCATCCCACGGAGAGGTTTTAGCCGTGCGAACCTTCAGCCGACCGCTCCTCCTGTGCGCTCTGACTGCGCTCGCGCTCATCGCGATCGTGGCGGCCCCTTGGTCCGGTGCGCCGGCCCAGTCCCGCCTGCGTGTGCTGGCCACCCTGCCCGACCTGTGGGCGATCACCCGCGCGATCGTCGGCGATCTGGGCGAAGTCCAAGTGGCGACGCGTCCCGGACAGAACCCGCACGACCTGGAGATCCGACCGAGCCAGTTCGTGCTGGTGAAACGGGCCGAGATCCTGGTGCGCAACGGCCTCGACGAGGACGCGTGGATCGACGCGATCATCGAGAGCAGCGGCAACCCGCGGCTGCTCCGCGGCGCGCCGAGCGTCGTCGAGGCGGTGCGGGGCCTCACCATCTTGAAGATACGCACCGGCCCCATCGACCGCTCGCTGGGCGACGTCCACCCGGCCGGCAATCCGCATTTCACGCTCGATCCCGGCACGCTCCCCGTCGTGACCGCCAACATCGTGGCCGGGCTGGGCCGCCTGCGTCCGGACCTCGCCGAGCGGCTCGATGCCAATCGTCGCGCGTTCCTCGACGACGTCGCCGCGGCCGCGCACCGGTGGAGCGACGCGCTCGCACCGCACCGGGGCGCGCCGCTCGTGAGCTATCACGACAGCTGGCCCTACTTCTATCAGGCGTTCGGCCTGGAAGACCTGGGCGTCATCGAGGATCGTCCCGGCGTGCCGCCGTCGCCGCGGCACCTGATCGCGCTCATCAGCCAGATGCGCCAGCGGCACGCCAAGGTCGTCCTCGTCGAGAGCTGGTACCCCACCGACACGGCAGCCGCGGTGGCCCGCGCGGCCGGCGCCCGGGTGCTGGTGCTGCCGCAAAGCCCGGGCGCTGTGAAGGGCACAGACACCTACATCGCGCACCTGGACTTCCTGGTCACGTCTCTCGCGCGCGCGCTCGTGGAATGAGCGGCGCGCTCCCGGCCCGCGCGTCACCCGGGCGCCATTCGGAGAGGCCCGGTTGCGCGGCGCGCCTGGCCTGTCGTCGAGTCGCACCGTAGCAGCTGCTCGCATAACCAGGTCACGGGGTTCAGTCCGGTGGAGGGCGGTGTCGGTGTCCGAAGCGAAGCACGACGCGCATGATGCGCGCCCTCTTGACGTTCGTTCGTCAGACGCGGCTCACCGCTGCGTTGGCCTGCTCGAGCCCGCACGACATGTCCATGGCGCTGTACATCACCGCGGCAGTCGCGAGGTGCTCTCCAGCTTGCTGCTGCTTGCCGATGTGCGCGTAGAGCTTGCCGAGGCCGAGATGGCAGTGAGCGACGAGCGGGCGCATGCCCAACGTCTCGGCAAGAGTGAGCGCTTGTCGGTAGCACGTTTCAGCTTCTACTGCATCCACAGGATCGCGCCGCGACACGATCTCGCCCAGAGACCGGAGCGCCCACGCTTCGTCCGGCCGTAGCTTGTGCTCACGGGCAAAATCGAGGGCTTGATTGGCAAGCCGGATCGCATCGTCGATTCGGTTGACCAGCCGATAGCCTTCGCTCAGGTAGATGAACGGCTGGGCTTTCCGTTCTCCCATCGAGATGGATTGTTCGGTCGCCCGTTCGAGAAGCGCCAAGCCCTCGGCGAGGCGCCCGGACAGGGCGTACGCATAGCCGAGGTGCGCAGCGATTCCGAAAAACCAGGTGGGAATGTTCCAAGCCCTCCAGAGTCGATGGCTGCGCTCGAAGACTGAGACTGCCTCCTTGAGATCGCCTTTGCGCAGGTAGACATACCCGAGACCACGATATGCACCGACAAGGCTGTAGGGTTGGTCCACCATCTCGGCGATCCGCAGTGCTTCCTCTCCCCTGGCGATCCCCTGCACGAACGCTCCTTGGTCGGCAAGTGAGTGGACCGACCAGACGCGAGCCAGAATCGAGGGTAGGGCCGCCTCACCGAAACGTCCACGGATCCGGTCGCCTTCGAGGGAGTCGATGCTGCTTTGGAAACATTCATCCGCACGACGGTGGTCGCCAAGGTGTAAGTACGTCTGTCCCAGCCGTAGATTTGCCACGACCTCGAGGTCGAAATCGCTATGGGCCTGGGCGATGGCACGAGCGCGGTGGCCGACCTTCATAGCTCGGTCGAGGTCACTCAATAACCAGAAATGGAAGGTCATGAACGCCGAAATCCATCCCAGCCGGCGCTGATCGCCAATGCCCTCGGCGAGGATTTCACCCTCGCGAAGGTGATCGAAGACTCGCCCGAACTCTCCGAGGGGAGTGAGCGAATTGCGAAGGTCGAGCCGGAGGTCGATAGCCTGCTCGATCGTCTCGCGATTCTCGGGGAGATGCGCGAGGGCTGTGAGCGCCTGCTCGAAGCATGCGACGGCTTCCCGGTAGGCGGAACGTGCGGCGGCCTTCACCCCGGCCTGACGGGAGTAGGCGACGGCCTTGTCCCAGATCTCGCCCCGGAGGGCATGGTAGGCGAGACGATCGACCTGCTCGGTCAGCCGGTCGGCATAGAGTCGTTCGACCGCCTCCATGGTCCGAGCATGAAGGGCCCGCCGGCGGTCGTTGAGGATGCCCGCGTAGCAAACCTCGTGGCTTAGCGCGTGCTTGAACGCGTACTGCAATTCGGGAACGAGTGTCGTCTCGTACAGGAACTCGGTCCTCCGAAGCCGCATGAGACCGGCGCTGAGCGGCTCTTCCGGCAGGTCCGCCACGGCTCGGAGCAAGGCGAATGGCACATCCTTGCCGATGGCAGCCGCCATCTGCAGAAGCGCCTTGTCGTCGGGCGGCAGCCGACCGATGCGCGCTTCGAGTACCGCGTGGACGGTAGCGGGCACCTGAATGTCGTGAGCGGGAAGCGCGAGCCGATAGTGACCGCGATCGCCAACGAGCACGCCCGTCTCGACCGCCGCCCGCACGCTCTCCTCCAGGAAAAACGAGTTGCCGCCAGCGCGATCGATCAAAACGGCTTTCAGCGCCGCCGTGGCGACTTCCTGTCCGACCAGGCTATCCAGAAAGGCGCGGGCGTTCTCGACCGAGAGGGGATCGACTCGAATTTGAGCGTAACAACTCTTATTGCCCCACGTGTGCTGGTACTCGGGCCGATAGCTGACGAGAAGCAGCACACGATGGCTCGCGAGGCTGTCGACCAGGGTGTCGAGCACGGCCTGCGTCGCCGAGTCGATCCAGTGGAGATCCTCGACGACGAGGATCACCGGCTGGCGGCGACTCTCCTCGAGGATCAGGAGCTTGACTGCCTCCAGCGTTCGTCGCCGTTTCTGCGATGGGTCGAGCGCCGACCATTCCGAGTCGTCGGCAGGTAGGTCGAGAAGCGCGAGGAGCGCCGGCGGCGGTGTCGGACTCTTTCGCGTCATGCGTTCCCGCACCGTGCCCGCGTCGTCGTGCGGCTCGATCTGGAAGTACAGCTTCAACAGATCGATCACGGGCAGATATGGCGTGGCCTTCGCGTACGAGGCCGCGCTGCTGACAAGGATCACTGCGTCCCGGCTGCGTTGCGACTCGATGAACTCCCAGAAGAGCCGTGACTTGCCGACGCCGGGCTCACCGACCACTCCAATGACCTGCCCGCGGCCCTTCCGCGTGTGCTCGAGGGCCTCGGCGAGGCGCTCGAGCTCACGGTCTCGGGCCACGAGGGGCGTGAGCTGATCGCCCACTCCCAACGGCGTTCGTCCGAGGCCCGCGAGCCGGTACGCCTTCGCTGCGTGCTTTCCGTTCGCCGCGAGGGGCGCGATGACGAAGCGCCGATCGAGAAACGCGCGCGTCGCTTCGCTCACGAGGATGAGCCCCGGCTGCGTATTTGCCATGACGGCGTCGAGCTGCGTGCATACCTCGCGCTTGGACTCATGCTCCAGTCGCGCCATACCACCGAGTTGGGCGACTAATACCTCACCGACGTGGAGACCAACACGGACGCCGGGTGACTGCCCGACGATCCTCTGGATCGCCAGGGCCGCGTGCGCCGCCCGCCTGGGAGCGTCGTCGATTGGCTCGAGACCGAATCCCGCGACAAGGCCGCGCAGGCTCACCTCCTCGATCTGCCCGCCGAAGCTCTGGACCTTGTCTACGAGAGTGTCGAGGACGGAGCTGGCGTCTGGCGCGCTCGACGCGGACGAGACCGTGACGACATCAGCACGCAGTAGCGCGACATGCCGGCGCTCCCACAGCACATGAGTCGTCGTCGGGGCGGGCGTGGAGTCGACTGTGAGGTTGACCGCATCGGCTGATGTGGCCTGCTCGGCCCTCGGCGTCGGTGGGCGGAGCTTGTACTTCTGGAGGCGATAGCGCAGGGTGTTCCGACTCACTCCAAGACGCGCGGCGGCATGAGAGATGTTCCAGCGGGTTTCCTGGAGCGCCTCGTAGATGCGCGCCCGCTCGGTCGTCTCCACTGCGTGCTCGAGCGATTTCGGCTCTTCGGCGCGGGGAGCCTCTACGTCATGATCTCGTCGCAGCGATGCTGATCGTGCGGGTGGGACAGTAAGCTCGAGCCGGGCCGCGGTCACCAGGGGCACATCGGTGAGCAGCGCGACGCGCTCCATGGCGTTCGCCAATTCCCTCACGTTCCCCGGCCACCGGTACGCGAGGAGAGCTTCTCGCGCATCCTCGGCGAGCGTTTTCCGCACGAGCCCATAGTCCGTACAGGTCCGCGTCAGAAAGTGCTCGGCGAGGGTGAGGATGTCCTGTCCTCGCTCCCGGAGAGGCGGAAGCCGCAGCGTCACGACGGCCAGCCGGTGGAAGAGATCCTCGCGAAACCGTCGCCGGCCCGCGCTCGCGTCCAGATCCTCGCCCGAGGCGGTGATGATCCAGACGTCAACCGTCTCGGTACGCGTACTGCCCAGCCTTCGAACCGCTCGGTCCTCGAGGACCGTCAGCAGCTTCGCCTGCAGCGTCTCGGGCAGCAGCCCGATTTCGTCGAGGAAGAGTGTGCCCCGGTGGGCCGTCTGGAACAGGCCGGCTTTCGCATGGCGCGCATCGGTGAACGCGCCTTGCTCGAAGCCGAAGAGCTCCGCCTCGAGGAGGGTTTCCGGAATGGCCGCGCAGTTGACCGCGACGAACGCCCCGGCCGCCCGCGGACCGGCTTCGTGGAGGGCCCTCGCCAGCAGGCCCTTGCCTGTCCCTGTCTCCCCGAGAAGCAGAACGGACGGAAGCCGGCCTGTCGCCGAGTGGCGCCGTAGCAGCTGCTCGGCCTGAGTCCGGACAGCTACGACGCCAGTGCTATCCCCGATCAGCTCGGCTGACAGCCCCACGGTGCGGCGCATTCTACGCCGCTTCATCCACCACTAGGCAAATTTCCACCACCATCGAACCTCGGCCAACCACCAGAGCTAACTAGGCGATCTGGAACGCGTTGGGCCTGGCATCGCCGTTGCCTTGGCCGCCAGGCATGCGGCCGACTTGGCTCAGTCATGGTGGGCCAACGTTCGTGTCGACCCTTGAGGTCAATGTCGAGAAATTTTCTAGGACCACACCGCGCGACCGGGCTCGTCTAGAAGGAGAGGTCGTATGAACGTGTACGCAACAGCAGGCGCACTCCTCCTCACGGGACTGCTTTCGACCCAAGCCTTCGCCGAGCACAAGTATTCGGACTGGGGGCCCGCGGTTAACCTCGGCTGCGGAACGATAAACTCGCCTTCGAATGATTTCGGGCCGGCCATTTCAAAGGGCGGGCTCAGCCTTTATTTCAGTTCGAACCGCGGAGCTTCTGACCCTAGCAACTCGAAGATTTACGTCGCACAGCGACCGTCCACGAGTGAGCCCTGGGGCCCACCGCAGGACCTCGGTCCAATCGTTAACTCGCCAGGCGGAAACAATCCGAGCTTCTCGCGCGATGGGCATTGGATGTTCTTCAATAGCGCGCGCCAAGGTGGGTTCGGCGACACCGATCTGTGGGCGTCGTACCGAGCGCACGTACACGACGACTTTGCGTGGGAAACGCCGTTCAATCTCGGCCCCGGTGTAAATACAGCGGGGTTCGACGCCGGAGCGAGCTACTTCGAGAACGAGGGCGGCAGCGCCCCGCTTCTCTTTTTCGGTCGCGGCGCCTCGGGGGCAATGCAGGGAATGACGAGCGACATCTGGGTAGCCGAGTTGCTACCCGACGGCACGTTCGGGAATGCGCGTCCGGTTCCCGAGCTCAATAGCACGCAAGGCGATCAGCGCCCGTCGATTCGGTTCGACGGGCTCGAGATCTTCTTCTTCTCCAACCGTCCGGGCTCGACACCAAACACAATGGGTGTTCCCACCACCGACATTTGGGTCGCGACCCGAAACAGCATCGACGATCCATGGGACCCTCCGGTGAACCTGGGTCCGGAGGTTAATAGCGCATTCGGCGACTTCAATCCCTACATTTCGCCTGACGGCCTGACGCTTTATTTCGCGTCGAACCGCCCAGCCGGTTCCGGCTGCGGAGGCTCCGATCTCTATATGACCACGCGTACCAAGCTGAGGGGCAAGGACTAGCCAATCGTTTCGACGCGGCCGGATCAAAAACGGATCGGCGTCACGGAGAGGCGACCATGAGCCGACGCCTGTGTCGTTCGAACTTCGCGGCGCCAGTGATCTGCGCGGTCATTGCGTTTGTCATCGACGCAACGGCGGCCGGCGCCTCGGCCGCAGCGCAGATGAAAGCGCCATCCAACACCAGCGCGGTGGGCGTATCCGAGAGCCGGGCGGATGTGTCCTGGCAAGACAACTCCACGAACGAGGCCGGATTCGAAGTTCATCGCTCCACGGCGGGGCCGACCGGAAGCTTCAGCGTGTGGGCGACAACCGCCGCCAACACGACGAATTATGTGGACGAGGGGATCGCCGCGTCGACGCAATACTGCTACAAGCTCCGCGCATTCAGCACGACCAGCGGCAGGACACGTTACTCTGACTTCTCGGCTGCGGCTTGCGCGACGACCTTGGCGCCCTCTGCACCGCCGAACGCACCCTCGAACACCGCCGCGGTCGCGGTATCCGAGAGTCGGACGGACGTGTCCTGGCAGGACAACTCGACGAACGAGATGGGATTCGAAGTTCATCGTGGAACGACCGGGCCGAGCGGCTCGTATAGCCTCCTGGTGACGAGAGGTGCCAACGCCAGCAGCTATTCCGACGCAGGGCTGACCGCCTCGACGGAGTACTGCTACAAGATCCGCGCGTTCAACACGAGTGGCGGCTCGACGCGCTATTCGGAATTCTCCACCGCTGCGTGCGCGACGACATTGGCGCCGCCGCCACCACCCGTTCCGGGCACTATCCAGGTCACGACGGCGACGACCGGTACCTGCATCGATCCTTGGTATTTCGTCCAGCTTGACAGTGGATACGGCACGTACCTTGGTTCGAACGCCACCATGACCCTCGCAGGAGTCGCGCCCGGCGATCACACCCTCTGGCTCGGATCGGTGGGCCCGAACTGTTCGGCCGGGGACAATCCCCGCACTGTCCGCGTCATCAGTGGTGCAACCACGAACGTCGGCTTCGCCGTTACGTGTGGGATGGGAAACACGATCATGGTGACCGGAGTAACGACGGGGATCGATTTGGATCCGGACGGCTACGGCATTGAGCTGTGGTTAAGCTGGGACGGGCGGACGTGGCTCCTAGCAGGCGGAGGGAGTGTCCCCGCCAACGGCAGCCTGACGGTGTGCGGACTCTACAGCGGGGACTATGAACTGCGGGTGACCGAGGTCGCGCCCAACTGTAGCCTCCTCACCCGCACTCCGCTCCGGCTGGAGCTGCCCTTCAGCGGCGCGGTCACGGCCGAGCTCAACGCCGCGTGCGCGCCGATCCCGCAGCTCGCGTTCGTCAACGTCGCCGACGGAAACGCGGAGATCTACGTCACCAACCCGACCGGCAGCGGCGCACTCCGGCTCACGAGCAACGTGACCTCTGACCGCCAGCCCGCCTGGTCGCTCGACGCCGGGAAGATCGCGTTCACGAGCGATCGCGACGGCAACTCCGAGATCTACGTGATGAACGCTGACGGCTCGAATCCGGTGCGGCTCACGAACGACCCCGCCTACGACGCCGAGCCCGCCTGGTCACCCGACGGCGCCAAGATCGCGTTCACCAGCGACCGCGACGGCAACTTCGAGATCTACGTCATGAACGCGGATGGCTCGAACCCGGTGCGGCTCACAAACGACGCGGCCCACGACGGCGAGCCCGCGTGGTCTCCCGATGGCACGAAGATCGCGTTCACGAGCGACCGCGATGGGAAGTCGGACATCTACGTGATGAATGCCGACGGCTCGGGTGTTGTCCGGCTCACGAATGACCCATCGACGGCGAACCGCAGCGCCGATTGGTCGCCGGACGGCACCAAGATCGCGTTCTCGGGCACGTCGTGCAGCAGTCAGGCATGCTCGGACGCTTTCTTCGTCATGAACGCGGACGGATCTGGCATACGGCAGCTGGCATGCTGCGACGCTCGCGATCCGGCCTGGTCGCCCGACGGCCGTAAGATCGCGTTCACCATCAATGCGTCCCCGTCGCCACGCATTGCGGTCGTCACGGCGGACGGGACGAACCTCGTAGAGCTCACCAGCGGGTCGGACCCGAGCTGGAGACGCGGAAGCACGTGCGTGCCGACCAGCCCCGTAGAGATCTGCAACAACGGTCTGGATGACGATTGTAACGGTCTCGTGGACGGAGCGGATCCTGCCTGCATCGTCCCCCCATGCGACTGCCAGCTTGATCCATATGCACCTTGGTGCTACGGCGAAGATGGCATGAACATCTGTGTGCCCGGCAATTGAGAAGCTCGCAATGTGGACGCGAACGATGAGACGCAGCCTTCTCCCCGCGCTCACGATGCTCGCACTGGCTTCAGCGGCGTCGGGCCAAGGGCGCCAGGACACTCCGAGCGACCCAACGGCTCTCCAGGCAGATCTCGACCGGATCAAAGCGGATCTGGCCGCGATCAAGAGCCACACGAGCGCCCGCGCCATGACGGATCCGCCGCATCGCCGTGGACAGCGCCGGCAATGCCTATGTGACGGGAACTGCCTACCCCTTGGACTTTCCCACCGTAAACGCGCTCCAGCCCGGGGTGGGTGGAGGTCTTCGGGACGCCTTTGTCGCGAGGATTGGCGCGACGGTAACCCAGCCGCCAGTCGCCTCGTTCATGTCCACGTGCAATGGACTCACGTGTGACTTCAACGGGTCCGGTTCCTCGGACTCCGATGGGACCATCACGAGCTATGTGTGGAAGTTCGGCGATGGCACCACCAGTACCGGTGCGACGGTGAGCCATACGTACGCCGTCGCGGGCACCTATAGCGTCACGACGAATGGAAACGGCCAGTGCAGCGCATCCTAATCAGGCATTTGCAAGAAGACCGTGAGCGTGGCGTTCAGAGTCATCAACGTGACGCACGCGACGCTGACTTACCTATCCATGGACAACCACGACCCCGACGGTGACCAGCAACGGCAGCAGCATAACCCTTAGCAGGCGATAGCGCCTACCCGTTACCCCGATCCCTCGCCCTGTACGTCTTAAAGCGACGGGGCCGCTCGGTTTGAAAAGATTTCATATGTAATTCTCCGGGATGCGTTTGTCTTATGAAGAGGCGGTTGTGTTCCCGGCCGCAAGGCCTATACTCGGCGGGTCTTCTGGGGGTCGGATTTCGTTGAAGAAACAATTCCCTCGTCGTACGATCCCGCGTGTCTCGCGAGGCGATACCTCCGCGCAGTCTTCGTCTGCTCGCGATGAATTCCTCGTCGTAGGTATCGGCGCGTCGGCCGGTGGTCTCGAGGCAGTAACGCAGTTCCTCCGGAGTCTGCCGCCGGACCCAGGTATGGCGTTTGTTTTCGTTATCCATCTCGATCCGACACATCCGAGTCGGATAAGTGAAATCCTTCAGCGGACTGCGCCGATACCCGTCACCGAGGCCGTTGATGGCGAAAAGATCGAGCGTGACCGGCTCTACGTCATCCCGCCAAACACGACCCTGACCGTCAAGGGTGGTGCCGTGCGGCTCGTACCGCGAGCGCGCACCCGCGACGTGCACCTGCCGGTTGACGCCCTCCTTCAGTCGCTGGCGAGTGACTATAAAGAGCGCGCGGTGGGCGTGATTCTTTCGGGGACCGGCTCGGATGGTTCGCTCGGCGTACGCGGGATAAAAGCAGACGCCGGATTTACTTTCGCGCAAGACGAAGAGTCAGCGGCCCAGAGTGGGATGCCGCTGAACGCCGTTGATACAGGATGCATCGACGTTGTCGGGTCTCCCAGCGACATCATACGCGAGTTGATGACCCTCAAAGGATACTGGCCGCCCCGCGACCTCGTGAGCGAAGATCATAAAGACCCTCCGCGTGCCGGCGACAAAGCCGCCACCGATAATGCGTTACATCCCGCGTTTGCGGCGATCTTCAGGCTACTGCGAGAGACCGGTGATGTAGACTTCAGTCTCTACAAGTCGCCCACAGTCGGGCGGCGCGTCTCAAGGCGTATGGCGCTCGCCAGAGTCGAGTCCCTCGAGGATTATTCGCAGTACCTTCAGTCGCATCCGGCTGAAATCGAAGCTCTGAAGACTGACTTGCTGATTAACGTCACCGCTTTCTTCCGTGATCCCGGAGTCTTCGATGTGCTCGCGAAGACGGTGTTCCCCGCGCTCCTCAAGGAACACCGCACTCCCGACAATCCGCTCCGGATTTGGATACCGGGCTGCGCGACCGGCGAGGAAGTGTATTCGATCGCGATCACGTTGCTTGAGTGCTGCGGTGATCGGGCCGCCGAAATACCGATCCAGATCTTTGGCACGGATGTGAGCGAGGCCGTCATCGCGCGCGCACGGAGCGGTCTCTACGCGGAGAACATTACGTCCGCCGTATCCTCCGCGCGATTGCGGCGATTCTTTACGAAAGTTGACTGCGGCTACCAGGTCCACAAACCCGTGCGCGAACTATGCATTTTCGCGCGGCAGAATCTCGCCAAGGACGCGCCGTTTTCGAAGCTCGACCTCGTGAGCTGTCGCAACGTTCTGATCTACATGACGCCGCCCCTGCAAAGCAGAATCATGCGCGCGTTCCATTTCGCACTCAGGCCCGGGGGGGTCCTCATTCTTGGCTCCGCCGAAACGGTCACGGGATACGCCGATCTCTTCACCGTCAGCGAGCGAGACCATCACATCTTCCTCAGAAAACCAGGCTCCGCGAATACCGAATTCAAGGTCAGTCTCCCAGAGCGCGGCCCCGGCCCAGCAGTTTTCGAGGCGCCTCCTCGCACGCTATCTGTCCCGCCTCGCGACGCCTATAGAGAGATCGACCGGCTCCTGCTCGAAAAGTACGCGCCGTCGGGGGTCGTCCTGAATGAGACGATGGACATCGTGCAGTTCCGTGGGGACGCAAGCCCTTATCTGGCGCCCGCGCCAGGCCACGCGAGCTTGAACATCGCCAAAATGGCGCGATCCGGCTTGTCGGTCATCCTGCCCGACTTGATTCGCGATGCACGCCGCCGCAATACAACCGTGACGCGGCCCAACGTTCGGTTCGACGCCGACGGTCGTGCCATGGCCGTGGATATCGAGGTGACGCCCATCGCGCTTACTCTGGGTGACCGGCACTTCCTCGTCGTCTTCCGCGCCCCGCAGGCTACCCCGGCCACGGGACAGCACGCTCACCGTCGCGGCCAGCAGCGGCGGCGGCGCCCGAGCGCCGAAGCTTCGCAGCTCAGCGAAGAGTTGGCGGCGACGAAACGACACCTTCGTTCGGTGGTCGAGGACCAAGAGGCGACGAATGAGGAGCTGAAGTCGGCGAACGAAGAGATTATCGCGAGCAACGAAGAACTCCAGTCGACGAACGAAGAGCTCGAGACTGCAAAGGAGGAGTTGCAGTCGGGCAATGAGGAGCTCACTACCGTCAACGAGCAATTGCAGCAACACAATTCGGAATTGTCGTTGCTGAACAACGACCTCGGGAACATCCTCAGCAGTGTCAACATCCCGATCGTGCTCGTCGACCACGATCTCCTCATCCGTCGGGTGACGCCTGGGGCCGGGCGCCGCTTCAACATCCTGCCCACCGACATCGGCCGCCCGCTCGCCAACGTTCGCGTCGCCGCCGAGGGCCTGGAGCAACTGGATGTTGTCGTGCAGGACGTGATCAACACGGTCACGCCACGTGACCTCTCCGTGCGCGGTGACGACGGTCGCCGCTACTCGTTGCGCATTCGTCCCTACCGGACGACCGAGAACCGGATCGAAGGCGCTCTGCTTGCGCTCGTAGATGTGGAGGAGCTGGAGAAGACGACGGCGGCCCGCGACTATGCGCGCGCCATCGTCGATACTGTGCGAGAGCCGCTTATCGTCCTCGACGGCGACCTGCGAGTGCAGGAAGCCAACACCGCCTTCTACAATACGTTCCACCTGCTGCCCGCCGAGACCGAAGGCCGGTTCTTCTATGAACTGAGCGATCGTGAGTGGGATCTTCCGGCCCTCCGGCGCGTTCTGGAGGATGTGCTCCCACGCAAGGAACGGGTGACCGATGTCGAGGTTGAGCACGACTTCCGCAGCATCGGGCCGCGCGTCATGCTGCTCAACGCCAGCGCTATTCCCGGCCCGCGCGGCCTCATTCTTCTGGCGATCGAGGACGTGACCGTGAAGCGACTGGAGGCCCGCGGCGTCGGCGCGGCGCACCTACGCGCGCTGGAGCTCGAGCGGCTGGCCCGTGAGGAGGCCGAGGCAGCCAGCCGCGCCAAAGACACCTTCCTCGCCACGCTCTCTCATGAGCTTCGCACGCCGCTGACGTCCATGGTGGCGTGGGTCCGCATGCTGCGGTCGGGCCGACTCGATGAGAGGGCCACGGCCCGAGCGCTCGAATCACTCGAACGCAACACGCGAACGCAGACTGAACTTATCGAGGATCTGCTCGATGTCTCGCGCATCACCAGCGGAAAGGTCGGCCTCAGTCTCCTGCCACTGGACGTTGGGCCGGTGGTTGAGACCGCCATCGACGGCCTCCGCCCAGCCGCGGAGCCCAAATCCATACAGCTCGACGTTCAACTTGATGCCGCACCGGGCCCCGTGCTCGGCGACCGGCGTCGGCTGCAGCAGATCGTGTGGAACCTCTTATCAAATGCCATCAAATTCACGCCGCCTGGTGGACGCGTCGACGTGAGGCTGGAATGGGCCGACTATCGGGCGCGGTTGACTGTCCGCGATACGGGCATCGGCATGAAGGCGGACCTTCTGCCGCGAATCTTCGACCGATTTCGTCAGGCCGACGAAAGCAAGAGCCGGAGTTTCGGCGGCCTCGGTCTCGGGCTCGCTATCGTCCGTCACCTCGTGGAATTGCATGGCGGCACCGTTACGGCGGATAGCGAGGGAGAGGGCCAAGGCTCAGCATTCCGCGTGGAACTCCCATTTAGCGCTGTATCGACAGTTCCAGCCGGCGGCGGGATTCAAACCGCGCTCATCGGGGAGATGCACGCTGAAGCAACTGCCCTTGAAGGGGTCCGGATTTTACTGGTGGAGGACGACCCGGAGTCGCGCGATGTGTTGACTGCGGTGCTGCGGCTCCATGGTGCGACCGTCTCCGCCGTGGGCTCGAGCAAGGAGGCCTTGAAGGCGCTCGGCGACCAATGCCCGGATGTCTTGATCTCTGATATTGCGATGCCTGGGGGAGACGGCTATGAACTAATGCGGGCGATCCGGACGCTGCCGGCCGAAGGCGGGGGGCAAGTCCCGGCGATTGCGCTCAGCGCGTACGTACGGGTCGACGACTCACGTGAGTCGATCGCCGCCGGATTTTCCGTACACCTGCCCAAGCCCATCGATCCCGGCGTGCTCGTGCACACGGTGGCGCAGCTTCGCACGCCTGCGTAGCGTTGTTATGGCCGTTATGCCGGCGTAGGCAGGGGGCAGGCGCCGTTCTCGTCCGCGACCCTAGTTCTGAACGTTACCGATGACGCTCTGGCCCCTGTCTCTGAGGCGGTCCTAGAAGGCCTTCAAAATATGAGGTGTCGTCGTCAATCTCGGGCGCCTCCGCGCGGCGGCCGGCGCAGCCAGGCGACGATCAGTACCAAGGCGATGGTGATGGCACCTGCCGCGATCGCCGTACCGAAAACAAGTAGCGTCCCCACTTCGATGTTTCCCGAGGACCTCAGCGTTGTTAATGGGTCGGTTTGGAGGTCAGGGTGGCGCGCCGACCGGGCTCGCCGCAGGCAACCAGCAAGCCCGGTCGTGGGAATCGCCCGTTACATGCTGCCGATGGTGCCGCAGAAGACGTACGTGGAGACTTCCTGGGGCGATTTGTGGCCGTTGATCGCGTAACCGCCCTTCTCCAGACTGTCCAGCGACGCGTTGACCGTCGTTTCGGACTTGCCGTTGACGAGCGGCGAGAGTGGATACGTGGGCTTGGGATCGAGTTTGTCGCAGGTGCCCTTGTGAATGTGCACCGGCTGGGGACCACCGGACGGCGCACCTTTGACTTCGAGGACGACCTTGGTCTGGTTGTCGCCAGCCTTGGTCAGGGTGGCCGCTCCCGACTCGCCGGAGTTGTTCTGGGGCGCGAGCTTGGCGGTGGCGGAGTCGGCGGCCAGCGCAAAGGACGCCCCGAACAGGAGCAGGCTGAGCGTGACAGCGAAGACCCTTTCAACGAAAGCCATTGAGTAACCTCCACGTGGAAAATTGGGCGGAACGCCAGCTAAACGTTACACGACGCCCAAAGGTTCCTTACCGGCGCGTGAGCAGAAATGCAACGAGGTCCTCCAACTGCGCCGGTGTCAGGGTTTGGCCGAAGGTCTTGGGCATCACGCTCTGGCCGTCGGCGTGGCGATAGGCTGGGCCGGGCACGATATAGGCGTTCGGATCGACGATCGATTCGCGGATGTAGCCGGCGGCGTCCTTGGCGCGCCCGTGGTAGTCGGGCCGGCGGACGATGCGCGCAGCCTCGGTGGCGATGTTGCCGAGGTTGGGACAGATCGCGCCGCCCGGCCACGGACGGCTGATGTCGTGGCAGGAAGCGCACGGCAGCGTCTCGTAGAGCTTGGCGCCGCGGGGCGCATTGCCGCTCGCCGCCACGGCCCGACGCCGCCACGGCTCGCTGACGTGGGCGCCCGTGAGTACGAACGCGATCGCGAACACCGCGAGGCCTGCGAAACCGATCCGTCGGCGCGGTTCCATGCCCTGCAGTTTCCCATTGCCCTATCTCGTCTGGAACTGTTCCGCTAAACGACCGGGCGCGAGCGCGCCGAGCGAAAGCCCGATGCCCCATAGCCACGCGGTGACGACGAAGGCGCCACACCTTGGTTTGACGGCGACGAGGGCCGCCGCCACGATTTCGACGACACCAACGACGAGCGTGAACGTATGAGCGGCGACCGGGAGCATGCGGACGATGGCCGGCGCGAGATACTGGTCCCAGTTCGTGAGCAGATGGAAACACTTGTCGGCACCGGCGATCAGCGGCGCCGCGATGAACCCGACGTAGAGGATGAGATACGCCTGGTAGTCGAGAACCCTGGCTCGGTCTCGCTCCCGACACGCGGCTGGCCTGATCACCGTCACGCCGTCCGTAGCCCTGCGCACGGCGAAAAGTCGTTCCACAAGTTACTGTCGCGCGAGGATGAGGCGCCGACCTCTCGACAAACAGCGAGCCACCGAAGCCGCCAGCGCCAATCCCGGTTTATAGACCATCGGTCGCCCTCCCGGCGGCGCTTGACGTGGGCCGCCGGAGGCACAATCATGGCGCCCGGCGGGGAGCACGGGGTGACGACGGCCAAAGGCGTGTGGAGTTCCTACGCGGAACGAGGGAGGAAGCGATGAGGCAATATTTCGGACTGGGACTGGGAATTATCGTGGGTACTGTGATTGGAGCTGCTGCGGTTTCTGGGCTGCATGCTCAGACCAAACCGCCACTTTTTCTTATCACTGAAATCGATGTGACGAACCCCGAGGCTTATGGAAAAGAGTTCGCCCCGAAGGCTCAGGCCACGATCAAAGCGGCTGGTGCTCGCTTTCTCCTCATAGG
>Ga0137403_10004425_pt1 | contig 16565 bp, 12 predicted proteins | sample CZOMad2_1_16fung_FD_122057 | JGI IMG/M metagenome (GOLD analysis project Ga0137403, IMG submission 122057) | Vadose zone soil fungal communities from Angelo Coast Range Reserve, California, USA - CZOMad2_1_16fungal (Hybrid Assembly) | ecosystem: Environmental > Terrestrial > Soil > Vadose zone...
TCGAGCGAAGAGACTCTGGCTCTCGACCCAACGTATCCCTGTTGCAGTTTTCGCGGCAGTATCGTAGCGCTCGATGAAAAGTCCGGCGCGATGCTTTGGAAAACCTTCGACATGCCGGACAATGGCGGACAAACGGGGGGATATAGTGGCGGTGCGATTTGGCAACCGCCGGCGATCGATCCAAAGCGCGGTACGCTCTTCATCGGAACGGGAAACAACTACACTGCACCCGCGGATGTGGAAGCTTGCCAGAATGCAACTCCCACAGCGAACTGCGTCGCGGCTGACGATTTCTTCGACACCGCGCTTGCGTTGGATCTCAAGACGGGCCAGGTTAAGTGGGCCAAGAGGCTGCAGGGTCTTGATACCTGGACAGTGGCATGCCTTACTCCCGCAGGACCGAAGGCCAACTGCCCTGTACCTACCAGCCCCGATTTCGATCTGGGAGGATCAGGACCTAATCTGCTCGGCAATATTGTTGGGTTTGGCCAGAAGAGCGGAATCTTCTGGGCACTCAATCCCGATAACGGCAACGTCATTTGGAGCACACCGGTGGGGCCAGGCGCTTCGCTCGGAGGCATCGAGTGGGGTACCGCGACCGATGGTCAGCGCATTTATGTTGCTATCGCGAATAGCGACCACCTCCCCTACACCTTGGTGCCGTCGGGACAGCAAATAACCTGGGGTGCATGGAGCGCTCTGGATGTCGCCACTGGGAAGATCCTTTGGCAGACTGCAGACCCCACGGCCAACACAATTGACAGAGGTTCGGTGAGTGTTGCAAACGGCGTCATGTATGCCGGCTCTAACTCAGGACAGATGTACGCGCTGGACGCGACAAACGGAAACATCCTCTGGAACTTCGCGAGCGGGGGCACCGTAATCGATGGCCCTTCTATTGTGGACGGCACCCTCTATTGGGGATCGGGTTACCGGAACATCGTCGGAACCGGAAACAACAAAGTGTACGCATTTAGTCTGGCCGGCGAGAACGGCCACGGCGGGCACTCTGGCGACCACGACAAGCAAGAGTGATGGCGTTGGACGCCTACTGACTGTCCTCTTTTTTTTGAATGACATCGCGCGTGTTCCACACATGCAGGCGCACTAGATAGCTCACATTGCAGGCACCCATGCTGCGCAATTCGTGAGATGAAAACGCGAAATCGCCCGGCCCAGCACGAAGTTAGAATACGAACACACTAAAAAAGGAGATGTGCAGATGAAGAAGCCGTTGCTACGTTTTACCGTCGGTGCAGCATGGAGCTTGATCGCGGGAGTCGCTTGCTTTGCGCAGCACTACAATCAAACCAATCTTGTTTCCAATACGTCGGGAGTTGCTCCTGTCACCGACCCTCAATTGATCAATCCCTGGGGCATATCCCGCGCCTCTGGCAGCCCTTGGTGGATCTCTGACAACGCAACGGGATTAAGCACACTCTACAATGGCGCGGGAACCAAGCAATCCCTGATCGTCACGATCCCGCCATCCGATCCGAATAACAAAAACACGCCAACAGGTACACCGACCGGCACCATCGCCAACAGCAGCCCAACCGATTTCTTGCTGGCCCCAGGCAAACCGGCGGCGTTCCTCTTCTCCACGATTGATGGAACGATTGCCGGATGGAATCCGACTGTCGCTGTGGCTCAAGGTGCCGCGCCTCCTTCCACGCAAGCAGTGACCGTGGCCAAGACTTCCGACGGATCCAGTTACACGGGTCTGACGAGCGCTTTCATTGAGGGCAATCGTTTCCTGTATGCGGCAAACTTTACCAAAGGTCGCGTGGATGTTTATGACAACGCATTTCACTTAGTGGACTTGCGAAAGCAGCACTTCGATGAAGACTCGGCCGATCATGATAATGGCCACTCCGCTGAAAATTCTTTTGTAGATGAGAATCTGCCTCGCAACTATGTGCCTTTTAACGTGCAAGCCATCGGCAACGATATTGTCGTCACCTATGTGCTCCACGAGGAAGGTTCGCGCTTTGAAACCGACGGCCCGGGACTTGGCTTCGTGGACATTTTCAGTTCCACCGGTCAGCTCTTGCAGCGTCTCGAGCACGGTGATTGGCTGAACGCTCCGTGGGGCGTGGCTCTTGCTCCGCTTGATTTCGGACGCTTCAGCCATGACCTGCTCATCGGGCAGTTCGCCGGTGGGGGAGACACTCAGTCGAGCGGCTTCATTGCTGCATACGATCTAGCTACCGGAAAATTCGATGGGCTGCTGCAGGACGCCAGCGGGAAGCCACTCGCCATCAACGGCATCTGGGCGCTCAGCCCTGGCAACGTCAGCCCAGCCAATAGCGATGCTGCGGCAGCGCCCGCCGCACAAGTCTACTTCACGGCCGGACCGAACCATGGCTCCGGAGGGCTGTTCGGCTATTTGGCCGCAGTGTCTTCAGAGTTGACCGAAGGGAATGCTCAGTAATCGTCACAGCTGATTCACAACGTTGTCGGGGTGGAATGCGTCACCCCAAAACTTCAACAGTGCCAATCCCTTCGCCTTGGGACTGCTGAAGCGCGGTGTGCTCCGGAGATCTTCGCGTGCGCCTCAATAAGTGCAGATCTTCCGGAGCATCGAAGGTCCGGTTCAGAAGACATTATCGAAAAGGAGAAAGTCATGAATAGTCTTAGTCTGGAGTCAAAGAACAAGAAGAATCGCCGAGAATTCCTGAAGAACGGAATGGTCGCGGCGGGAGCAGCAACATTGGGTACAGGTCTGCTTGCGAGCGGAGCACCCGCGTTAGCTCAACAGGAAAAAGAGAGGAGCGGACAACTCCCAAAGGGGGACGCAGCGATTCTAAGGTTTCTGGCCGCAGCCGAGATCATCGAGACCGATCTGTGGGTTCAATATAACGAACTTGGAGGAATCCAGGACAATGAGGTTCCAGGAGGGAGTGGCAACCCACTATACACCGCGGCGCTTCAGGTTCTCGACGGAGACATGAATCAGTATATCCACGACAACACCGAAGATGAGTTCACCCACGAAACTTTCATCAACGCCTATTTGGCTTCGAAGGGCGCAGACACAGTCAACTTGGAGCCGTTTCGCACGTTGCCAGGAAGTACGGCGACTGGATCGAGCGGCAAGCCACGGCTGACAAATCTGATGAAACTGACAGTGGACACGACTTGGTGGACCCGGTACCGCAGCCGTACTCAGAACCCCGATTTCGGGGACACATTTCCTCAAGCTATTCCGAGCCTGGCAACTGGGCAACATCCGGCAATCCCGAGAACCGATGCCGACTTGAACCCGTCAAATCACCTGCAAGCAATTGCGAATACCGCGGGATTTCACTTCGCCACCATCGAGCAAGGAGGCACTAGCCTCTATCCATCCCTGGCTCAGCGTGTGAGCAGTTCGGAAGTTCTACAGATTGTCCTCGGCATCGGTGGAACCGAGGCAATGCACTTTCAGACCTGGCACGACAAAGCAGGCAATGCGCCACCATTGACCGATCCGAGCGATTCAACACTCGTATTTCCGGACCTCAATGCCCCTCCGCTTGGCGGAGAGGATTTCCAAACGAACCTGATCATGCCTGAACCAACCGTATTCTTGAGCAAGAGCCTGCCAGCCTGCTCTATTATTCGTCCGACCAACACTACAGGCGCGGCGACTGGCGCACTCAATTTCCTGACGGCCATGGGGCTTTTTATCGGACAGTCCGCGCCGTTTTTCGCGTTACTGCGTGAATTGGCCGAAGAGGCAGACGCGGCCAGACGCGAAGGCGAACGATAATCGGGACAACGAGCGACGCTCGATTCCCTTTGATTCACGGCGTTGTCAGGGGGGTGGAATGCATTCCGCAATTGGATGCCTTCCGCCCTCGAAAGTAAAACCAAACCTCTTGTGGTCGAGCCGCAGGTTGTTCCCAATCGGGTAGGTAGGATCCGTTCCATTTTCCACCATTTTCCAATTACCAGGATTCCTGTTTTAGCTAAGTGCCGCCAGTCCAGCGCGTTAGGGTTTATTAGAGTAAGCTTGCGAAGCGTCTGTTCTACACATTCCCGATGGCTACCGCTTCGGACTTCACAACTTGCGCCACAGCCTCAGCAATTGGCTAGTGAACCGTGGGAAGGTTGACCCGAAGACCGTGCAAGAAATGCTCCGGCACGCGAAGGTGCAGACGACCCTCGACCTGTACACGCAAGGGGACAACGACAACAAAATCAGTGCGCAGGATATGTTCTGTGGATTGATTGTGGATCAGGAAGCTGCATGAGAATCACTGTAAACCATTCAAAAATGGCGGGGACGACGAGACTCGAACTCGCGACCTCTGCCGTGACAGGGCAGCGTTCTAACCAACTGAACTACGTCCCCAACCGTGGAATCAACAACTTGCTGTAAAGCCCTAAGGAATAAGGCTGTTGCAAGTTTTGCATACGGCGCACTGTTCGCCTGCGGTGCATACGGTTGCAGCTGTCCCTGCCAAAACCGCTAATAAACCGCTAATACAAATGGGTGCGCTCATGCGAATTTGATACTAACACAGATGCCTGCCAGAGGCGAAGGAGCATTCCCAATCGGAGACGCTACCTTAATAAGAATAAGCAGCTACAGCGTCTAGGGAGCAGTTTCTTCATATACGACGGTTTGTGCAACCGCCGTACTCGGGGAATTCTTGACGAGTTTTTCAGTGGCTCCGAACGGATGAGTCGGGAAAAAGTTCGACGGCGGTGAGAGCAGTGCACGTTGCCCTGCTGGCTCCGTTTGATGGTCGCGAAGCGACATTGCGGCGTGAGCGGCTCACCCCTGGGATCTTCGAATACAAGTACGCTCTGCTCGTTGTACGGGGACAAAGTCGACCGGTTCGTCGTCAGGATACGCCTCCAGAACGGCGCGTGCCATATGTGCGGGCGATTTCATTTGATGATCATCCTGCGATTCGAGATACGCACGAGTATCCCTCCCGACTGGACCGCATTGCTGAACAGCTGGATGCGTGACCGCAGGCCTCGTAGAAGATCGGAGTCGTGCGGTTTGCCATCGACTAGGGCCGTAAACTGTAATGTGCATACGGGCCAGCGGTATTACGGTAGGGCTGGACGCATCTGTACCAGAAACGCGCCAACAGTGAGTGAGCAATCGCTGGAGACAAGCAGACTTCTGGTTTCTAATTCACTCCTCTGCACGTCGCATTGCGATTAATGCCGCCCAGGCTTGCTGCGCGCATAGATGAAATGCCTCACCCTGGTAGGCTTCCATTCAAAACGACGCACGTTTTCCTCAAGGTCGCGGTCTCCTCTCGTCAATCGCTCGTGCTGGCGCAAGTGCTCCGCCCAAGATTCGACGATGAACGTTTCGACGTAGTGCGCCGGATGCTCAGTATCGCGATAGACGCCCCACCTTGATGCTCCGTCCCGCCGCCGCACTCGTGCAAATTTGTGGAGAGCCTCCAGGAACTCGTCCGCCTTCTTTGACTCAACCTCATATTCCACTGTTACGAACACAGCCATTGCACGCGCGCGCACCCAGTCCGGCGCTAGGTTCTGCATAACCGTGGTCATTAAAGACATGATCGCGGTCCATGCGGCCCCTCCAAACAAAATGGCAACGGACAGAAGTGCTACGGATTTGAATGCGGCCACGCCCCACAGCGCCCCAGCAAAGACGGTCGTTCCCAGTCCGAGCAACGCATCAGACGAGAACAACGAACGCGTTCGCTGTAGCGCCAAGGCCCCCAGCACTGCGCCAGCACCAAAGACTGCTAGGAGCAGTCCATAAAGGGTGGCGCTCCGTCGCAATTCGTGAGCGACTGTGGGCAGAAGCGCCCAAAACGCGCTTGCGAAAAACATAATGCATCCGATTCGTCCGAGAACGGTCAGAATCTCAGGCGCGTTTCTCGTGTACCGAACCGCCGCGCGGATTGCGCCCGACACGGTCTCTCGCAGCGGGCCTGGCTGGTGTGGCGGTCGCTTCCACCGTGCAATTACCCATAGCACGCCAAGATACGTTGCTGCATTCAGCGAAAACACCGCGGCGATTCCTAACGCCGCAATCAGAAATCCACCCAATGCTGGACCGATCGCGCGGGCCAGATTAAATTCAATGCCGTTTAGAGCAATGGCCGGCATCAATCCTTCTTGCGGCACCACTTCTGGAAGGACCGCTCGCCACGTCGGCGCTTCGAGCGCATCTCCGATCGACAAAGCAAGCGTTAAAAGGAGCAACGCCCATGGCGTAATTAAATGCAGCACCGTCAGAACAGCGAGCACTACCGCCACAGAAAACATCCATATTTCCGTTGTCAGTATCAGTTTCCGGTGATCAAAGATGTCGCCCAAAGCTCCTGCAGGCAGCGCCAGCAGAAAAAATGGAAATGCCGAGGCAGTTTGTGTCAGCGCCACAAGCAACGGCCCAGCCCCTTGCGAAACCATCAGCCACGCGGCACCAACACCTTGCATAAACGTGCCCACATCTGAGACCAGGTCGGCAACTAACAGATTCCGGAACACAGGCAGGCGCAGCACCCGCCATGTGCTCCATTCGGGTCCAACCTCGCTTGGGTGCGCCTGGGACACACGTATGGCATCTGTGTGCATTTCAAGACGCTGTTCCTGGTCGGGCATGGCAGCACTGATTTATAGCACTAAGGGGGAGAAGAGTGTTTGTAGCCGGCTATATTTTTGCGATAAGGTCTGGGCAGCAGGGTCGGTTTTTCGTTCATTCATTGTCCAATTCTTGTTTCTGACGGTTTCAAATCACGGTTTAGGTGGCCATCGGTGCCGCGTAGCTTGATCTAGTTACCAAAAGAAAATGCACTGTCACGGCAGGCGGTCTAACGGATTGCGTGAATCGGTACCGCTAAACGCGCTTCTGTTTGTGAATATCGCGTCCACTCTTGAGTAGTCGGCCACTCGGAAGCAACCTTTCATTTAGGGGATTCTCTTCCCTCCAAGAAATCTCGGCCTACGAGAGGACCACCAGCTTGCTGGATCAGCCCTCCGTTGCGAAGGTTTCCAAGATCAACGACTGCATAGCCAAAACCTTCGAGTAAGCTTTCGACTCGGTTCTTCGCGCCGTCATCGTCTGCGGAAATAAATGCAACCCGTTTCGCCCCGTTGACGACAGGATCCGCCTCCAGGTTAGGAACGGTCATGTTGTTCAGTGCTTTAACCACTCGTGCTCCCGGGGCTAGGGCCGCAACAAGCTGGCTAGTCGATAGATTTCCAACATCGGCAGGCTTAAAAGTTCCGGCCTTACCGTGATAAGGATTGGTCCCATCGATCAGAATCTGATTTCTCCATTTGGGAAGACTTGCAAGTGTCTCGGGCACGTTGTCCCAGGGCACAGCAAGAAGTACCATTTCGCAAGCCGCAGCTTCTTCCTTGGTGGCAGCCATTGCTCCAGGACCAAGTCGATTGACAATTTCTCGCAGGCTCTCGGGGCCGCGGTTATTGCTAAGCTTTACCTTGTGGCCGGCCTTCAATGCCCGTTTTGCAAAGGCTTGTGCGAAATCTCCTGCTCCAATGGCTCCAATTTCCATAGGCTCTCCTTCCTTTTATCGGGGTGTCGGTCGCTCGGTGTCGAGCGCCGCAGCTTCTCCGCTTCTCGCTGTTGCCAGTAAGCTGGTTCTGTTGATGTTCGTTACCACTTGTAGAGGCGACGGAACCTCTCCATTCCAGCTTTCCATCTTCTTCCTCCAACCAGCTTTCCCTTGTACGCTTATGGGGTGCTTTTGCCCGACCCTCGTTCCCGGAGCATCCATTCCCTGATATAAGGCGAGCAGCGCAGCACTGAGATCCCCTCTGCCTCGCACGCGTTGAGAAAGCGAACACCTTCGACATCCACGAGATCCACCTCCTCCAAATCCAAAGCTATTCGTGGTCCTCCACGCTCGATCTCCGCCTTCACCTGATCACGGTGCTCGGATCGAAACGCCCCGCTCAGCCGAATCCGGGTTCTGCGCTTACTAGAAATCCGTTCAATCTTGAGAGTCATGCTTCTCTGGTCCGAGGGCACACCCTTACGAATGCAACGACTAGGCCATTCACAATCCGTTGCATGGACGCGACTTATAAGCGACGGCCATGCTCGGTTTTGAGTAATTGTTGTTTAGTTAGCAAACGCGATGGGATTGCCGGGTAAACAGGGATCAGTTCGACTGGTGAAACTTTAGACCGATATTTGTTGATTCCCAGTCGCTTGATTGTTGCGTCAAGCGTTGGTCTTGGGAGCTCCAATGTGGCTGCCGCACCACCCGGCCCCGAGACACGGCCCGCACTTTTCTGCCAGTGCGGCCTCAATCATTTCCTTTTCCTGCCTTTGCAGCGCGCTGTTGAGCGCCGCTGTCGGACGAGCGCGTTGTGGCGCCCGCGGTTTGAGTCAACGTCTCATCCACGCGCAAAATGTCACCGTCGCTCAGGATCACGGCTCTCTCAATTACGTTTGTAATTCACGCACGTTGCCCGGCCAGCCATAGGCTTTCAATAGTGTGAGACTTCTTCTGTCAACTGTTCTGAATTTCTTTCGGGACTGCATCGAGAATCCTCTCGCCCACACGCCCGTCGACGGCATGGCGAGGGCGGCGGATGCTGCGACTGGAACGAAGGTGGCCAATGAGCTCTTTTTTCAGGGCGCCGCGAGCTTGGACGAAAAAGGCTGCGATAGATCGTCTCGTGTGACACCACATCTCCGAGCTCTCGGGATACTGATCCCTCAGCCAACCTGCGATCTGCTGAGGCGACCAGTCTTGCTTGAGTTTACCCGCTACGATCCGCTGCAACCGTGGGTTCCTGGCGAGCACACAGGGCTTGGGTCGGCGTGCTGAATCCCAAGCCATTTGGTCGGCGTGAGCGGCCCGATAGCCTTCTCGACCTCCGTGCCGAGCGACTTCCTGGCCGATCGTGGAGACGGCTCTATGAAGGCCGCTGGCGATGGCGCGCAATGTGTTACCGGCGGCAATACCTCGGGAAATCTCTTCACGCTCGCTGAAGCTCAGTACTCTCGGTGCACGACTGCGTTGCGCGGGCGCAATACCCCCTGAGGCTTGCAGGACGCGGTACAGGTTCGTGGTCCGCTGGCCTAGCGCGTTGGCGATGCCGAGAACCGTCTCGCCAGCTTTATATCGGCGCCAGAGTTCTTCGCGTTCTCAACCTCGAGCCCCTTCATCCGCTTCAGCTACTGATCGGCGTACCGCCTGGCTGCGGCGAGGTCTTTTCGCAGTTCCTCCGCGGTGCGCCGCGGACCGTACCCGGGCGTGTCACGCTGGATACGCCACCCTTCCTTCAGGGGGCCGGCGTCCACCGTGTCGAAGCCGAACTGGTCGAGCAGCTCCGTGACCGTGGCCTTCGCAGCCGGATCGTCGCCAGCTATGGCAAGCGCACGGCGGTTGTTCGTGCCCGTCCGCTTTCCGTCGGTCGTGAGCTGCGCCGCGTAAATGTGGTTGAATGCCTTGACGACCTTCGAGGTCGGCAGGTGCGCCTGCAGGAGCTCCGAGGTGGTCGTCGACTCGTTGTCGAGCTCTTGGATGTGGCCGTCTCGTTGTGGGTAGTAGTTGTTCGTGTCGATCACGACCTTGCCCGCCAGGGGCTCGACCGGGACCTGCCGGTAGTTCTTGAGCGGGACGGTGACCACAACGATGTCCCCAGCTTTTGCGGCGTCGACAGCCGCCGCCGCGCGCGCATTCGGTCCGAGTTCGGCAACGAGCGCAGACAGGGTTTCCGGCCCACGCGAGTTGCCGATCACAACCCTGTAGCCGTGTGCCGTCGCAAGTCGCGCGATCTGGCTTCCGATTTGACCGGCGCCGATGAGTCCTATGGTCTTCATGCTTCATGTCACCCAAATATAGATCTCGATCGCGGCGGCGTCGAGCAATACCGCTGTCAATGCCGATCGGGCCGCGAGCTGTACCGCGTGCTCGAAGAGTACGTGGTCCGGCAGATGCGCCGCGCCGGTTTTCAAGAGGTTCGGACTCCGCAGCTCCTGTCCTTTGTCGCTCTGGGAGCGAAGCGGCCACCTGGAAAAATTTGGCGACGCCATGTTCACGATCTCCGAGACGCTCACCCCGCCGTACTTCGCTTGCCAGTTGAAGTAGGTCGCACGGCCGATCCCATGCTTGCTGGTCAACTCGCTGAGTGCGACTCCGGCTTCGCCTTCCTTCAAGATCGCAACGATCTGTGACTCGGTAAACCTCGACTTCCTCATGACATCCCCCGTACCGGGAGAGTCTACTATTTACCTGTCTCCGAGCCGGGGGAGCCTACGATTTCGATACGGCAATACCACTACCGAGTGACCAATCTTCCAAAGCTGCGGTCATGGAGAGACGGACGAAGACATCGTCACGCGCAATTCCCGGCGAGGCAGCAAGTTTGTCCGAAAGACGCGCCAGGAAGGCCTCCTTTTCGCCCCGACGCCGCGCGTCTGACTCGATGTTAATGATCACGAAATCTCCCGAGCGAGACCCTTTGATCCCAAAGTGACGATCGTAGATCAGATCGCTCGGCTCAAGTTGCTCTATGATCTGGAACACTTCGTTCTCCGCCATTTTATAAGCGTCGACGAGCGCCTCGTATATGCTGTCTGACATCTTCTTGATATAGTCGGGCGACTTCCCCTTAATCATCGTCACACGAACCAGTGGCATGAGAATCCTCCTTATTGCTGCCTCTTGCGGTTAGCCCTTTGCGCCGGCGGTTCAGCCCACGCTGTATCCAGAGTCTGGTAAGGCAAGGTCGGCGCTTGCCCAAACCAAGCTAGCATCGATCTCCAGATCTTGAGAGCCATGCGTCTCTGGCCCGAGGCACACCCTTACGAATGCAACGACTGGGCCATTCACAATTCGTTGCACGGACGCGACTTAGATGCGCCGGCCTTGCTCGGTTTTGAGTAATTGTTGTTTAGTGAGCAAACGCGATGGGATTGCCGATTAGACAGGCATCAGTTCGACTGGTGAACTTTGAACCGATATTTGTTGATTCCCAATCGCTTGATTTTTGCGTCAAGGGTTGGTCTTGGAATCCCCAATTTGGTTGCCGCACCACCTGGCCCGGAGACACGGCCCGCACTTTCTGCCAGGGCGGCCTCAATCATTTCCTTTTCCTGCCGATGCAGGGCTTTATTTAGCGCGACGGTCGGACCGGCAGATTGTGGCGTCTGCCGTTTGAGCCATGTTTCGTCCACGGAAAAAATGTCACCTTCGCTCAGGATCACGGCTCTCTCAATCACGTTTTGTAATTCACGCACGTTGCCCGGCCAGCCGTAGGCTTGCAACAGTTTGAGAGTTCTTCTGTCAATTGTTCTGAACTTCTTTCCGGCCTTTTTTCCGAAGCGGTCGATGAAGTACTCGACAAGCAAGGGAATGTCTGCTGCGCGATCGCGCAACGAAGGCATCTCAATAGGCACGACATTCAGTCTGTATAAGAGATCTTGGCGAAACTTGCCTTCGGCCACGAGCGCGTTCAAATCACGATGCGTGGCCGCCAGCACTCTTACGTCAAGAGGAATTGGCCTGCTACTGCCGACACGTTCGATCTCACGTTCTTGCAGCACTCGTAACAGTGCGATTTGGATTTCCGGGGGCAAGTCGCCTATTTCGTCCAGGAAGATCGTTCCGCCATTCGCCGATTCAAAACGTCCCAGGCGCCGTTGCGTCGCACCAGTGAAGGCGCCCTTTTCGTGACCAAAGAGCTCGGAAGCAATCAACGATGCGGGGATTGCGGCACAATTCACACCAATAAATGCCCGCTCCCCGCGGTTGGATCGCCTGTGGATGGCGCGCGCAATCAACTCCTTTCCCGTGCCGGTTTCGCCCAGAATCAGGACGGTGGAATCCGAATGTGCCACCTTGTCGACTTGGCGGAGCACCTCACGCAGCGCTTCCGAGGAGCCGACTATGTCCTCAAACATCGAGTCACGATCGATTTGCTCTCGCAACGCGACAGTTTCGTTTCGCAGGCGGTCTTCGGCTCGTTTACGGTCGTCGATGTCCGTCCCTGTTGCATACCAACGAATGACCTTTCCGCTCTCGTCCAGTAACGGGTTGTACCGGATCAGGAACCACCGATACTTACCGTCCCTTCCCAGAGCCCGTTGCTCGTTTTCGAATGGAGCGGCACCGGAGAGGGCTTTGTTCCGTTCTTCGCGAAGCCTCTGGACGTCATCGGGATGGAAAACGCGCGCCCGAAAATCGTCGCCTCGCACGTCGTCCAGAGACAGTCCGGTGTACTCGAGCGTCACGCGATTCGCGTAAATGGCTTTCCCGTCCGGATTCATGACGATGATGGTTTGTGGAATAGCATCGGTCATGCGCCGAAGCTCTTCCTCATCCTGACGGAGCTTAGCTTCGGCGCGCTTGAGGTCATCGATGTCAGTATCCGTTCCATACCAGTTGACAATGTTGCCCGATTCGTCGCGCAGCGGCTCAGCCCGAAACAAGAACCATCGATACACTCCGTCAAATCGACGCAGCCTACCCTCGACTTCGCCGGGCTGGCCAGCGGCCAGATCTCTGCGCCATTTATCTGTTATTTTCTTCAAGTCTTCCGGGTGAATGGCATTCTGCCAGCCCCAGCCGCGAAGCACTTCAAGAGATAAGCCCGTATATTCGAGCCATCGCCGGTTCCAAAATATTCCCGTACCATCCGGCAAAGTACACCATGCGTGTGTCGGGATCGTGTCGATGATCTTCCGGAGTCTGGCTTCCGAGTTGCGGATCTCCTCAGAGGCGCTTCTCAATGCTTCCTGCGATCGCTCTCCCTCGATGGCGATTACTGCGATGTGATCTGCACCTTCGATCAATTGCAGATCAGTATCGTTCGCGCTTCGAGGCTCCGCATAGTACAGGCAGAAGGTGCCGAGAACTTCCTGATTTTTGGAGAGTAGCGGCTGAGACCACGCGGCGCGCAACCCGTAACTTAAAGCAAGGTCTCGATAGTCAGCCCATAAGGGGTCTGTTGCAATGTCGGAAACGATCACCCGCTGTTTCAGAGATGCGGCAGTGCCGCATGAACCTACACAAGGGCCAATCTTTAGTGGAGTGATGGCCTCAACCCAGCCCTTGGGAAGTCGAGGAGCGGCTGCGGGCCGAAGGTGCACGCCATCCGTGTCCATCAGCATCACTGCCGACTTGATGTTACTGGCCTGAGCATCAACCGTGTCGCACAACCTTTCTAAGATATCCACCAGGGAAGCCCCGTTGGCAATCATTTCCAAGGTTCGTTTTTCTGCGGCCAGTAGTGCTTCGGCGCGCTTACGATCCTCAATATCGGTATTCGCACCATACCATTTGAGGATGCCGCCGCGATTGTCGCGCACGGGCTCTACACGAAACAGGAACCACCGATAGTCTCCGTCGTACCGGCGCAGACGTGCTTCAATCTCACCGGCCTCGCCAGAATCGAGCAGGTGCCGCCAACAATCCAAGAGCCTGTCGCGGTCTTCTGTGTGAAGAGCCGCAGCCCAGCCCCAATTTGATGCCTCTTCCGAAGAGAGGCCGGTGTAATCCAGCCAGCGCCGATTGAAGAATTCAGCGGAGCCGTCGGGACGAGCGGACCACGCCAGAGTAGGAATCGCGTCAACGTCTTGCGCCTGGCGAGCCTGCCCGGTATTTTGCCCTGTGGATGCCATTCGCGAATTATAGTCCCACTCAGCGATTCAGGTCGCTTCTCCACAGCTAATAGGGATTCCGGTCGCGCTGCGGTTGTCGTATCCAGCCCTCCTTTGGATTCAGCGCCGGCCGGCTGCACCATGACCAATGCGATCTTCGTTCGCCTCAACATGATCCCCTGCCACACTTAAAGCTCATTTCGCGTGATCAGAAATCTTCTTTCGTATTAGCTCGCCGACATTCGCAAGAACGTCCACGTGCTCAGCGAGTCGTACGAGGAAAAGGGTGTTTGCCTCAAGGTCAAGGCGAACCCTGGCACCCTTACCGCCTTGAAGCAACGGCTCGCTTCGTAAGAACTCCGAACTGTCCTGACCTCTGTCAGGACTAGGTCCCGTCTCGGCAACCCTTGCCCGTGTTTTCCGCCTAAGCTGGCCGCCGCGTCATTCGTGCAACGTCTGATGCACCAAGCTAATCGCCGTCGATCCTTCGCCGACTGCCGACGCCACGCGCTTCATGTTGCCCGAGCGCACATCGCCAACCGCAAACACGCCCGGCAAACTGGTCTCGAAAATATACGGAGTGCGCCCCAGCGGCCAGCGTGCGCTGGCGAGATCTTCCGGCGTCAAATTTGGTCCAGTCTTGATGAAGCCCTGCTTATCCTGAACAACACATCCTTCGAGCCATCGCGTGTTCGGGCTAGCTCCGGTCATCATGAAAACGTGCCGGATGTTGTGAGTCTCTAACGCCCCGGTCTGATTGTTCCGCCATTGCACGCGCTCGAGCCGTCCATTTCCTTCCAAGGCGGCAATTTCTGTGCGCTTGTGAAGGGTGATTGCCGGATTTTCTTCAATACGGCGGATCAAGTACCGAGACATGGTGTCAGCAAGCGCGCCAGACCGGATCAACACATGCACATGCTTGGCGGTCTGTGACAAGAAAACCGCGGCTTGCCCCGCTGAGTTGCCGCCACCGACGACAATCACTTCCTCGCTGCCGCACAACTGCGCCTCGATAAACGTCGCGCCATAGTAGACGCCCGCTCCCTCAAAACTCGACAAATTTTGCAAAGGCAGCGTGCGGTACTCAGCCCCACTCGCAATGATAATCGTGCGCGCAGGAAGCCGTGCGCCGCCATCAATTTCAATCGCATAGGGCTTGCGTTCGCAGCTTAGCTTCACGGCTCGCCGCGCGATCATCATTTCCGCGCCGAATTTTTGCGCCTGCGTGTAGGCGCGGCCCGCAAGCTCCTGTCCGGATATACCTGTCGGAAATCCCAAATAATTCTCGATTTTTGAACTGGAACCCGCCTGGCCGCCAGGTGCGTTCGTTTCGACCACGAGCGCTCGGAGCCCCTCGGACGCGGCGTATACCGCCGACGAGAGCCCGGACGGCCCTGCGCCCACGATGATCACGTCGCGCATTTCTTGCTGGTCGATTCCTTCGTTGAACCCCAGGCAGTCCGCTACTTGCCGGTTCGTCGGATTGCGAAGAACAGTTTTGCCCCCGCAGATGACCACGGGAACCTCTGCCGCCGTGACTTGGAACCTGTCCAATACTTCCTGAACGCCCGTATCGTTGTCGAGATCGACATACGAGTATGGGTGTCCATTGCGGGAAAGAAACTCTCTGATCCGCAATGTCCCAGCGGAATTGCCCGACCCGAGAAGCACTACATCGCCTAAGCCGCGCGCGATCAGTTCGACTCGGCGGAAAATAAAAGCACGCATTAAGATTTCGCTGAGGTCGGCATCGCTCTGCACCAGGTTCTGCAAGCACCCGCGATTGACCTCCACTACTTCCCCGCCCTCGCGCATCCGCGCGCGCACCAAGCTGCGCCGGCCCGAAAGCATTCCTACATCGCCCATAAACTGCCCGGCGGTGTGCACCGTAATTAGCTCTTCCTCGTTGCCATTTGGACGCAGGATTTCGATTGCGCCGCTGATCACGACAAAAAACGGAAGGTTTTGATCGCCCTGCTCGACCAGGATCTCGCCCGCTGAAACGCGCCTTCGTTTGCCATGGGCTGCGATGCGCTCGATCTGCGCCGGGCTCAGCGTCGGAAAGAGCAGCTCGCGCCGCTCCGCCGTTAGCGATGCGCTCAGCGGAATGGGAAGGGTGGTACTCATAACCAAATTAGCGTAGCACACTGCCTGCACCGTGCCATCAGCCTCCTCCCTTATCAGGGGCTTTTATGGTGCTATATGCATAGTAGTGTGGAGATGATTATACTGCTGACGACCTCACTCATGGTTACGTCATGGCGTGATTGTTGGTTCCAGGTTGCCCGTTCCGTTAAGAGTGGAGATCACACTTCCTAGAGGGAAAAGAAGAAAATTCGCTATCAAAATGCGCAAACTATGTTCGGCAGAAAGCCCTGATGATCTGGAGATGCCCGTTTGTCGCCGCAGTGCCAATCTCGCTTGTAGGACGCCGCGAAAATGAACGGGCGGAGAGAGCATCCGCAAAAGAAATAGAAGAACGGCAGCGTAGGGAAGGAGCCCTGGAAAGACTACGAGATGCGAAAAGGATTGCCTATTCGCAAGACAGCGGCCCAAGTCGATCCAGTCTTGATTTTTTGGCGGAGTGCTAATTCGCGCTCCGCCCCTTTTATTGAACTGGAAACCTGCCGTTCTGTTCGGGGCAGGATTCTCACACCCCCACCGCAGTCTAGGTCGTGTTCGAAGAAAGCTCCGGGCCGGCACTCACCGTCCTCCTGCTTCTATCCCGCATTTATCAGGTGAGGCTTACATGCAGTTCTGGCGGGCCGCCCATTTCATAACGGTAGGAAACTGGAACGATGCCATCGACATCGGTTACGTCGAGCTTCGCTCCGAGTTCCGCACCGATCAGAGCGTGGCCGGAGAGTTTCATACGCTGGTCCGACGCGTACAGCGCAGCGACCACCCTTCCGGTGAATTGTGGTGATTCTCGTCTGAGCTTGGGCTGCGAGTCTTTCGGGAGAGAAGCAAGGTACGCGCGTGCACGTTCAGTATCGAG
>Ga0137403_10004426_pt1 | contig 16565 bp, 17 predicted proteins | sample CZOMad2_1_16fung_FD_122057 | JGI IMG/M metagenome (GOLD analysis project Ga0137403, IMG submission 122057) | Vadose zone soil fungal communities from Angelo Coast Range Reserve, California, USA - CZOMad2_1_16fungal (Hybrid Assembly) | ecosystem: Environmental > Terrestrial > Soil > Vadose zone...
GCAGCTGCTCCATCAGGTCGTCCGGAATCGGCACGCCCTGCTCGAGCCGCTCCTTCTTGTTCGCTCGCTCAGGGTCGCCGGCGACCAGCACCGGCTGATTCGCGTCCACGCGCTTGGCGTTGTGCAGGACGTCGATCACCTGGTCGAGATCCTCCTCGAACTCGCCCTCCGCGCGAAACGCGCGCGGATCGATCGCCATGAGGAAGTGGCCGATGTTGTGCGGGTCGGACTTCTGCTGCGTCTGGTTGCGGATCGGCGAGAACGAGGCGCCGGCGAGCGTCCCGGCCAGCACGTGCACCATCACCGCCAGCCCGTAGCCCTTGTGGCTTCCCGCCTCGCGCGAGCCACCCAGCGGGGTGATCCCGCCGTCGCGATCGCTGACGTGCTGAAACCCCTTCGCCGAGTCGGTCACGGTCTTGCCGTCGCCGTCGACCACCCAGCCCGCCGGCAGCGGCTTGTGGTTGAGCTTGTAGACGCGCACCTTGCCGGCGGCGACGGTCGTCGTCGCCATGTCGAGCTCGAACGGCGCGTTGCGCTTGGCCGGCGCGGCGAACGCGAGCGGGTTCGTCCCCATAACCGGCTCCGCCCCGAACGTCGGCACCATGGTCACGCCGCGCGTGGCCGAGGTCACCATGCCGATCACCCCTCGGTCGGCGGCGATCCGCGCGTAGCAGCCCGCGGCGCCGAAGTGGTGCGAGTTGAACACCGCGACGACACCGACGCCGACCGTGAGGCACTTGTCGACCGCCAGGTCCATCCCGTACGCGGCGGCCGGGTGGCCGAGCGAGGCGTCGGCATCGATGAGCGCCATGGCCGCCGTCTCGCGAACCTTCTTGAACGTCGGCCGCATGTTCAGCCGGCCATTGCGGAACTCCTGGTCGTAGGTCGGGAGCATCCCGATGCCGTGCGAGTCGACGCCTCGCAGATCGGTCTCCACCATCATGTCGGCGGTGGTCTCGGCGTGGGCGTCCGACATCCCCCACGCCCGGAATACGGACACGAGCTGACGGCGAATCTGCTGGGCGGCAACGCGCATGGCCCGGTCTCCGCGTCGAGGTGGCCGATCAGCCCCGGCCGACGAACGGCATCTTGTTCGCCATGACCGTCATGAACAGCACGTTCGTGTCGAGCGGCATCCGCGCCATGCACACCACCGCGTTGGCGACGTTGTCCACATCCATCGTGGGCTCGATCATGACCGAGCCGTTCGGCTGCGGCACGCCCTTGGCCATCCGCTCGGTCATCGGGGTGGCGGCGTTGCCGATGTCGATCTGGCCGCACGCGATGTCGTACTTCCGCCCGTCCAGCGACGTCGCCTTGGTGAGCCCGGTGATCGCGTGCTTGGTCGAGGTGTACGGCGCCGAATTCGGCCGCGGCGTGTGGGCCGAGATCGAGCCGTTGTTGATGATCCGGCCGCCCCGCGGGTTCTGGTCCTTCATGATCTTGAAGGCCTCCTGCGTGCACAGGAACGAGCCCGTCAGGTTGGTGTCCACGACCGCCTTCCACTGCTCGACGCTCAGGTCTTCCAGGAGGCCGGCGGCGCCGATCCCGGCGTTGTTGAACAGGAGATCGAGGCGACCGAACGCGTTCTTGGTCTGCGCGAAGAGGGCGCGGATGGCCTGGGGATCACAGACGTCGGTGGGCACGACCAGCGCTCTGGAGCGCGCGTCGCCGGCCTCGGCCGCCACCTTCTCGAGGGCGTCCTTGCGGCGCCCGGCGAGCGAGACGTGGTAGCCCTCTCTCAACAGCGCGAGCCCGACCGCCTTGCCGACTCCGCTCCCGGCGCCCGTCACGATCGCGACTTTCTTGTCCATATCGATCTCCTGATGGCCTTGATGGTGGATGTCGCCGACAGCCTACCACTGATGCCGCGCTTTTTGCCGGGCAGCCCAGCCGCGGCCGGCTTCGGCCGTCACGAGCACAATTCGGTCGACGGGCGTCGCGGTCGGGCGCATCATGGGGCGCCCCTCGGGGCGCGGGAGGACCGGATGGGCCGGATCGTCTATGCGGCGGCGATGTCGCACGTGCTCTACCCCGACTACTACGGCCAGAACGTCGGGCCGCACGGCCGGCAGATGGTCGAGGCGCTGATCGCCGTCGTGCGCGAGATGGGGCAGATGCTGGCCGCCGCGGCTCCCGACGCGCTCGTCGTGATCGCCGACGATCACCTCAATGTCTTCTCGTTCGACGCGATCCCCGCGTTCTGCGTCCGCGTGGGCCGCTCGGTCAACCGAATGGTCCAGGACGACGCGATCGAGTTCGACCGCGCCCTCGAAGGACTCCCCGAGCGCTATCCCGTCCACGAAGACCTGGCCAACGCTATCCTAGAAACGGGCATGCAGTCCGGATTCGACTTCGCGGCGTCGTGGTCGGCGCCGCTCGACCACGCCTTCCTGAGCCCGGTCTCGACCCTGTACGGCCACCGGCCGGTCCCGCCGCTGGTGCCGTTCTGGGTCAACTGCTTCGTCACGCCTCAGCCGACTGCGCGGCGCTGCTACGCCGTCGGACGCCACATCGCGCGCGTGATCGCCGAGGGGCCGTGGAACGTCGCGGTCATCGCGACCGGCGGGCTCAGCCACTTCCCGGATCTCTCGCTCGCGAGGGTCGGCCAGTCCGACCCGGTCTTCGACCGTCGGATCGTCAAGTTGATGGAAGCGGCCGACCACGAATCGCTCGCGGCGCTGACGGCCAAGGAGCTCCACGAGAGTGGCTCGCACGAGCTGCTCAACTGGCTGGTGCTCCTGGGCGCGGTGAGCCCCGCGCGCGCTCGCGTCCGATTCTTCGGCGAGATGGGGCGCGTCGACCTGGCGGCGCTCGAGTGGAACGTGGCGTGAGCCGTTACGAGACGAACGTCGTCCTTTATCGCCTGAAAAAGGACCCGGCCTTCCGCGACCGATTCCGTGCCGACCCCCGTGGGGCGCTCGCCGACGCCGACCTGACCGACGAGGAGCGCGACGCATTCGCGCGCTGGGATGCCCGCAAGCTGAACGAGCTGGGCGGGTCGCTCCATCTGCTGATCTCGATCCCAGGGCTCGGCGGCCACTGAATCTGGAGGGTTCACGCTCATGGTGAGTGGGCGGAGCAAGTCGACGCCCGGAAGTAGCGGCCACGTCGAGGAGACGGTACCGCCCCGGTCGGCGCTAGAGCTCGCGGAGCGCGAACGCGATCTGCGCGCGCGCCGCGCGGACGGCCGGTGGCACGCCGCCGACCAGCCCCATCAGTAGCGCGAACGCGAGCCCCATCGCCAGCAGACCCGGCGTGACCCTGAACGCGAAGGCCAGGTGCGAGAAGGTCTGCCAGTTGATGGTGCCGGTCGTGAGGCCGTTCAGCGGCAGGACGACGATGCAGCCCAGGAGACCGCCCACCAGCGCGATGCACAAGGATTCGACCACGAACGACACGACGATGCTCCCGCTCCCGAACCCGAGGGCTCGCAGGGTGGCGATCTCCCGCGAGCGCTCGGACACCGCTGAGTACATGGTGTTCAGCGCGCCGAAGACGGCGCCGATGCCCATCACCACGGCGATGATCGAGCCCAGCACCGTGATCAAGGTCGTCAGCTGCCGCGACTGCTTGGCGTAGTAGTCGATCTCGCGGTCGATCTGCACGGTCACGCGTGGATCGGAGGTCAGCGCGTCCTTGAACGCGGTGAGCGCGTCGGGGGACGTGAGACGCGCCGTGGCCGACTGGAACATGTTCAGCGGGCGCTGATAGACCTGACGGAGCACGCTGTAGTCGCACCAGAGCTCGGAGTCGTACGCCGAGCCGCCGCTGTCGAACACGCCCACGACGGTCCAGGTGCCACCGCCGAACCGGACGGTCTGGCCCAGCTCGAGACCGTCGTAGCTCGCGGCCACGTTTCGGCCGACGAGCAGCTCGCTCAGCCCGGGCTGAAAGGCGCGACCCGCGACGATCTTCACCGTCGGCCGGACGGCCAGCGCCTTGAGCGACACGCCGCGGACCTGGGCGTTGCCCTCGGTGCCGCGGCCCTTCAACGGGAACGACGCGATCACGACGACCTCGGGGCTCACCAGCGGCCCGGCGCCGCCCCCGCGCTCGATGCCCGGCGCGTCCTCGACGACCCGCACCTGCTCGAGCATCACGCTGCTGTCCATCTCGGACGTCGCGCCGGCCCGCCGGACGATCGCGTTGTTCGGCGAGCCGGAAGCCACCAGCGTGGCCTCGAATCCGCGCGCGAGCGAGAGCATGGCCACGAAGACGCCGACCGTGCCCGCGATGCCCAGCACGGCCACCACGGTCGAGGTCCACCGCGCGCCGAGGCTTCGCACGTTGTAGACGATGGGGATGGCCACGTCAGATCCGCCTCAGCGCGTCGACAACGCGCAGCCGGCTGGCGGAGAGCGCCGGGAGGATGCCCGCCGCCAGGCCCACCACCAGCGCCAGGCCGAGCCCGAGGGCGATCGACTGCGGCGACACGTAGAAGAACGGCAGCAAGCCTCCCGTCGGATCTCCGCGCAGGGTGAAGAGCTTCGCCAGACCGAGCCCGATGCCGCCGCCGACCACCGCGACGGTCATCGTCTCCACGATGACCAGCGCGAGCACGAAGCCGTCGCGGAAGCCGACCGCCTTCAGCACCGCCAGCTCGCGCGTGCGCTCGCGCACGGCGATGGCCATCGTGTTGCCGGTCACGAGCAGGAGCGTGAAGAACACGACGCTGCCGACGCTCATGATCAGGAGCTGGATGTTTCCCATCTGCTTCACGAACGAGGCGGCGAAGGCCTTCTCGGTGTCGGTCTTGGTCTCGGACGGCGAGTTCGCGAACTGTTCGTCGATCACCTTGACCAGGCGCACGGCGTCGTCGGGGTTGGCGATGCGGATCACGTACCAACCCACCAGGCCCTTCGTGAACGCCTTGCGCTCGTCGAGATAGTCCCACCGGAACCAGAACTGCGTCGTGTCGTCCTGGATCCGCCGTCCCTTGTAGACGCCGCGAATGTTGAATTCCCAGCTCCCCGGGAAGATCGTGCCCTTCACCGGAATCCGGTCGCCGACCTTCCACTTGAAACGCTCCATCAGGGCCTCGCCTACGATCGCGCCTTCTTTGTCGGTGAGGAACGCCTGCCACTGATCGTCGGGCACGACGAACTCGGGATACATCTGCCGATAGTGCTCGCGGTCGATGGCGAACTGCGGAAAGAAGTTGCGCTCGTCCTGGTACACGCCCCCGAACCAGTTGGCGAACGTCACTCCCGTGACACCGGGGACTCTCGCGAGCCGATCACGATAGGCGAGCGGCAGTGGCTGGATGATCGAGACGCGGTTCAGCACGACGAGCCGGTCGACGCCGGCCACGTCCACGCCCTGCTTGAAGGCGCCGTCGACCGCCGCCAGGATGCCGAAGAGAAACAGCGCGACCGCGAAGGAACCGGCGGTCAGCGCGGTGCGCGTCTTCTTCCGAAACAGGTTGCTCACGACCAGATGCAGGTACTTCATCGTCGCGCTCCGCTCACGGCACCCGACCCGCCGTCACCGACTCGACGAGCACGCCCTTTTCCAGATGGAGGACGAGGCGCGCGCGCGCCGCGGCGAGCGGGTCGTGGGTGACCATCAGCGCGGTCTTTCCGTGATCTCGTACGAGACGGTCGAGGAGGTCCAGGATCTCGTCGGCGCTCTTCCGGTCGAGGTCGCCGGTGGGCTCGTCGCAGAGCAGAAACGTCGGATCGGCCACGATCGCGCGCGCGATGCCCACGCGCTGCTCCTGTCCGCCGGAGAGCTGCCGCGGATAGTGATGCATCCGATCGCCCAGCCCCACGACCGCCAGCGCCGTCTCGACGTGACGCCGGCGCTCGGCCTTCGACAGGCTGGTCAGCAGGAGCGGCAGCTCCACGTTCTGGAAGGCGGTGAGCACGGGGATCAGGTTGTACATCTGGAAGACGAACCCGACGTGACGCGCTCGCCAGGCCGTCAGCTTGCGGGCGGACATGTGCGTGATTTCGTCGCCCGCCACGATGACGCTGCCGGCCGACGGCACGTCGAGGCCGCCGAGCAGATTGAGCAAGGTGGTCTTGCCCGAGCCGCTCGGGCCCATGAACGCGACGAAATCGCCCGGGTCGACGTCGAGGTTGAGCCCCTGGAGCACGTGGATCTCCTCGCCGCCCCGCCGATAGGTTTTGCCGAGCCCGCGCGCGCGGATCAGGCTCTTGCCGTCCCCGCGACCATCGATGCTGACCATCGATTCTCCTTAGTCAAGGCTATGAATAGGCGGTTAAAACAATGCATAGGGCGGCCTCGGCGGCGGCGCCTCGGCCCGGCGACGATCGGCAGTCGAAAAACTATCGCTTCACGCGAACGGACTGGCCGTCGCGCAATTGTTTGGCGCCGGCGGTGACGACTTGCTCACCGTCCGACAGGCCCGCGACGACCTCGTGCTCGTTGCCGCGGGCCTGTCCCAGGCGGACCGCCCGCCGCTCGACTCGCCCTTCCCGATGCACGAACACCGCCGTGGTGCCGCCATCCTCGACCAGGGCCGCCCGCGAGACGAGCACGCGCCCCGCCGCTTCGGCGGGCACGCTTCGCTCCTCGCCGAGGAACGTGACCTTGACGCCCATGTCCGGAAGAATGCGCGGATCCAGGCGATCGAACGTCGCGCGCACCTTGACCGTCGCCTTCTGGCGGTCGGCCGTCGGGATCACGGTACGCACCTTGGCCGGGATCGGCCAGTCGGGGTACGCGTCGAGCACGGCCGTGACCGGCTGGCCCATCTTCACCCGCGCGATGTACGACTCGTTCACGTCCACCTCGATCTCGAGCGAGGCCATGTCGACGATGGTCGCGATGCCCGTGCGCGTGAACCCGCCGCCCGCCGACACCGGCGAGACCATCTCGCCGCGCTGCGCGTCCTTCGAGACCACGATGCCGCCGAAGGGCGCGCGCACCGTGCAGTTGTCGAGGTCCTGCTGGGCGACCTTCACCCGCGCCTCGGCCACGCTCACCTGCTCGCGCGCGACGATCAACCGCGCCTTCAGGCTGTCCACCGCCATGCGAGCCTGATCGCGGGCCTGCTCGGCCACGAGCTTGCGTTCCCAGAGCTCGTCGATCCGTCGCAGATCGCGCTCGGCGTTGTCGAGGTTCACGCGCAGATCGCCCAGGGTCGCGGCGGTCGCGTCGCGCTCGGCCATGGCCGAAGTCAGTCGGGCGCGCGCGTCGGAATCGTCGAGTCGCGCCAGCACCTGTCCGGGCTCGACCTGCATACCCTCGTCCACGTAGATCTCGTTGACCCGCGCGGTGATCTTGGCGGCGATGGTGGCCCGCTGGCGCGGGGTGACGTAGCCGCTGGCGTTCAGCAAGGCCGCGCGCCCGCCCTTGTCAGCGCGGACGGTCGCCACCTCGACCTCGGGCGCTCGGTCGCGCAGCGCGACGAACAGGCCGGCGGCGCTCGCGAGCACCACCACGAGGGCCACGGCGATCGCGCGCCAGCCGAGCCGCCGAGGGCTTCGCCTGGAGCGTTCGTCGATCCGCAGGGCCGACAGATCAGGGCTGCTCATGAATCCAGGGTAGCAAGTCCTCGCGCGCGGTGCCGCGCAGAGACTTTGTCGGATACTCTTACCAGCAGGGAGACGCCGCGTGAACCAACCGTCGGGTCTGGTACGCCTGGTCCTGGTGCATCTGGACAAGCTCGCGCAGCTGGGCGTGTCACGTGACGTGCTCCTCCGCGAGGCCAAGATCGACGAGCGGCAGCTGCACGATCCGGACGGGCGGATCCCGCTCACTGCGGTCGCGCGCCTGTGGCGCGCCGCTGATGCCCAGGCGTCCGACCCGGCCTTCGGGCTTCGCCTCGGTTCCGAGATATCGGTGCGCGAGTGGGGCCTCGTCGGCTACGCGATGGCCTTCAGCAGCACCCTCGGCTCGGCGCTCAATCGCTTCGCTCACTACAGTCGAGTCATGTCGGACGCGCTGGTCGTCCATCTCGACGCCGAGCGCGAGGCGACCTGGGTGCGGCTGGACGTGCAGCCGGAGATGCGCGCGTTCCGTCCCGCCGTCGACGCGCGCCTCGCGGGATTGCTCTCGGCCTGCCGCGAGATCGCCGCCCAGTCGATCACGCCCCTCCTCACCCAGCTCTCGTATCGGCAGCCCGCCGACGTCAAGGAACACGAACGATTCTTCGGCTCCCCGCTCGAGTTCGGCACCCTGGCCTCGTCCTTCCTCCTTCGAACCGAGGACCTCGCGCGGCGGGCGGCCCTGGCCGACACAACCCTGGTCAGCTACCTCGAGACCCTCGCCGACCAGGTGCTCGCGACGGTCGGGACGGAGCGGACGCTCCGTGAACGGGTACGCCGCGCGCTGTGGGCCGAGCTGAGCGAGCAACCTCCGAGTCTCGAGGCAGTCGCCGGCACCCTGGGGATGAGCGCCCGCACGCTCCAGCGCCAGCTACGACAGGAAGGGACGACCTTCGCGGCGCTTCTGACCGAGCTTCGGCGCGAGATGGCGCCGGCGCTCTTGCGCGACGGCCAGCACGGCGTGTCGGAAGTCGCGTTTCTGCTCGGGTACGAGGATCCCAGCGCGTTCCGGCGAGCGTTTCAGCGGTGGTTCGGACGCTCGCCCCGATCGATCCGCGGCTCCGCGAGCTCCGCCAGCTAGACCCTTCTTTCCCGCTCGCTCGACTGTCGCGCGCGACGCGAAGTTTGTCGCGCGTGACCCCGGTACATCGTCGGCGTACTCGTTAGCATCTAACGAGTATGGCCGATGCGCCGATGGCCGAGCTCCGGGGAATCCACGTGCTGGTGATCGACGACGACCAGCTCGCACGTCATTTCCTCCGGTCGGTGCTCGAATTCTCCGGTGCGATCGTCACCGCCGCCGGAGCCGCCGACGCTCTCCGGGCCGCGCTCATCGCCGACGTCATCGTGTGCGACCTCGCATCGGCAGAAGCCGCGGGGAGCGAGTTCATCTCACCGCTCCAGCACCTCCACGTCCGCCTCGGCCGGACCGTGCCCGCGATCGCCCTGGTCCCTGCCGGAACGCGGGGCGCGCGCGTGCGAGCGGCTGGCTTCCAGATGTATCTGATGAAGCCGGTCGACGGTGACGAGCTCCGGGCCGCGGTCCTGGAGATGGTTCGCCACTAGCTGCCGCTCGAGCTTTCCAGCACCGGCCGCGGGCTCAGAGCGCGATGAGCCCCTGACGCACCCCGAACGTGACCGCCTCGGTGCGGCTCCCCGCCCCCAGCTTCGCGAGGATCGAGGCGACGTGAAACTTCACGGTCTGGCTCGAGATCTTGAGACGGGCGGCGATGGTTCGGTTGCTCATCCCCTCCGCGAGCATCTCGAGGATCTCTTGCTCGCGTGGGGTCAGAGCCGTAGGGCCCCCGCGCGATTCGGCCGCCCGCGCCTCCGTGGAGCTTTTCAGCGCGTCCGGATGGAGGACGACGAGCCCCGCCCGGGTCGCCGCGATCGCCGCGGCGAGCTCCTCGGCCGTCGCGTCGCTGCGGAGCACCGCGCGCACGCCTGACCGGCGCGCCTGGGCCGTCCACGCTCGGGACGGGTCCACGGCGAGAAGAATCACCGCCTCGACCTTCGGGAGCCCGCGGAGAACCTCGAGCGCCCGCGCCGTCTCCGCCGGCTCGAGTGCGAGGACAACGATCGCGGCGGCGTGATCGTCAGAGCGTCGCGCGAGCTTTCCGGGAGCGGTCAGTGTCACGCGCAATCCGGTCTGACTCCGCAGCATGGCCTCGACGCGCGCGGCGACGAGCTCGCTGCCGGCCACGACGAGCACTGCAGGCGACGGCGTGGGCTCCCTCGGCACCGGCGGGGATCGACGCGGCTCGGCCACGCTCACACCTGGGCCGCTCGCACGAAGCGCATCACCTGATCCATCGGCACCGCCAGGGCCAAGGGGCCGGCGGCTCGCGAGTTCAGCCCGACGACTCGCCCGGCGGCGTCGGCGAGCGGTCCGCCCGAGTTGCCCGGCGCGAGATGCAAATCGGCCTGGATCCAATGGCGCCCACCGCGATCGATCGGGCCGATCGCGCAGACGATCCCCGTGGACAGCGCCCCGCGGACACCGAGCGGATGGCCCACAGCCGCGACGAACGAGCCGATCCGAATGGTGTCGGGCTCGGCGAGCGTCGCCGCCGGCACGCCGGTCCCGGGAACGGTCAGCAACGCGAGGTCGGCGTCCGAGTCACGGGCGACCACGCGCGCGCGCAGGCACCGGCCGTCGGAGAGTCGCAACGTCACCTCAGGCCGCCGCACGACGTGGGCGTTCGTGACGACGCAGCCCGGCGGCCACAAGATGCCGGATCCCAGAAGCTCCTCGGCGTCCGTCACCTCGACGGTCACCCGGCGGAGATCCTCGGCAAGGTCGACGATGACAACGAGCATGTCCATTAGGAACGGCGCGGGCGCTCACCGACGGTGACCTGTAAATCTCGCGGCTCACCGCCGCGGAGCACCGACGCGGTGATGCTCTCGCCGACCTTGTCCGGTCGCAACGCCGACTTGAGATCGGTCGGATCCGTGATGCGTGTCGCGCCGAGCGAGACGATGACGTCGCCGATCGAAAGGCCCGCCGCGGCGGCCGGGCTCCCCGACTGCACCTCGACCACGATGACAGCGCTCGGCTGATCGATGTTGAGCTTCTGCTGGAGCGCCTCCGGCAGCCGGACAGGCTGGGTACTCACACCGAGATAGGCCCGTGGAATCCGTCCCCGGCGGAGCAGCTCGTCGACGACACGGTTCACGGCGGCGGCCGGGATCGCGAGCTGCCAGTGCCGTGACGATCCCGAGGTGTTGATGCCGACGACTCGACCCTGCACGTCGACCAGCGGTCCTCCGGAGAAGCCTGGATAGAGCGTCAGATCGAGATGGAACAGGTCGCCGGCCGCGCTTCTTGCCCGCCGACCCTCGCCGATCGAGCTCACGACACCCCAGCTCGCGCGCGGGCCGGAGCCGAGGGCCAGCACGATGTGACCGACGCGGACCGCGTCCGAGTCGGCGACGTCGGCCACCTCGACGCCGGGCGCGTCCACCTTGAGGACGGCGATGTCGATCGTGGGATCGCGGCCGGCGACCCGCGCCGTCAGCGCGCGACCGTCGGGGCGCGTGATCGTGACTTCCTCGTCGACGTGCACCGTGTGGTCGGCGGTGACGACGAGGCCCTGCCGCCAGTGAACGCCGGTCGATCCGAGCCGAGCGCGCCCGTTCACGCCGAACAGCGAGCGAGCGCCGCGCTCGACCGCCGCGGTGAGATCGTTCGAGAGACTCTGCAGTCCGTTCATTCGATCCTCCATCGATAAGGCTATCGTCTACCGCCAGCATGCGCGCCGGCGACCAGGCATGGAATCGCCCAAATGGGGGGGGCGTGACGAGGCTAGAAGTCCTTCAGTGACCGGCGCCCGCGACCGTGACGCCCGTGAAGGTCGCGAAGCGCTTGGCCATCGGCGTGTTGCGGCTCCGCCCGACCCGAACCTGCCCGTCGATCACGACGCAGGAGATCCCGGGGATGTCCCCGCGCGCGATAGCCGTCAGCGCGTCGGCGGCGAGCGACGCCGACGGCGCGTCGCAGACGACCAGATCGGCCGGCGCGCCGACCGCGAGCGTCCCGGTGCCGGCCGCCAGGCGGAACGCGCGGGCATTGTTCCCGGTCGCCAGCGCGATGACGACCTCGGGCGGAAGATCGCCGAGCGATGCGAGCTCGCAGACGCTCTTCATGACGCCGAGCGGCATCACGCCGGTCCCGGTCGGCGTGTCGCTGGCGACGCACACGCGCGCCAGGGCGCCGGCTTCGCGAGCCCGCCGCACGATGTGAAGCGCCGCGCGGAGGTTGCCGGCCTGGACGATCTGGAGAGCCATCTCCGATTCGGCGATGATCCGGTCGATCCCCGCCTCGTCGAGCGACGTCGTGCCGCCGTTCACGTGGCCGCAGACATCGGGGCGCAGGTGCAACAGGACCTCGTGGCTGATCGGGCTCGAGCCGGGGATCGAGGAGCCGCCGCTGTGGGACATCACGCAGAGGCCGTGCTTCTGGGCGCGACGCACGTCGGCCTCGCCGTCCCGCGGCTGCGCGTAGCCGCCGAAGCCGTACTTCGCGTGGCGAACCCCGTGCCTGGCCATCTCCGCGAAATCGTCGTCGGTGAGCCCGGGCTCCAGCACGACCGAGCCCGCGTTGACCTTCATTCCATTGGGGTGAAAGTGCTCGAAGCATTTCGCCGCGGCGATCGCCAGCGCCTTCGACGCCGCGGCGTCGTGCGGCCGCCCGGGCGCGTGTACGCCCTCGCCCGCCGACACCACCGACGTGATCCCGCCGTGCACGTACGAGTCGAGAAAATCCACCGTCTTCTGCCGCGGCGTGTAATCCCCCAACACGACATGACAATGCGAATCGACAAGCCCAGGAATGACCGTCGTCCCCCGACAATCCACCACGACCTCCGCACTCGCCGCGCCGATCGGAGATGCGGCCCCGATCGCCATGATCCTCCCGTTCTCGACGAAAATCGCCTCGGCCTCAAGCCGAGGCGCCGCCAAGATCCCAGTCGCCATCGCTCCTATGTTCACCACACCAAGCGTCGTCACTAGCGAGGCCTTGCGATCACAACGGCACGTGGGGACAGGCCGGCAGGCGCGGCAGGCGGGTGCGGTCGGGGTCGAAGGGACCCGCTCCCGCCGAGCGGGCGGCGGACGAGGCGCGCCCGGATGGAGCCCAGCCGCCCAGGAGCAGCGCACGCGTGCCGCGTGGTCGTCTCGACCCCGACCGCGCCCGTCTGCTGCGCCTGCCGGCCTGCCGCCATCGCGATCATTGATATTCGCTCAGGCAGCGATCGACCATAGCCTTGGCGCTAGCCCAGTCGTAAGACTTGAACATGCGCCGATTCACGACGGGCTGGGAGGCCGAGTAGAACATCTCGTACTGGAGCTGGCGGCCGCCGAATTCGGTGCCGACGAAGTCCCAGATGAGCTTCACCAGCTTGATGCGCTCGCGCGCCCCGGCCGCGGCCGACTGGTAGTAGCGCTCGGTGTCGGCGCGAGTCTCCGCACTCGTGAACGCGGCCTCCGACGACGGCACCGTCTGGAACGCGCCGCCGGCCAGCTCGCGCAAGGTGCGCATCATGTCCACGATCAACCGCCGCTGGAGCCCCATGCCGGCGTAGATGTACTGCGGATGCGGCCGCGCGACGCCGCGACTGATCACGGGATCGCGCTCGGCGGCCTTCACCAGCGCGTCGAACGCCGCGCAGAGTGCGGCGATGTCGCCGCCGAGCGTGGCCTGGACGCCGGCGTCGCCGTCGGCGGTCTGGATCTCGGCGAGTCGCACGGCGAGGCCGGCCATGAATTCGAGCTTCACGCCGAAGCGGACGAGCGCCTGGAAGTTGGCGGTCGTGTGCGAGGGCGAGTCGTGGAACTGCGCGTTGACCAGATCGACGTTGCGGTAGATGAAGACCTGCTCCCAGGGCACGAGCACGTCGTTGAACACGACGGTCGTGTCGACCTCGTCGAAGCGCGACGAGAGCGGGTAGTCGTAGACGCTCGTCGCCAGCGACGCGAACGGCCGGCGCGGATAGAGCCGCAGACCCTCGGCGTTCATCGGCATGACAAGCGAGATCGCGTAGTCCTCGTCGCCCGGCACCAGCGGCGTGATGTAGGAGACGAAGAGCCAGTCGGCCATCGTCGCCGAGGTGGCGATGGCGTGGGCGCCGCGCACGACGATGCCAGCCGAGGTCTCGCGCACCACGCCCGGGTGCAGGAACGGCTCGGGGTGGCGATGGGCTGGGCGCGATCGGTCCACCTGCGGCGGCACGATCGCGTAGGTCACATAGAGATCTTCGTCGCGGGCGCGCGCGTGGAAGCGCACGACATTGTCGCCGAAGCGCGGGCCACCGCCGTCGAAGAGGTGCCGCCAGGCCGAGAACGCCGTGAGCACGCACGCGACGTGGTCGGGCGTGCGTCCCATGAGACCGAACGATGGCTCGGCCCAGAATCGATGCACGCGCCGCCGGGCGCCAAGGTCGTCCGCCGAGCGTGGAACGAGCCACATGTTGCTGTGACGCGCCCCCGTCGTCGGGTCGGCGAACGTCAACGCCGGGTCGGTCGCCGCGGCCTTCGCGCGATCGTAGGTCTCGGCGATGCGCCGGATCGGCTCGACGAACGCCGGGTGCTTGGTGACGTCGTCGACGCGCTCGCCGTCGAGGAACACCGCTCGCCCGTCCCGGAGGCTCGCGACGTACGCGTCACCGCTGCGCATAGGCGCGCCCACCTTGCCACAGGCCGCCGGTAATGACAAACGCCGGCCGCCGCGGATGTGCGCGCTGCAGGCCGTCGTGGGGCTGGGGCCCCGCCGGCCGAGGCGCGCCTCCAATTCGTGATAATGTCCCGCCCCGTGAGGCGTCCGCCCCTCGGCGTCGTGCTCGTCGCCCTCGTGATGCTGGCGCTCGGCGAGACGGCCGGCGCCGCGATGTCCCGGCTCAAGCCCGAGATCCAGCGGTACGCCGCCGGCCGCGTCGCCACCAACGCCGGGGCGCACGGGTTCTCGGGCTCGGCCGAGTACGACGACGAGGTGCGCGACCGCGCGATCTTCACCGCCGAGGCCGGGCTCTCGTTCTTCCACTTGCATGGCGAGGGCGTCGGTCTCGTCCTGTTCTTCGCGAGCGCGCTGGTGGCGGCGATCGTCCCGGGGCGTCGCGCGCGAGTCGTGCTCTACCTGTTGCTGACCCTGGGCGGCCTCTTCCCGCTCGGCTATCTCGTCTACGGCGCCGCCGTGCTCGAGATGGGGCGTGACGCCGGGATCGAGCTGGCCGAGCGCTGGATCCTCACGCCGCTCGGGGTCGCGGCGATCGCCGGGCTCGTCGGTCTGTGGCTCGCCATGGCGCGCCGCCGCGCATGACGGAAGCCGACTCCGCGACCTGGCGCGTCCCGCCGCGCTGGGTGCTCCTGGTCGCCGTGCTCTCGATCGTCGCCGCGGAAGTCGGCGGCGGCTCGATGGCGCGCTTCAAGGTGGAGCTGACGCGCTGGGCGCGCGACGGGATGCTCGCCCGCCCGAGCGTGCACGGCCTCGTCGGCGTGCGCGACGTGGACGAGCGAATCCTCGACGAGGCGCTCGTGAAGTTCGACGCGGGACTCAGGCTCTTTCACATGCACGCCGAGGGCATGGGCCTGGTGATCATCGCCACCTCGATGGTCGCGGCCACGGTGATCCCGAACGCCGCGGCCCGCCGGACGATCATCGCCCTTCTCACTGCGGGCGGAGCGGGCTATCCTGTCGGCTACCTCGTATGGAGCGCGCTGATCCCGTCGCATGGTCTGGAGCGGTCGAAGACGATCGCGGAGTGGCTCGTGTGGGTGCCGTTCGGCACCGCCACGATCGTCGCGCTCTGGTGTCTCGCCGGGTTCGTCGCGTGGGCGATGATCAGCCGACGACGCGCATGACCGGCCGCGTGATCGTGGCGCCCGCGGTGCTCGCCGCGTTCGTCGCGGTGGGCGCGCCGGCCCTGGCCCACCACGTCGGCGCCTACGTGCCGAAGGACAACGCGGTCACCACCAACTTCAAACAAGTGAAGTTCTCGGTCCAGGCCAGGAAATTCGACGTGGCGCTGCGGCTCTTCGAAACCGGGACGCTCCGCGCCGAGATGCGGGCCCACGCCGCCACGTTGCCCCCGGGTCTCGAGGACGGCACGCGCGCCGCGCTCGCGGCCGGCGACGGACCGGAGGTCGAGCGACGGCTCATGATCTTCTTCGCCGCGCTCTCGCGCGATCTGGCCCTCGAGGCCGACCGCCGGATCGCCCGACCCGACGCCACCGCGGACGCTCGCGTCGACACCGGCAAGAAGTTCCTCGAGGCGATCTGGCGCTACTACAACCTCGTGGATTTCGCCGTCGCGACGCGCGACAACAAGGCCTCGGTCGCCGTCCGCCTCGCCTTCGACGACGCGGAGACCTACGTGAAGCCCGCGACCGGCGGGACCGCGCCGGTCGACCCGGTCGGACTTCGCAAGCCGCTGCAGCGAATCGCCCAGGTCCTCTCGACCCTGATCGAATCGTCGTCAACGCCACCAAGGAGGAATTCATGAAGCGCGTGACGTGGGGAGTCATCGTGCTGGTCGCCATCGCCGCGCTGGTCTGGATCGCGGCGCCGGCCGTGTCGCAGCAGAAGGTCGTCAAGATCGGCGACCTCGGCTCGAAGATCGGTGTCTTCGAGGGCTACGGGAAGTACCAGACGTGGGGGATGCAAATGGCGGTCGAGGAGCTGAACGCCAAGGGCGGCGTCCTCGGCAGCAAGATCGAGATCGTCTCCGAGGACGACGAGACGAAGCCCGCCCCGGCCGTGCGCAAGGCCGAGAAGCTCATCCTGCAGGACGACGTCAAGCTCCTGGTGGGCGCCGTGTCGAGCGGCGCGACCCTGGCGGTGATGGACGTCACCAAGAAGCACAAGACCATCCACTGGAACTCGGTCTCGTGCGCGGAGTTCATGCGGACCACGAAGTTCCACAAGTACTACTTCTCGAATCAGCCCGACTCGCGGATGCAGGCCACCGGCCTGGCCAAGTACATCGTCGACAAGATGGGCAAGAAGGTCTACATCTTCTACACCGACTACGCGATGGGGCAGTCGGACGG
>Ga0137403_10004427_pt1 | contig 16564 bp, 17 predicted proteins | sample CZOMad2_1_16fung_FD_122057 | JGI IMG/M metagenome (GOLD analysis project Ga0137403, IMG submission 122057) | Vadose zone soil fungal communities from Angelo Coast Range Reserve, California, USA - CZOMad2_1_16fungal (Hybrid Assembly) | ecosystem: Environmental > Terrestrial > Soil > Vadose zone...
GTGGCTTTTTTGCCGGAGGCGACCTGGAGCTTCTGCCCCGCATCACCCTCGAGTTCGACAGCCATCATGCCAAAGCTTTGAAGTCCGACCTCTTTACCCGTTGTCCTCACACCCCGCAGGTCCCCTGGCATATGTTTATACAATCCGGGGTCCGAAGGGTCGAGCCAGGTGGCGAACACATTCACATTACCGGTATAGGGAGCATTGCTGCTGGCAACGACGACCGAGCCGCCATCGAAGCTGACCGTATTCCCGGCCTGCACGACGATATTTCCCCCGGCGGCTGCGCTGAAGCTGCCCTTGGCCACTCTCGGCAACAGCACGATCTCGACAAAGTTGACGGCGCCGGGATTGGTGATGATGGTCCGGGAGCCGGCGAAATACCCTTGCCTTGTCACTTTCACATAGCCCCAGCGGCCGGAAAGCGGAATATTGCTGAACGAAAAGACCCCATTCACATCGGTAGAGGCATTGGAGCCGCCACTGGTGACGACGGCATCTTTCACCGGCAGGCCATTCTCATCGAGCACGCGGCCCTGCAGGCTGGCGGTCACGGTGTTATCCGGCGGAGGATTATTCCCTGTATTGGTATCGGTATCGGAATACTTCTGGCAGGCAGCCAGTACGATGAGGCCGGCAAACAAAATGCCTGCGACCAGGGTAAGACGGTTTTTCATTAGTGGTTTGATTATCAGTTCAATGGATATTAGGATTGTACAAATGTAATCATCAGTCGAGTATGAATACCTAAAACGGAAAATCCGGCTGCAAAGTATTCAGCCCGGCACCAGCTCCACATCACGCAATTCCCGAAATTTATAACTGATCTCGGAAAGCCTGTTGATGGGTATGGCAATATTCATATTACAAAAAAGCTGCATCTCCTGCCGGAGAACCCGGCAATTGTATTGTTTGACCAGGGTCATGACTTCGTTCATCTGGGTATAGTCGAACCGGATAATATATTCCTTTTCTACCGGCCGCTGCACGACAGGCATCATCTGCAGGGCCAGCGCGGCGGCCGAACGGTAGGCATTGATCAGGCCCGGCACGCCGAGCAGGGTGCCTCCGAAATAACGGACGACGACCACCAGTACGTTCACCAGCTCCCTGCTGTCGATCTGGCCCAGGATCGGCTTGCCGGCCGTACCAGAAGGTTCCCCGTCATCGCTGGAACGGTAGTTATTCCCATCCAGCCCGATCCGGTAGGCAAAACAATGATGGGTGGCCTTGGGATGCTCTTTCTTTATTTCATTCAACCCTTCCTTGAACTCTTCCGCATTCTTTACCGGCCTGGCATAGGCGATGAATTTACTGCCCTTATCTTTGAATTCGGCAATGGCGTTCCTGTCGATCGTATAATAGAAATCAGGTTCTGGCATAGTAGCAGATAGTATCGGAGAAAAATTGCTCCCTGGAAAGAAATTTCGGATCCTGCATAGCGGGAGCAGGCAGCCCTTCGCCAATATGCAGCTCTTCATTGGTAATGACCCTCGCCTCATCCCAGCATCCTTCGCCGATGAACGACTGGAGCAGGGTGGCGCCGCCTTCGACGAGCACACTCTGGATCCGTAGCTCGTATAAAGCCTGTAGCACCTGGGGTATCAGGGAATTGCCGGGGGACAGTTTGTAATAGGAGAGACCAGGGGCGGCCCCGTCGCCATGCTTCTTCGTATTGAAGACGATCGTTCTCGCCTGCCCGTCGAAGAGCCGGAGGCCGGCTGGCAAATGCAGATCCTTATCCAGCACCAGCCTCACCGGGTCGGGCCCTTTCCAGAGCCTGGCCGTAAGTGCGGGATCATCCCACCGGGCGGTATTGGCGCCTACAAGGATCGAAGCCTCTTCCGTCCTCCATCTATGCGCGAGCCTGTTCGTGTATTCATTGGAGATAAAGACCCGGTTGCGATCGTGGCGGGCAAGCTTTCCATCAGCGCTCTGCGCCCATTTCAACAGGATATAAGGACGGTGAAGGGTATTGAACGTGAAAAACCGCTTGTTGAGACCGGTACATTCTTTTTCCAGTATGCCCAACTCCACTTCCACCCCCGCGGCTTTCAGCCTTTCTATTCCCTTCCCGTTCACTTTGTCGAAAGGATCGCGGCAGCCGATCACGGCCCTTGGGATCTTTTCAGCGATGATGAGGTCGGCGCAGGGTGGCGTCTTCCCGAAATGTGCGCAGGGCTCCAGGGAAACATAGATGGTAGACTGCCTGATCAGCGGAAGATCTTCTTCCTTTACGGAACGGATACAGTTGACTTCCGCATGTGCCTGGCCGTATTGCTGGTGATAGCCTTCCCCGATGATCCTGTCCCCGTGCACCAGCACAGCGCCTACCATGGGATTGGGAGCCGTATGGCCGGCCCCGAGTTCGGCCAGTTCCAGGCAGCGATGCATATATGTCTCTGCAGAATTCATCAGGAGTCAATGTCTTTTTTAATGGTCTGATGGAGTTCGCTCTCGCTCACTTCAAGGTGCGAAAATAAGTCTAAATTTACAAATGACTCTGCACGATGCACAACAGGAACTGATCTCCGGCCTGGAAAAGATCTACGGGGCCAGGGAAGCCGCCGTCGTGGCCGATTGGGTGATGGAGAATATCAGCGGCCGGAAGAAAATCGACCGTCTTGTCCGGAAGACGGAGCCCCTTCCCACGCCGGCGCTGGAGCTGCTGCAGAAATATAGCGCCGAGCTGCTGACCCACCGGCCGGTGCAATATGTATTGCATGAAAGCTGGTTTGCAGGAATGAAGTTCTACGTGGATGAGCATGTGCTGATCCCACGCCCGGAGACCGAAGAACTTGTTGAATGGGTTGCGGCCGAAGCGATGGGGATGGCGGAGCACTCCCCAAACTCCGGCAGTGCTATCACTGCCCCCCTTTCCCTTCTCGATGTCGGCACCGGCAGCGGATGCATCGCGGTGGCGCTGGCAAAAAAATTACAAGGCCCCGCCGCACAGTCTCCGCAACGATCACAAGCCGCCGCATCCCAGAAACAGATGCCGCAAACATTCCTACCCGAACCCCTTATTTATGCCTGCGATATCAGCGCAGATGCGTTGTCGGTTGCCGAACGCAATGCCAGCGCCCATGCAACGCCGGTCCAGTTCATGCAGCTCGACTTCCTGGACAGCCGGCAAAGAGCAACCCTGCCCCCTGTACACCTGCTGGTCAGCAATCCCCCCTATATACCGTTAAAGGATAAGGAAGGAATGGCCCGGAATGTGGTCGGCTTCGAGCCCCATCTCGCCCTGTTCGTGGACAACGGCGACCCGCTTATCTTTTACAGGGCCCTGGCCGGTCATGCCCGCGAAAAATTATTGCCCGGCGGGGGAATATTCGTCGAGATCCATGAAGATCTGGCGGCTGGGGTCATCGCGGTCTTCCAGGAAGCCGGCTTACTTGGGATCGTCGTAAAAAGGGATATGCAGGGGAAAGAGCGGATGATAAAAGCAACGAGGTAACATTAAAATATTTTGCTTCTTCCCGCATCCGTTCTAGTTTTGCCCAACTTTTTTTCCGATGGGGAACACATACCGCTTATTCTTTTTGACTGTTTGTTTTTTGGGATCCCTGCTCTACGTATCGGCGCAGCAATCCTCCGCGGTACGCCAATCCGCCGGCCCCGACTCGACGGCCGGGAATAATGACGCCCTGTTCAGCGACTCCGGCTGGAGCTATCATTTTCAGTTCACGGGTATTGTCCAGGGACATCCTTCGTTCAAATCCCCCTACAGCGGGCAGAACAGTCAGCTGAACGATAAGGAACGCGCCTATTCGGTGACCTCCACGCTCTACCTCGGCAGGAAATTATGGAAGGGGGCCTCTTTGTATTTTAACCCGGAAATGGCCGGTGGCAAGGGAGTTGGCAGCACCCTGGGCATCGCAGCCTTTCCCAATGGAGAGACTTTCCGGATCGGCAATCCCGAGCCGACGGTCTATATCGCCAGGATCTTTCTGCGCCAGCATATCACCCTCGACAAGGATCATTATGAAGAGATCAGCGACGATGCTAACCAGGTAAAGGAACGGGTATCCACCTCCCGGCTAACCTTATCCGCGGGAAAATTTTCCGTAGGGGATTTTTTCGATGGAAATAATGTAAGCCATGATCCGCGCTCGGATTTTATGAACTGGGCGCTGATGAGCAACGGAGCCTATGATTATGCGGCCAATACCCGGGGCTATACCTATGGCTTCGTGGCGGAATATGTGAAGCCCGGCTGGACCCTGCGATTTGCCACGGTGCTGGAGCCAGAGTATGCGAACGGGCCCACGCTGGACATACATTACCTGCATACCCATAGCGAGAACCTGGAATTCGAGAAAAGATATTCTCTGCAAGGGCATAAAGGAGCAATCCGGTTGCTGGGATATTACAATGTGAATAAAGCGCCCAATTATAAAGACGCTGTCTCGGCCCACCTTAACGGGGATACCAGTATGCTGGACGCCATCTACGGCAAGAAATACGGGGCCGGCAAGCTCGGCTTCGGGATCAATGCCGACCAGGAGCTGAGCGGCTCGGCGAATGCCTTTCTGCGTGTAGGCTGGAACGATGGAAGGAATGCCAGCTGGGCTTTTGCGGAGATCGATAATACGATCAGCGGGGGGATACGCATTTCAGGTAAGAGTTGGCGGCGGCAGGCAGATAATATCGGCATCGCCCTGTTGTCGGATGGCCTTTCCGGCGGTCACCGTGATTTCCTCAAGATCGGGGGCTATGGGTTCATGATCGGAGACGGGCAGTTGCCCAATTATGGACGAGAAGGGGTTGCCGAGCTTTTCTACGAATCGAAACTTTTTACGAATTGCTGGCTGACGCTGAATTATCAGCTTGTCGGACATCCCGCTTATAATAAGGATCGCGGGCCGATCAACCTGTTCGCCGCCCGGCTGCATATTGAACTCTGAGGCGCATCCAGATCCGGGACTCGCCTATTTCGCACCATTCTTGTCGACGGCCAGTACGGTCCTGGCTCCCAACTCACGCGCCACCCGCATCACCGCTACCACATCATCGATGGGTACCGACTTGTCGGCATTGATCACGATGGAAGGCTGATCCGTCTCTTTGGCCAGGAAGGGCTGCAGTTTTGCCTTTAGTTCCTCGATGGTCACCCGGGTCGTACCCACATAGAACACTTTATTGGCGTCGATAGAGACCACCACCGTCTGCTTGGCCTTGGTATCGCTTTTGGATTTGGGCTGGGAAAGCTTGACCACATTGGGATTGGCCAGCGTCGATACGATGAGGAAGAACAGCAGCAGGATGAACAGGATGTCGTTCAGCGGTCCCGTATGCACTTCGCCTTCTTCCCTATGTCTTTTTCGTAAATTCATTTACACTATTTGATTGCCTGATCGAAATTGCGGCCTGCTTTCGGGCGTCGGCAAAGGCGCCTACCTCGTCGGTTCCTGTAAGATATCGATAAATTCCCCGCTCGCTACTTCCATTCTGTTGGTCGACTTATCGATCTGCGAGATCAGGTAACGATAGCCCACATAGGCAATGATACCGATGATGAGGCCCGAGGCGGAAGAGATCATCTTTACATAGATACCCCCGGCGATCACGGCAAGGCTATATTCACCGGTCGACGCGAGGTTATAGAACAATTGGAACATACCCGCGATGGTCCCCAGGAAGCCGAACAGCGGGGCGATATAACCTACGACGGAAAGAATGGAGACATTCTTCTCCATTTTATACAATTCCAGCTTACCGACATTTTCCATGCTGCGTTCGATGGCGTCGATCGGCTTGCCGATGCGCTGGATCCCTTTGTCGATCATGCGGGCCGTGGCGCTGTCCGTATTCTTGGCCAGGTTGCGGGCCGACGTCACATTACCCGATACGATATTATCGCGGATAATGCTCATGAAGTTATCGTCCAGCCGGGAAGCCTTGCGGACGGCCATTACCCGCTCGATAAACACGAAAATGGCGATGACCAGCAGGATGGCCAGCGGGATCATCAGGGGGCCGCCCTTGAGAAGGATATCCCATAAACTTTCTTTTTGCTGGTTAACTAACTGTGCTGCCCTTGCCAGGCTGTCTTTAATTTTTGCGGAGTCGATCAATACCTGCAGAAAAAATAAATTCATCCAATTATCTGGTTTATTGTGGTAAAATAACGCTATAACCGATATTCTATTCTTTAACGAAATGCTAAAGTTGTATCCCGGAGCAGCGGATCGGGTTCATCGTCTGTCTGCCGGACGCGATCGTGATCGCATTTCCTTCTGCCGACCATCCCTTGCCGGGTACCCTGTTCTTAGCGTGGAGAGCCGGCCTGTTTCATCATCAGGGCCTGGATCTGCCGCATGGTATTCTGCATGCCCTCGCTGCTTCCATCCAGGAAAATGATATTGCCCTTACCGACTTCGGCGAAATTCTTGATCGCCTCCGTCCACATGCTGAACAAAATGACATTCGTATCCAGGTTGGCCCGTTTCATCTGCTCGGCCGCCTCGCTCATCCCCCTGGCCACTTCTTCCCTGAACAGCGCGACCCCTTGTCCACGCAGACGGGCCGCCTCCTTTTCCGCCTCCGCCGAGATCTTGATCGCATTTCCTTCAGCCTGGGCGGCCTTGGTCTTGGTGATCAGCAGGGCCTGTCCTTCATTCTCCGCAGCGGCCTTTAAATTATTACTCGCCACGACCTTGCTCATGGAATCGATGATCGCCTGGTCAAAAGTAATATCGTTTATCTGCAGATCGAGCAAATGATATCCCCATTCCTCCAGGGAATGGTCGATCTGGTCCTTTACGAATTCGACGATCTCCTTCCTCAGCCCCAGGATCTCCGCCTGCTTCTTGGTGGCTACGAAGGCGCGTATGCTCCCTTCGATCGTGCGGGTCAGGGCCTGCATCAGGTCCCGGTCGCTGATGAACTTAAAAGCCACCCGCTTGATGGTCTCTTCATCGGCGTTCTGCACGGCATACAGCAGCATGCTCTTAAAATAGACATTAGCCTGATCCATCGTCACCGCCTGGAACTCGAGCTCCACGGAACGGTTCTGGATAGAGATCCTCTTATATACCTGTTCCAGGAAGGGGATCTTAAAGCTGAGGCCGGGACGCAGGATGCGCTGGTATTTGCCGAACATCGTCAGAACATTGATATATCCCTGGTTCACGGTGACCAGCCCGCTGAATATAAAAGCGACAATAACCAGCACCCACCAGTAAGAAAGGTAGTCCATACGGCAAATTTTTTGGGAAAGCGAAGCTCTTTGAGCGAGCTCGACGTCCCCATTGAAAAAGACATTAATTCGACGTCAATGTACTACTTTTTGCGGGATTAGCCCCCGCGTGAGGCCCTGCGCTGACACGCGCATTCCGCCAGGCCCGTCCGGCGCCGACCCGCGCATCGGATTATATGGTAACTTTATCGCCAGAAAAGAAAAAAATGAGCGCAAATTACGATATGATCATTGTAGGAGGGGGACCGATCGGCATCGCCTGCGGGCTCGAGGCCGGGAAAGCGGGGCTGACCTACCTGATCCTGGAAAAAGGATGCCTGGTGAACTCATTGTATAATTACCCGTCCAATATGACCTTCTTCTCCACGTCCGAGCGGATCGAGATCGGGGGCATTCCTTTTGTCAGCAATAATGTGAAGCCGGTCCGCAGCGAAGCGCTGGAATATTATCGCCGCGTCGCCGTGGCCAACCACCTCCCCATCCGTCTGCAGGAAGAAGTAAAGGAGATCAGGTGCCTGGGGCCAGGCGCAGGGCAGGAGCCTCGGAATAACGGCCAGCATGTAGTATCGGGTGCAGGCCCGCGTGAGGAGCGGGAGGCATGGCAACGCGAAGGATTCGAAGTAATTACCTCCCGGCAATCCTATTTTACCCGGTATATCGTCCTGGCTACCGGCTTCTACGACATTCCCGTCCTGCTGAATATCCCGGGAGAGGGATTGCCGAAAGTAACGCATTATTATAAGGAGCCGCATTTCTACGCCATGCAGAAGGTCGTGGTGGTGGGGGCCAGCAATTCTTCCGTGGACGCGGCGCTCGAAACCTGGCGCAAAGGGGCAGCGGTGACGATGGTCATCCGCGGCGAAGGGATCGGCACAAGGGTAAAATATTGGGTCCGGCCGGATATAGAGAATCGCATCAGGGAAGGCAGCATCCGGGCCTATACGCATTCCAGCCTGGTGGCCATCCGGGACAAAGAAGTGGATATCCTGACCCCGGAGGGGCGCCAGACCATTGCGAATGATTATGTCATCGCGCTCACCGGCTACCAACCCAGCTTCGACTTCCTGAGAAAGGCAGGCATCCGGCTCTCGGACGATGAAAAATTACAGCCCTTCTATGACCCCGCCACGATGGAGACCAATGTAAAGAACCTCTACCTCGCAGGAGTCGTATGCGGCGGCATGAATACACATATCTGGTTCATCGAGAATTCGAGGGAACATGCGTCGCTGATCATCAAAGACATTTTGAAAAAACAAGCTCATACGCAGCCGGCGCAAGCCTGATCGCTGCCCGGCCCTTCGTCCACTCACCCGGACCCCGGCCAGCAATTTTGATGCGGGCTCAGCTCTTTTCTTCCCAGATACCTGCCAGGTGCACCACGGTCTCCACGGATTTCTGCATGTCCTGGATGCTGACATATTCATGCTTCCCGTGAAAGGCCATTTCTCCCGTGAAAAGATTGGGGCAAGGCAGTCCCATGAAGGAGAGACGCGAACCATCCGTTCCCCCTCTTGCGCTGCCCCTCTGTACAACGATACCGGCCCGTCCGATCGCCTCGACGGCATAATCCGATACCTGTGGATAAGTATCCAGCACCTCCTTCATATTGCGGTACTGCTGCGTGACTTCGAAATCCGCCCTGGCGCCCGAAAATTTCTTCAGGACATCTTCCAGTTTTTCTCTTAAGTAATCTTCGTAAGCGCCCAGCCTGGCCGTCACAAAATCCCGGACGATGAATTCAAGAGTAGCTTTTTCTGCGATGCCACTGGTCCGCACCGGGTGGACAAAACCATAGCGGCCCTCCGTCGTCTCAGGCGACCATTCATCCTTCGGCAGGGATCCCAGGAAGGCGCCGGCCACCTTGATCGCATTCACCAACTTGTCCTTGGCATAACCGGGATGTGCACTCACTCCGTGAAAAACGATCTTTACCCCATCTGCGGAAAAGGTCTCGTCCTCGAAGGCGCCACGTTCCCCGGCATCCAGCGTATAGCCGAAGTCCGCCCCCAGCCGCTGCATGTCCAGCTGGTCGACTCCCCGGCCGATCTCCTCATCGGGCGTGAATAATATCCGGATCTTTCCATGCCTGTATTCCGGGTGGCCCATCAGGTAATTGGCCAGATCCATGATAACGGCCACACCTGCTTTATCATCGGCCCCCAGCAGCGTAGAGCCGGAAGCCGTTATGATGTCCTCGCCTTTTTTTGTCGCCAGGTACGGGTGTTCCCGGGGTGAAATGATCTGGGCCGGGTCATCGGGCAGTATGATATCCCCACCATCGTAGTTCCGGTGGACAATGGGCCTCACTCCTTTTCCACTACAATCCGGGGCCGTATCGACATGGGCACAGAGACAGATCACCGGCACTTTTTTTATGGTATTGGCCGGGATCGTGCCAAAGACATATCCATGCTCGTCCAGCCAGGCATCTTCGATGCCCATCTCCCGCATTTCCTGCACGAGCAGCCTGCCCAGGTCTTTTTGTTTTTCGGTCGAAGGATGACTGTTCGATCCGGGATCGCTCTGCGTATCGATCTGTACATAGCGGATAAATCTTTCCGCCACCGTAAATGAATAGTTTTCAAACATGTTCGTAAATTACCGAAAAGAATATAATTACCATGTCGGACCGGGCTGCAAAAAAACCATTGATAAGACAGGGCTGGCTAAGGGTCATCTTGTTCGGGATCGGCTTTGGCCTGATCAGTATACTGATCGCCATTCCTGCGGCCATCGCTATCTTATACGCGCAGGGGAAGAACCAGGATATCACCGCAAATCTTGCGGAGACCCTGCCCAAGCTGATGGAGGGGAATAATTTATGGCTGGTGGTCGTCCTGGAATGCGCAGTTTCGCTGATCAGCGTCTGGATCTTCCGGGCCTTTGTCGACCGCCGCTCTTTTTCCAGCCTTGGCCTCCGGCCGGAGGGTTATTTTTCCGAGTCGGTCATCGGTCTTTTCATGGGACCTGCCATCCTGGGGATAAGCTCACTGGGCCTGCTGCTCAGCGGGCACCTGGCATGGACCGATATCAGCATCGACCCGCAATCGCTGTTCATCTCACTGGGTTTGCTGGTGCTGATCGCCTTCAGCGAAGAGTTGGTGTTCCGCGGCTATGTGCTCGGCAATCTCCTGGAAAGCCTTCCCAATAAATGGGTGGCGCTGGCGATATCCGCGATACTGTTCGCGATATTCCACTTATCCAATCCAGGCATGCACTCTCTTGCATTCGCCAATCTTTTCCTTGCTGGCTTGCTCCTTGGGGTCAATTATATCTATACCCGGAATCTGTGGTTCTCGATGCTGTTCCACCTGAGCTGGAATTTTTTCCAGGGGCCGCTGCTGGGCTTCAATGTCAGCGGGCTGCACCTCCCCTCCCTGTTACAGGCCGAGACAAAGGGCGACCTGATGATAACAGGCGGGGACTTCGGGCTGGAAGGCTCGATGCTGAACACGGCAGTATCCCTGACGGCCTTCCTGGTCCTGGCCCGGGCCTTCGAATGGAAGTACCGTTCCGTCAATCCTGTCACGGGCAAGAGCCTTACGGCATGAGGGATGATGGGGCCATGTATTCAAGATCGGCGGCCGATCCTCCGTCGCGTTGCGGATCTTTATGGCATGATGATGCGGGAAGCGCCGATGATCTCGACAAGTTCCAGGTCAAAGACCAGGTCTTCGCCAGCCAGCGGATGATTGGCATCCAGGATAACGGCATCTCCTTTGACTTCGACGATGACAACGGGAATATTCTGGCCCGAACCATTGGTCATATTGAGGCGCAGGCCTACTTCCGGCTTCATATCGGCGGGAAAGCGGTCGGTGGGGAATTCCATCAGCATCTGCGGATCTTTTGCGCCGTATGCACTCTCGACAGGGATCTCGATCGTCCGCCGGTCACCAACGGCCATTCCAAGAACTCCATCGTCAAAACCCTTGATCACCATGCCGCCGCCTACTTCAAATTCCAATGGCTCACGCCCTTCGGAAGAATCGAATGTCGTACCGTCTGTGAGACGTCCATGATAATGAACTTTTACCGTATCACCTGCTTTAACTTGTTGCATAACTTCACTTCTGTTTTAAATTGATTGCCAGATTCAGGAAAATAGCTTGCAAGGTAGGATTAATTAGCCAATTATCTTCTCTTACATTTGCAGAATGTCAACCAAAAATCATAGCGCTGACCCCAGCCGCAGTGCGGATTATCACCCTCATGCCCCGCGCATCGTATTCATGGGCACCCCCGAATTCGCGGTGGCCTCCCTCGACGCGCTGGTGCAGGCCGGCTATTCCATCGTGGGGGTCATCACGGCCCCGGATAAGCCTGCCGGCCGGGGCATGCAGCTGACCGAAAGCGCCGTAAAAAAATATGCCGGGGAAAAGGGACTGAGGATATTGCAACCGGATCGGCTGAAGAACCCGCTCTTCCTGGAAGAACTGCGATCCCTGAACGCAGACCTGCAGGTAGTCGTCGCCTTCCGCATGCTGCCGGAGCAGGTATGGAATATGCCGCCGATGGGCACGATCAACCTGCATGGGTCCCTCCTGCCGCAATACCGGGGCGCCGCTCCTATCAACTGGGCCGTGATCAACGGGGAACGGCAGACGGGCGTGACCACGTTCAAGCTACAGCATGATATCGATACCGGCAATATCCTCCTGCAGGAAGCCTTCCCCATCGGCGAAGATGAAACGGCAGGCGAAGTGCACGACCGGATGAAAGGAATAGGCGCGCGCGTATTGGTACAGACCGTCGATGGGCTGGTGGCTGGAACGCTTAAAGAGGTGCCGCAGGCGGAACTGCCGCTCCCGGAGACTGACTCGTCGGGAGCCGGTCCTTTGCATGGTCAGCAAGCTGCCGCCGGCATCCCTGGACTGAAGCATGCTCCCAAGATCTTTACGGAGACCTGCAAAATAGACTGGAACAAGCCAGCCGGCGAAGTGTATAACCTGATCAGGGGGCTTTCGCCTTTCCCCGCCGCCTTCACCTACCTGGATGGAAAATTGCTGAAGATATTCCGAGCCGGAAAAGAAATAAAAAACCCTGCATCGACGTCCGTGTCCGAGCCCGTGACACAAGCATTTCCGGCGCCGGGCCAATACTCGACGGACAAGAAGACCTGGCTGAAATTTGCCTGCGCGGATGGGATCATCTCGTTGGAAGAGATCCAGCTCGAAGGGAAAAAGAAAATGAGGACCGAAGATTTTTTAAGGGGATATAAATGGGCATGATCGCCATCCCCGCAGGCTAATACCGCACCTCTACATTGAATTTTCCCTCTCCTTCCCCGAGCTCGCCGGCAGCGGCATTACTCATCCGGACGGTCATCCCCACGCTTTCCTTCATATCCGGCAATTGTCCCAGGATCTTGGCGTAGATGGTTTTATTGGTGGCAACGACGGTGATCTTCACGATGGTGCCGACCGTCACATTATTCATCAACGCGTAATACTTGCCGTCCTGCCAGCCACTGGTGCTCTTGAACGTACCGGCCGGTCCGCTGAACGATTTACCGGACTCGGAATAATCCGTGGCGAAGTATCCTCCGTTGAAATGCGGGGCAGGGCCGGCCGGTCTGGCAGCCAGGGACTTGTCATCCGTCGCTTTGTCTGCGATCGTCTTTGCCGGCAGGGGCCTGTCCGTGGAGGGTTTTTCTGCCGAGGTCTTCTCTGCCGGAGTTTTTTCTGCGACAGTCTTATCGGCCGACAATTTTTCGACTGAAGTTTTGTCTGTTGATTTTACAGCCGAAGCCTTATCCGCAGAAGTTTTATCGGCCGACGTTTTATCCGCTGAGGACTTTGCGGGTACAGATTTATCTGCCGGAGCTTTATCTGACGCGGCCTTGTCGGAGGCAAGTTTTGTCACCGCGGATTTGTCTGCCGGAGTTTTTTCGGCCGGGGGATTGGTCACGGTACCGGCGGGTGTGGACGTTGTGCCCGCAGCGAGGGCCGACTGGGCTGTTTTTACCTTCAGGAAACCGACGACCAGGTGCATGCCGGCCTTGACCTGGTCTTTATTGATATTATTCCATTTCTCGAGGTTGGGGATCGGCACTTTATTATGATTGACGCTGACCCGGTACATCCATTCCTTTTCCTGGACGATATGATAGACGGGGACCAGCGTTTCAGCAGGAGGCGCCTTCAGGCCGGTCTGGGAAAAATTTATGGCGGTAAGCGGGATCTTCAGTTCCTGCCCGATGCTCAATGGCTTGTCAAGCGTGAGCCCGTTGAAGGAAGCGATCTCCTTCGCGCCTCCATTATACAGTCTTCCAATGCTGTACCAGTTCTCTTTCGCCACGACAGTATGTGGCAGGTAGAGCTTCCCGCCCTGTCCCTGTACGATCAGTTCGGCAGACTGCGACCGGGCCAGTTCCACGCCAAGAAAGCTAATCAGTAAAAGAAGGATCACGGTTGATCGCATAGCGTTATTTTTACCTGTTCTGGGCAAAGATGCATAATTATCTTGCAAATAGCACAGCAAAATCTGATATTTAAACAGGAAGATCCCAGAGAAATGGAATAATAACGCTGGTCAGCTAATTTATGATTTGCGGGATCGAAGAAATTTTTTGTTAATAAAAGCAAAAAGCGGCCTTGAAGCCGCTCTTTAAAACACATTACTATCAGTATTATGCTTCTGCCCAATTATCGCGCCGTCTCAATCTCTCTTCAATATACGCCAGTCCCTGGGATAATAATTATTGACACGGCCCGCCAGCACTTTCACCCATCCCAGGTTATGCCCTTCATAGCGCGCCAGGGCCCATCCGCGGTGAGCCCCGCCAGCACTGATCTGTTCTTTACGCAGGTATTGTATGGCCTCCTCCCTGGACAGATCGATCACCGGAAGCCCGGCATTGATGATCACACTCAGGGCCAGCTCATGACCCGGAACAAATTCTTTAGCCATCAGTTTTCCCATGGGAACGCCGGCCATCTTCAGGTAGCAGCAAGACTGCAGGAAGGACAGGTCTTCCTCCAGGTGCGCCGGGAGGCCATGCACGTCGTCATTATGCTTGAAATAGATCAGCGGGCGATCCTCCCGGGTCCAGTCCTGGACCAATCCTTCTTCCTGCCGCGTCAGTTTTCCGGCATGCGCCCTGTTCCCTGCTGTATGCGTTGAATGCGCTGACGTATGTGCGCCCTTCCCCGATGAATGTTTCCGGTGCCCGGCCTGATCTTTCATCCCCTTCGGATAGCTGAACTCACCCCCATCCTCTTTTCGCAAGGCAGCGATGAAGAACCCTTCTCCCTGCAGCCTGTCGGGATATAACCGGTATCCGTATGCTCCGTTCTTCGCGTTCGTCTCCACGATATTCCAGCTCTCATCCAGCTGCAGCCTGCAACTTGTAGCCTGCAGTTCTTCAGCAATCCAGCCGAGGATATCTTCGTCCTCTTCAACGGAGTAGGAACAGGTCGAATAGATAAGGATCCCTCCCTGCCGGAGCGCCGGCCAGCAATCCGCCAGTATACGCTGCTGACGTCCGCTGCAAAGCCGGACATTTTCCGGGCTCCATTCCGCGATGGCCGCCGGCTCGCGGCGGAACAGGCCACTGCCGCTGCAAGGCGCATCCACCACGATGACGTCAAAATAATTTTCCATCCGCTGGAAATCATGGGGGTCGTTGCCCGTGATCACCATATTGGCGCCACCCCATTTCACCATATTTTCCCGCAAGACACCCGCCCTCGCGCGGATCACTTCATTGCTCACCAACAGGCTTTCACGAGAGATCAGCGACTGGATCAGCGTGGATTTTCCGCCCGGCGCCGCGCAAAGGTCCAATACCCGCAAGGGCTGCTCGAGATCCGTCGTTTGCCGCAGGGCCTGCTCGAGGAACATGCTGGATGCCTCCTGCACATAGTAGGTACCCGCATGAAATAATGGATCGAAAGTAAAAGAAGGGCGGCGCTCTAAATAATAACCATGGGAGGACCAGGGTACCCGTTCGATCCGGCCGGCATCTCCTCCGCCGATCTTTCCACGCCATGCTACAGGTTCATCTGCCTTTGCGCCACTTACGGACGCCTGTTCCGCATGCTCACCTGTCCCGGCAGGGGCCGGCCACTTCATGGGGTTCATCCGCACGGACACTACCTGTTGTCCATTGCCATGCACTTGCTCAAAGGCGCTGGCATCGAAGCCTTTAACGCCCGCCAGGGAATCCAGTAATTCTTTTGGTAAATGGGACGGCAATGAGGATGAGTTTAATGAGCTAATAATTTCGCCAGCTCGGTGATCCTCGCGAGGTGATGGTCATCATGCTCGGCTACGAAGAGGAACAGATCCATCGTCCGCATGGGCGTCTTGAGCCGGGGATGCAAAGAGGATTTAAATATTGTCGGCTCGTCGATCTGCTCCAACAGGATAATGGTCTTTGTCCTCAGTTGCCTGAACCTCTGCAGCAGATCTTCCGTCGTCGCGTCATTATGATTAGCGAGGTCGGTTTTTTTATTCAGAAGATCGGTGGGGCTCAATTCGGGCTCACCGGTGACAATATCGTCGAGTCTTTTTTGCCACAAGGGCTCGAGATCGCTCAAATGTCCAAGGTTCTCCTTGATGGACCAGGTATTGTCCACCCTGGTCGTCAGCAAGTACGGCGGAAGAACGCCGAATTTTTCTTCGTAGCGCGCCGGCGCCGCCCTGAGCCGCCCGAGGATCATTGGGAAGATATTCCCGGTAGTAGTAAAATCGAATTTCCGGTCGAACCATTTCACCTGTTCCATGATCGTGTAATTTACCCTTTTTTCTTCGAGAACATCCAGGGCAGCAATTCTTTTTCGGCAAGCGCCGGGTCCCAGCAATTATGACCGGCGAGGGGATATTCGGGTACTAGTATCGGATGGCTAGCCAGTGGATCTTCGAGGACCGCCTGGACGACAATGCACCGCGGGCCGCGCGGGCCTACGCCAGGATCGCCCCGGGTGCGGACCACGCGCGGCACATGACCAGCCACATCTTCCTGGCGTTGGGGATGTGGGACGAGACGGTCGGCGCCAACCTGGCGGCCCTTGGCCGGAAGGACGACGCGAAGGAAGCGTTCATCACCTATCTGGCCTACATGCCGAATGCGGCCATCGCATCACCGCCGTTCCCGAAGCCGACCTTCCAGTACAGCTACAATCTCTCCATGGTGTCTAGGACGGCATGGGGATGGCGCCCCTCGTGATGCATCTGTTGTTGGGCCTCACCTTTCTTATTCAGGCCGGGGATTCCCTGCCAACCCTTCGAGCGTACTGGATTCTGGAGAAGGACACGACGATAACGGGCATGACGATCGAGGCGTGGCTTGTCCTGCCCCAGTCTCCTGCCACCAAGACCAGCTCGATCACTCTTCAGTCTCCATCACCCCTG
>Ga0137403_10004428_pt1 | contig 16563 bp, 14 predicted proteins | sample CZOMad2_1_16fung_FD_122057 | JGI IMG/M metagenome (GOLD analysis project Ga0137403, IMG submission 122057) | Vadose zone soil fungal communities from Angelo Coast Range Reserve, California, USA - CZOMad2_1_16fungal (Hybrid Assembly) | ecosystem: Environmental > Terrestrial > Soil > Vadose zone...
GCTGGCGAAGGATTGGACACAGCAGCAGGCAGCGGAGAAGCTGGGGGTGACGCAGGCGTATTTGTCGATGCTGGAGCGCGGGCGGCGAGTGCTGCCGCGCGGGCTGGCGCGCAAGGCGGTGGCAGTGCTGGATGCTCCTGTTACGGCGCTGCCGTTTCGGGAAGGGCTGGCGGTGCTGCCTGAGTTGACACCGGCGTTGACCTGGGGCGGCAGCGAAAAGACGCGGAGCGAGCTGGCAGCGCTGGGTTACCCGGGATTCGCGCATCTGCGGGCGAGGAGGGCGCGGCGGAATCCAGCGGAGGTGCTGCTGAGCGCGCTGGGCGAGCCGGACCTGGATAGCAGAGTGGTGGAAGGGCTGCCCTGGCTGGCGCAGCGCTACGTGGATATGGACTGGGACTGGGCGGTGCAAACGGCGAAGCTGAACGACCGGCAGAACCGGCTGGGATTCGTGGCGACGCTGGCATATGACTTGACGAAGACGGTTGCGAATAAGGATGAACGGGGGACGCGGAAGCTGAAGGAATATGTAGCGGTTCTGGAACGGTCGCGGCTGGCGCGGGAAGATACGCTGTGCCACGATTCGATGACAGAAGCGGAGAGGAAGTGGCTGCGAGTGAATCGCACGCCGGAGGCTGCGCGCTGGAATTTGCTGACGGACTTGCGGGCTGAGAATCTTTCCTATGTCGGGAACTGAGCAAATCCTTGAACCGTGGGACGCGTTTCTGAAGGACCTCGACGGACACGCGCTGGAAGAAACGCGCCTGGACTGCATGGGTGGATTCGTGGTGACCACGCTTTACGGCTTTTCGCGGGCGACCGCCGATCTCGATGTGCTGCTGATTGCACCGCAGGAACAGCGGATGCCACTGCTGGATGTGGGCGCTCGAGGCGGAGCGCTACACAAGAAGCACGCTATCCACCTCGATTACGTGAACGTGGCCCGCGTGCCGGACGAGTACGAGTCGCGGCTAACGGAGATGTTTCCAGGCCGGTACAAACACCTGCGGCTTTGCGCGCTGGATCCTTACGATCTGGCGTTGTCCAAGATCGAACGAAATATTCAGCGTGACCGCGACGACGTGAAGCATCTGGCGCGGACCATTCCGTTCGACCTCGAAGTTCTTAGGCAGCGTTACGAGAAGGAGTTGCGCTGGCAACTCGGGAATCCAGAGCGAGAAGACCTGACGCTGAAGTTGTGGATGGAGATGATCAGAGAGGACCGCAACTCCCCAAGCACAATGGAGCGCTAAGCGGGGAGCGAAAACGGGCGTCATGTATAATGTTTTGTTGGGAATTTTCGGGGGAATACGGCGATTGCGCATGGCTGAGGGACAAAAAATCGGGCGGGCTGGGGCGGAAGTGCTGCGGGAGCGCGCGCGGCGATTCCGGCGGACGCGATTGCTTGAGCTAAAAATGATTGGGAAAGCGCTGGCGTCGACCCAGCACCCGATTCTGGTGCATATCATCCCGATGCGGCGCTGCAATCTGGATTGCGGGTATTGCAACGAGTATGACGACGTGTCCAAGCCGGTGCCACTGCAAGAGATGGCCGACCGCTTGAGCATTCTGGCGGGGATGGGGACGTCGATTATCACCATCAGTGGCGGAGAGCCGCTGATGCATCCGGAACTGGAAGAAATTATCCGGCACATCCGCAAGCACAAGATGATCGCGGGGATGATCACCAATGGATTTCTGCTCAGCAAGGACCGGATTCGCACGCTGAACGAAGCGGGCTTGCAGCATTTGCAGATCAGCATCGACAACGTTACGCCTGACGAAGTGTCGAAAAAGAGTTTGAAGACGCTGGATTCGCGGCTGGAGTGGCTGTCTGAGTTTGCGGTGTTTCAGGTAAACATCAATTCGGTGCTGGGCAGCGGCGTGAAGAATCCGCAGGATGCGCTGACGATTGCGCACCGGGCGGTGGAGCTGGGATTTACCAGCACCGTGGGAATCATTCACGACCACAAGGGACAATTGAAGGCGCTGGACCCGCGGCAGATAGCGATTTTCGAAGAGATCATGAACCTGGGGAAGCGGTCGTTTTCGCGGTTTAATGATTTTCAGCACAATGTAGCGCGCGCCAAGGAACATACTTGGCGGTGCCGGTCCGGGTCGCGCTATTTGTATATTTGCGAGGACGGGCTGGTGCACTGGTGTTCACAGCAACGCGGGTATCCGGGGATTCCGCTGCGGGAATATACGGATGAAATGCGGCACCGGGAGTATGAGACAAAGAAGTTTTGCGCGCCGCGCTGCACGGTGTCTTGCGTGCAGCAGGTGGCCATGCTGGACAATTGGCGGGATCCGCAGAATCTGAAGCCGATGCCGAAGAAACGGACGCCGCAAGCTCCGGCGGCTCCGCCGGAACTGGTGCAGCTCGGGTAGACCCGGGTGGATTCTTAGAACACTTCGCCGAGCGACCCGTTGACGCTCCGGCTCTTCCTGCGAAAAATAAGGGCATGGCGACAGCCGCGATTGAAATCGAGAATCTCTCGAAAGAATATCCGCACGGGTTTCTGCACCTAAAGAGGAGGACTTCGCTGCACGGACTCTCGATGCAGGTGGAGAGCGGCGAAGTGTTCGGATTCCTTGGGCCGAACGGGGCGGGGAAGTCCACCACCATCAAGCTGCTGATGCGGCTGATTTTTCCGACTGCTGGAACGGCGCGGATTCTGGGGCGGCCGATCAGCGACATCGGAATGCACCAGGATATCGGGTACCTGCCGGAGCAGCCGTACTTCTACGACTATCTGACTGCCGCTGAGGTGCTGGACTATTTCGCGCGCTTCCATGACTTGAGCGCCGCGGACCGGCGCGAACGCGTCGACCGGTTGCTCAAGAAAGTTGGGCTAGAGACGGCAAAGAAAATCCAGCTACGCAAATATTCCAAGGGCATGCTGCAGCGCGTGGGACTGGCGCAAGCGATTCTGCACGACCCGAAAGTGGTGATTCTGGATGAGCCGATGTCCGGGCTCGATCCGGTGGGACGGCGCGAAGTACGCGACATTATTTTGGAGTTGAAGGCCTCCGGGAAGACGGTGATGTTTTCGACGCACATTTTGTCCGACGCGGAAATGCTGTGCGACCGGGTGGGCGTGATTGTGGGCGGCAAGCTGCGCGGCGTCGGCGCTCCCGAAGAAATCGTCGGAGTGAAAGCGCACGGAATGGAGATTTTGTTTGAGCTGACGGGCGGGGAAGCGAAGGCCGGCTCGCTAGCCGCGAAGGCGACGCGAACGGGCGACCGGTACCGCCTGCACGTCGAGGAAGAGCAACTTTACGGAGCACTCGACCAGATTCGAGCAGCGGGCGGAAAGATCCTCTCCGTGACGCAGGTGAAAGCGACGCTGGAAGAATACTTTATGAACCTGGTGGAAGCGGACCGGGCGCAGGCCGCGGCAGTCGAGGTGAGCGCGCAATGAAGCACATCGGTGCGGTGGCGCTAAATACCTTTCGCGAGGCGGTGCGGGACCGCGTGCTGTACAACCTGGTGCTTTTCGCGCTGCTGATGATTGCGGCGGCGATTGTGGTGGGGCAGATCTCCATCGGCATCGAGCAGATCGTGATCGTCAGCCTGGGGCTCAGCGCGATTTCGTTTATCGGTCTATTGATGGCGATTTTCATCGGGGTCGGGCTGGTCTCCAAGGAAATGGACAAGCGGACGCTGTATGCGTTGCTGGCCAAGCCGGTGCGGCGATGGGAATTTGTAGCCGGGAAATTCGCGGGGCTGGTGCTTACGCTGATCTTGAATACCGCCGCGATGGCCGTGGGCTTGTTTTTGGCGTTGCTGTATGTAAAGCACTCGCTGGAGCGCAGCGACACCGCGGTGCTCGTAGGCGTCTATTTTATCGTGCTGAAGCTCGCGCTGGTGGTGGCTCTGGCGCTGTTGTTTTCGTGCGCAACGACGCCGCTGCTCTCGACTTTGTATACCGCCGGCCTGTACATCGCGGGACAGTATATCCAGCAAATGCGGACGCTGCGAACGGACTTGATGAATCCGGCGCTGGCGAAATTCATGCGCTGGATCTCTTACGTCCTGCCGAATTTCGACAATTTTGATGTGGTGGGAGCGGCCGCGCACGGGCGAGCGGTCCCGGCCGCGCTGATCTGGCAGAACACCTTGTACGCGGCCCTCTATTGCTTAATCGTGCTGCTGGCCGCAGCCGCGGTGTTTTCACGGCGAAACTTGAAATGACCTCCGGGAAGAATCTCTCGTGGCTGCTGTGGATTGTGCTCCCGCTTGGATTCGCGGGCGTATGGCAATTGCAGCGCAAGATCGACTTGCAGCGGGCGGCGTTCGCTCAAGAGCAAGACGAAATGCTGGTGCAATCGGCCAAACTGACGAAGCTGATGAGCATGGAATTCGCGCCGTTGCTAGCGGATGTGTACTGGACACGTGCGGTGCAGTATTACGGGGGCAAGCAGCTTCAGCGTGCGAAAGGACTCGATTTGCTGTGGCCGCTGCTGGACACCGCGACTACGCTGGACCCCAACCTGCTACCGGCCTACCGGTTTGGGGCAATGTTCCTCGCGGAGAGGATGCCCTCGGGAGCGGGACGGCCGGATTTGGCGATACAACTCATCGAGCGAGGCATCCGGGAGAACCCGGATTACTGGCGGTTCTACGCCGATCTTGGGTACATCTACTACTTTGACTTGAAGGACTATCCCAAGGCATCGCAAGCCTTTCAGGAAGGAAGCAAGAATCCGCAAGCGCTAATCTGGATGAAAGTGATGGCGGCGAGGATCGCGACGGAGGGAAATTCGCGAGAGACCTCGAAGTTTCTGTGGTCCGATATCTACCAGACGACGAAAGACGAGAATGTAAGGAAGAACGCGCTAGACCATTGGAAGCTGATCAGGGTAGACGAGGATTGCGAAGGACTCGACGCGTTAAACGATCAGTATGCCAAGAGAACCGGCCATCGCGCGAAGCGCGTGCACGAATTGATCGATGCGGGATTGCTGCGCGGCGTTCCGGTGGATCCCGACGGATTTCCTTACGTGATTGGCGAAGATGGAAAAGCGGACCTGAACCTGGATAGCCCGTTGGTGGAGACGCAGATGCTGCTGGCGCCGAAAAAGTGAAGTCTTGGCCGCCTAGAAATGGTGGAACTTAGTCGGCCGTGCACAACAGAGTCAACTGCGGGTCGACGAGCAGTTTGTGCGGAGCGGTTTCGGCGTTGAAGTGGAATGCGGTTTCCGGGCCGGACGTCACCACCGTTCCCAGGAGCACGTTGTGCCCGGCGCTGTTGAAATAAAGCGGAACGCGGGCGATGAAGGAACGCGGAACGCCGGTCTGCAACAGTTTGCCGCGAATGGTAAATCCTTTCTCCGATTTCACCGCAGTGAATTCGGCCCGATAGTGCGGAATGCCGGTTCCGCGCACCCACTGCTCGAAAAACCAGTCCATGGAATGGCTGCCTTCGAGATCCATGCTCGGAGTCATCACCGCTTCGACTTCGTGCTGCAGGTCCGTGGTCGACAGCGCGCGATATGCATATTTGCCGACCAGAGTGCGCAGCAACGTTTCGAAGCGAGCGTCGGGAGCCTTGCTTCCAGGCTGGCGCAGCATTTCGCGGAGCATGTGAAAGATCCACGCGCCTTTGTTGTAGATAACTTGTTCGTAGGCCTCCGGCGATCGAGAAGAGTCGAGACGCGTGCCGAGAACCAGAGCGCCGGCGTCGGCCGGGCGTTCTTCGGCGTCGGGAGGCTTGGTGACTAGTTTGTGGCGCGAACGCTCGAGCCATACACGAAGTGTGTGCTCGGGATTTTTCTGGGTGTTGGCGAACAGCATGGCCAAGTAGTTGGAGATCGACTCATCGATCCACTGGTCGCGATAACTGGACCAGCCGACCAGATTTCCCCACCATTGGTGCGCGACTTCGTGAAAAGGCGCCAGCTCGGAAAAATGTTCCTGAGTTATCGTGGAAAGACCGGCGCGGTGCTGAGCTTCAGCCGGCAAATACGAAAATGTCGGCAGATACAAGAGTCCGGGCCAGGCTTGCGCGGTGGTGCCGGGAATTTGCGAAACGCTAAGCGTGTGAAACGGAAAGGGTCCGCTGAACGATTCGTAGAAGCGCACGGACAGTTCAATCTCTTTTCCAAGTTGCTTCATCGCTTCCGCGGGACTCGGAGGCGGGAATTTCGGGCCGGGAGCTTCGAGTCTACCGGTAACGCCGGGAACTTCGGGAACGATTCCGGGCGGCATGAGGTCGGGAGCTTCCGCGAGGCGATTGCTTACGGATTGTTCGAGCTGGCGATTCGCGTAAACATCGATGGCGTAGGATGCGGAAGAAATTGAAGCGGTAACGTACTCGCCGAGATTGAAGCCCATCACGGAAACGGGTTTTTCGGTGCGCCAGTGCGCGACGCGTTGTCCGCCTTCTTCTTTTTCGCCGAGCTTCGAGCCGGTGGCCACCAGACGCAACTTGCGCGGCCACCGCATGGTCAGATCGTAGTCCGCAAAACTGGCGGCTTCGCCGAGATGCGGATACCAACTTTCGTGGGCGCCGACAAAAAGAACACCGTTGCCAGCGTTGGCGATGACGTTGCCGTGGTAACGCAGGCGCAGGCCGAATTCCTGGCCGGTCGGGATGGCACTCGGTAGAACCACGTAGACGATATCGTTGCCGTAGCTGGCGCTCTGTTGTTCGGTCATGCCTTCGTTTTGAAAAAAGAAAAGGGCGTGCCCGGCTTGATCTTCCGCGCCGTCCGCCACGAGGGAACGAGCCAGTTGAAATGCGACGTAGCGGGCGCCTGCGGTTTCCGAGCGCAAGCGAATGGCGGAGGACGCCTCGAGAGAGTTGTCGGCGCGAATGGCCGTGTCGATGGAATAACTGAGCGCGCGAAACGCTGGCGGTGGCGGAGAGAATCCCGAAGGCGCGTAGTAAGCCCATACATCGAAGAAACTGCGATTCCCGTTTTTGCGCCCCTGGCCGAGCAAGAAAGGCTCGGCGCGTTCCTGATCGTAGAGAAAATTGAACGGCCCGCTGACCATGCCGTCGATGGCCGCGAAGAAATAAGGCCGGGGATTGGTGGCGATTTCGCTGAAGAGGATACGCAGCGAGTGCGAAGAATTGTAGCTGGCGGCCGTTGAATCCCAGGTCGCCGTGAAGTCGCTGTTGATTTCGGGCAAGAGGTTGGCGGATTGCAGCTGATGCAGAAGGTCCGCGGAAGTATCGTCCGTAAAGCGGATGTAAGCGGAAAGAATATCCTCATCGAGCATCGGAGTGCCGAGGAAACGCCCCATCTGCTGCTTCTCCACGGGATCGCGTGGCGCGGCGAGAACGTGGCCCCGGCCGGAGAACACCACGCCGGTGATGCGACCGTCGTACGGCGCGAAGAATGCCAGATGTCCTTCTTCGAGAGAAAGTTTGAAGTCCGAGCGGCGCAGCTCGATTTGATTTTCCGATTTGAGTTGGTACACGGCCGCGGAATCGGGGCGCAACGCATTTAGCGCTTCGTAGACTTCGTGCGGAGACTTTTCCGCGGCGGCGGCGGTGGCCACCGAAAAAAGAAAAATCGCCGAAAATGAGGCCACCCCTGTCCTCATGAACAGAGTGTGTCACTTTCGGCATGACGGAACAAGACGACGCGGCGGCATCGCTGCGGGAAATTAGAATGGAAGGATGCGGATCAGAATCTATTCGCGAGTCGCGCTGGGCCTTTTTGCCTTGGGCGCACTGCTATTCATCAGCAAGCCTGCCACGGCCGACACCATCGTGCTGAAAAACGGCCGGCGTATCCTGGCGTTGAGTGCTTTCGAGGATGGCGACAAGGTTCGCTACCTCACGTCGGCTGGCGAACTTAGCCTGCCGAAATCGATTGTCGATCACATCGAAAAGGGCGGCCCCATGCCCTTGGACGCGCCCGGTGCAAGCGCCGCGAATTTGGCCATCACCCCGCCGGCGATGGAAGTTCCAGAAGGCGGCGGAGGAGAAGTCGAGCACGCTGCGGTGCACGACGGCGCGATCGACCGCGATTACATTGCCAAGGCCGAAGCCGAAGCACGGTCGGGAAGCCGGCAAGCGAACGCGATCGCCGCCATGGCGCATCATTCGGCGGCGATGTTTGAATTGTCGCGTGGCGATGTCGAGCACTCGCTCGCCGACGAACGGACGGCGCTGACCTATCAACCGGAGCAGCCGGCACTGCTGATGAATGTGGCGTACATGCACTTGCGGCGCAGCGAGTACAAGCAATCGCTGGATTATTTGGATCGGGCGAAACGTGTTGCGCCGGACAATCCGGACGTGGCCAAACTGTCCGGCTGGGCCTACTACGGCATGAACAAGTTGGATCAAGCCGTCGCTGAATGGCAGCGCGCCATGGCGCTGCGGCCGGATTCGGAAGTCAAAGCCGCGCTGGACAAAGCGCTGCGCGACAAGCGAGAGGAAGAGAGTTACAGGGAAAACGAGAGCGCTCATTTCAATCTCAAGTACAACGGCGCGGCGGAGCCGTCACTGGCCCGCGACGTCTTGCGCACATTGGAGCAGCACTTCTCGGAGATTGAGAGCCAGCTGAGTTACACGCCGCCGGATTCGATTGGCGTCATTTTGTACACGCAACAGGCTTTCGCGGATATTACCCAGGCGCCCGGCTGGGTCGGTGCGCTAAACGACGGGCGAATCCGCGTCCCGGTGCAGGGATTGAGCGGCGTGACCTCTGAATTATCCCGCGTCCTCAAACACGAGCTGACCCACAGCTTCATTAAACAAAAAACGCGCAGCCTCGCGCCGACTTGGATTCAGGAAGGTCTGGCGCAGTGGATGGAAGGAAAGCGCAGCAGCGATAACAGCGCGGCGCTGACAAGAATTTACGGCGCCGGGCGATCGACATCGTTGGGACGTCTCGAAGGCTCGTGGATGGGCATGGACGGCAACCAAGCTGCGTACGCCTACGCCTGGGCGCTGGCGAATATCGAGTGCATCGTGCAGGCCGATGGCATGGGTGATATTCAGCGAATTCTCGATCGCATCGCCGCCGGAGAAACGCCCGAAGCGGCCTTGCGTGCGGTGCTGCACAGCGATTATAACGATGTGATGCAGTCAACCGCGGAGTACTTGAAGAAAGCCTACGGGCGATAGTTTCGTCGCATTCGCGTTCGCCGAGAAACGCCCTTCTATCATCAAGGAGCAAAGACTCGCCGGCAAGATGCCGGGCGCCACTTTTTTATGCGATAGCCAGCAGTGCGGCCAGCAATGCGGCGCGCTGGGGCATCGCTCGGACCACGAGATGCTCGTGCCTCGAGTGAGCGCCGTCGCCGACGGCGCCGAGGCCGTCGAGTGTGGGAACGCCGAGCGCGCCAGTGAGATTGCCGTCGGAGCCGCCGCCCGCTGTCGCTTCGCCTAAAGACAAACCCATTTGCGCCGCGAGTGATTTTGCCTGGACGAAGAGCGCGGCGGTGACTTTGTGTTCGAGCGGCGCGCGATTGAAGCCGCCGCGAATTTCGAGTTTGGCGCCGCGATGAACCGGGCGCAAGGATCGCAGGCGCTTCTCGATGCTGCGCATGTCGGAAATGCGTAGGGCGCGCAAGTCCAGAACCGCGCGGGCTCGTTCGGCGATCACGTTGCTCCGTGTGCCGCCTTCGATGACATCGGCGTTTACGGAAATTCCGCGAGGGAGATCGTTCCACCCTTCGATGCGCGCGATTTGCATGGCGATTTCGTGGACCGCGTTAATGCCGTCCTCAGGAGCGAGACCCGCATGGGACGCGCGTCCGTGCACGATCAGCTCGGCTTCGCCGACGCCTTTGCGAGCAGTCTTGAGCAAGCCGCGCGGGCCAAGCGACGGCTCCAGCACAAAAACCGCGTCACTGCGGCGCGCTTCCGTTTCGATCAGCTTGCGGGAAGAGTCGCTGCCGATTTCCTCGTCGGAATTCCAGACGAAGACGATGCGCTTGCGCAGCCGGATCTTCAGCGCCTGCAACGCTTCCAGCGCGAAGAGCGCCTGAACCAGGCCGCCTTTCATGTCGAACGTGCCAGGGCCGAAAGCTTTGCCGCTTTTCACGCGAAACGGCATCTTGCCGAGCGTGCCGCTGGCGTACACCGTATCGTAGTGGCCGAGGACCATAAGCTGGCCCTGGGTGCGTGCTCCAGCTGGCTGCCAGGTGACGCGGAGATGGTCGCCCCGGTGTTTTTGCGGCAGCAGCTCGACGCGGCCGCCGCGCTTGCGCCATTTCGCAGCGAGCAGAGCGCAGCAACGATCCGCTGGGGTTTTTTCCAGGCTAGGCGATTCGCACACGACCAGATCGCGCAGGTCCGCGACCATCTCGCGAACCCGCGAGCGCAAGTGTCGAGCAAGTTTTTCGGGCAGATTGGCTTCCATCATGGCCTCGACATGCTAGCAACGCAGGGGGCCGGCGGCAACTAAGGCGAAACTGAGCTTGGCGGCAAAGGCGCACAGGCCCTTCGTAGCTCAGGGTAAACAAGGAGTGCCTGTGCTACTGTCTCGCCCGCGATGGGCTTCGCATACTATAATCGGGAGTTTGCGAGGCACCGCGGCAGGGGGTTGAACAGCGGCAGACAGCCGGAGAGAGCTCATGATCTATGACGTGAACGAAATCCAGAAGATTTTGCCGCACCGCTATCCCTTTCTGATGGTGGACGGCATCCTGGAAGTGGAGCGGCTCAAGCGTATCGTCGGCATCAAGAACGTCACCGCGACGGAATCGCATTTTCAGGGGCACTTTCCGGGCAAGCCGGTGATGCCCGGCGTATTGATCATCGAATCGATGGCGCAGACGGGCGGGTTGCTGCTGCTGCTGGAGATTCCGGACCGCGACAATAAGCTGCTGTATTTTGTGGCCGTGGATGGCGCGCGCTTTCGCCGCCCGGTGGTTCCTGGCGACCAATTGCGGCTGGAGATCGATGTTTTGGCATGGCGCGGAGATTTCTGCAAGCTCTTCGGCAAAGCGCTGGTCGACGGGCAACTTGCTGCCGAAGCCACACTGATGTGCAAGATGATCGACCGCGAACCCGCGGCGAAGTCCGGCGAAAAAGCGAAATGACGGTGCAGGAAATTCACGGGCAAGCCGTGGTGGCCGCGAGCGCACGGCTTGGCGCGGGTGTGAAAATCGGCGCCTATGCCGTGATTGGCGACGACGTGGAGCTAGGCGAAGGATGCGTGGTGCATCCGCATGCCACGATTGGCGGCCCGTCGCGCTTCGGGCGCAACAATGCATTTTATCCTTACAGCTGCGTTGCCGGCGATCCGCAGGACATCACTTTTCGAGGCGAGCGGACCGAACTCGTTTGCGGCGAAGGAAATACCTTTCGTGAGTATGTGAGCATCAGTCGCGGTACCGTGAAAGGCGGCGGCAGCACGAAAATCGGCGACGGCAATTTGTTTCTGGCCGCATCCCACGCCGGGCATGACTGCCACGTTGGGAGCAACACGCTGTTCGTAAACGGCGCGACACTCGCCGGGCACGTAACCGTGGAAGATTTTGTGACGGTTGGCGCTTTTTCTCCGGTGCACCAGTTTTGCCGCCTCGGGCGCTACGCCTACATTGGCGCATCCACGGTGATTACCCAGGACGTGCCACCCTTTTCTCTGATCGTGACTGAGCGTGGCACCAAGTGTTATGGCATCAACACGATTGGGCTCGAGCGCAAAGGATTTTCGGCGGAGCGGCTGAAGTCCTTGCAACAAGCGTTTCGCTTGCTTCTTCGATCCAAGCTAAATACCTCTCAGGCGATCGGCAAAATGCGGGAGCAGATGGCCGGCTCTCAAGACGTGCAGGAATTGATTCGCTTCATCGAAGCAGCCGAACGCGGCATCGTGAAGTAGACTCACACCGCGCATGCCAGCCAACAATTCAAATACGAAGGGGGCGAATACGAGCGGTTGGGGCCTCATCGCAGGCAATGGCCGGTTTCCGTTCCTGGTGCTGGAAGGCGCGCGAAGCCAGGGCATTGACATGGCGGTGATTGCGCTGAAAGAGGAAGCTTCGCCGGATTTGGAACGAACAGCGACGCGCTTGCATTGGGTCAGCCTCGGTGAGCTGAGCAAAGCGATTGAATTGATGCACAGCGAAGGCGTCACGCAAGCGGTTATGGCCGGTCAGGTGAAGCATAGCAAGATTTTCAGCGCCATCCGGCCGGATTGGAAGCTGGCCAAGTTGCTGTTTTCATTGCCGCGCAAAAATACCGATTCGCTCATCGGTGCGGTCGCGCGCGTCCTGGAAGACGAAGGCATTCGGCTGGTGGATTCGACTTTATTTCTGAAGCCGCTGGTGCCGGAAGCCGGAGTGTTGACGCGGCGCGCACCGAACGAACACGAATTAGGAGATATGACGTACGGTTTGAGCGTGGCCAGGCAAATTGCGGCACTGGATATCGGACAAACGGTGGTGATTGCCGATCGCGCTTGCGTGGCTGTCGAAGCCATGGAAGGAACCGACGAAACCATCGCGCGCGCCGCGCGCATCGCCGACGGCAAACCGCTAGTGATCGTCAAAGTAAGCAAGCCCAAACAGGACATGCGCTTCGACGTACCCGTCGTTGGCCTGCCAACCATCGAACAAATGAGGAAGTCAGGGGCCACGGCGCTTGGTGTGGACGCCGGGCGCACACTCCTTTTCGACCGCGCACAAGTGATCCAACTGGCAGACGTGGCAGGAATTGCCATCCAGGCGTTCGCGCCTGCGGAACTCGGTAGCGAGTTTCCGGGAATGAACAAAGAATGAGCGGTCTCCGGGACGGTTCGGCGAGAGTTCGTGTTGCGGTGGTGGGCGCAGGAGAGTTTGGGCGCAATCACGTCCGGGTGTACCGGGAGATGGATTCAGTCGAACTGGTGGGCGTGGTCGATCGCGATACGGATCGCGCGGCCAAAACCGCGGCCGAATTTGGAACGACGGCGATTGGCTCGATCGAAGAATTGCGCGGCCGGGCGAATGCGGTCAGCGTGGCGGTTCCCACGATTTCTCACGCGGAAGTCGGCTGCCGGTTGCTGGACATGGGTCTCGATGTGCTGGTCGAGAAGCCCATGGCCGCGAATGTCGCGGAAGCCGATGCGCTGCTTGCGGCGGCCAAGAGCAATAGTCGGATTTTGCAGGTGGGACACGTGGAACGGTTCAATCCGGCCGTTGTTGCGGTCGAGCCCATTCTCAACCGGCCGCTGTTTTTTGAAGTTCACCGATTGGGAGTGTTCACTCCGCGGAGTCTGGACGTGGACGTGATTTTCGATCTGATGATTCACGATCTGGACATTTTGCTGGCGCTGGTGGACGAACCGGTGACGGAAGTGAAAGCGGTGGGCATTCCGGTGCTGACGGATAAAGTGGATATCGCTCATGCGCGGCTTGAATTTGCAGGCGGCGCTGTGGCCAACGTGACGGCCAGCCGCGTATCGACCGAGCGCGTGCGAAAAATGCGATTCTTCCAACAGCACGAATATATTTCGCTCGATTACGCGCGGCGTGATGCTTTGCGCGTGGGCGTGAAGAAAGCTGGACCGCAGCCGGAGTTTGGCTTCGAGAAGCTGGCGGCGCCGGCAACTGAGCCGCTGCGGGCGGAACTGGACGCCTTTATCGAAGCCGTACGGACGCGCCGCGAGCCGCGCACGAACGGGCAGGCTGGGCGGGCGGCGCTGGAGCTGGCCGGCCGAGTTATGACAAGCATCCTGGAACATGGAGCGCGCGTCCAACTGGGTGCCTTCTCGACACAGCAAAAAGCCAACTTATGATCCCAAGGACACTGGTACCGGTGGATGCCCGTCTTCCCGCAGATGCGGGAGCGACCACGCGCCGGCGGCCCACCAATCTGGATGAACGAACGCTGGTGCCAGCGATGCTGGAAGTCGTTCCGTTGGATGGGCACTCGAACATTCCGTCGAATCTGCCGCTGGAGTCGATTGCCGCGCGCGTAGTCGTGCCGCGAGACATCAATCGCGTAGCGTACGGCGTCGTGGAAAACCATTCGACGCCGGCACAGCCGAGCGAGATGGACTCGCGCATTGCCGTGCCGGTTGGAGCAGCGCCGCCGATTATCATCGAGCCTGCTGTGGGCCCGACGCCGGACATCGTCAATCCCGATGTGTTCCTCACCGGAGACGTGCATTTCGTTGCCGAGCCACCCAAGGATCAATCGGCAAAATGGGACGCAGTCGTGCGCATCTCGTCGGGCGCATTTCACCTCTTACTGCTGGCCCTGATCTTGTTGCTGCCAAAGTGGTTCCCGCCGCACGAACCGACGCCTGCAGAAGTGGAAATCGCGCGCCAGCAGATGAGAGTGCTGTTGCCGCCCGGAGCATTCGAGACCGCCAAGCCAGAAGTGCGGCCGCCGCAGCCTCGCGTGAAAGTTGATCCCCGGGTCTTGAAGAAGGTCGCTCCAGAGCCTCCGCCGCCCACACCTGCGCCGGTGCAGCCGGAGCGCCCGAAGGAACTGCTGCCCAGCGCGCCCGTTGCCAAGGTCAACACAGCTCCGCCCACGAGCAATCCGGATCCGAAGCCGGATGCACCCAAGCCACCGCTCAAACTGGATCTTCCGGACACGCCGGCTACGCAGCACGGAATTTTGTTGCCAAAAAGTTCCTCGGCTGGCCAATCCATTCAGGAATCATTGCATCCGTCGAACCGGCCATCTGGGCCACGCCCCATCATGGGTGGCGGCGCTATTTCCGGAAGATCGCAAGGGCGCGGTGGGCCATCTGCGTTCGGCGGCCTGGAAATGCTCACGCCAGATGAGGGCGTCGACTTCAGCGGCTATCTGATGCGCGTGTACATCACGGTGAAGCGCAACTGGTTCGCGGTGATGCCGGAATCAGCGCAATTGGGCGAGAAAGGCATTGTGGTCTTGACGTTCCGGATTATGCGGGACGGCAGTGTGCCGACGGGAGAACCGGTCATTGGCCGCAATTCCGGCAAAGAGCCGCTCGACCGCGCGGCGTATTCCTCGGTACGGGCCTCGAATCCTTTTGAACCGCTGCCACCGCAATTCAGCGGACCGTACATCGAACTGCGGTATACGTATTTCTACAATATCTCGCCTGATTCGGTGAACTAGCTGGTATGAAACCCGCGCGCCAACAAATCCTCGGCAGCTTGCTTCTGGCTTTGTTCGTTCTCATCTTTATCTTCGTGCGCGCGCGGCACCTGTTCTTCCGATGAATGAGCAAGAATCCCGCCTTCCGCTGGTCGCCATCGTTGGGCCTACGGCGTCGGGCAAATCCGCATTGGGTGTGTGGCTGGCTGAGCGTCTTGGCGGCGAAGTGGTGGCCTGCGATTCCACGCAGCTGTATCGGGGATTCGATGTTGGCACGGCCAAGCCTAGGGAGGCTGAGCGCCACAACATTCCGCACCATTTGATCGATGTGCTCGACGCCGCCGACGCTGCGACCGCAGGTGGATATCGCGAAATGGCGATCCGGGTTCTGGAGGATTTGCGCAAACGGAAGCGCTTGCCGATTTTCACCGTGGGGACCGGGTTGTATCTACGTGCTCTGCTCGAAGGCCTGGCGGAGTCGCCGCAGCGCTCGGAGGAATTGCGCGACCGTTTGCGGGCGTCCGCGCGCGAACATCGTGCGGGGCATTTGCATCGCGTGCTGCGGCGGCTCGATACGGAATCAGCGGCGCGCATCGCTGCCGCCGACGAACAGAAACTGATCCGCGCCATCGAAGTGTCGCTGCTGACCCGAAAACCGCTTTCGGAAGTGCATCGCAGCGGCCGCCAGCCGCTGGCGGGGTGGCGCCCTGTGAAGATCGGGCTGCGGCCACCCCGGGAGTTGCTGTACGAGCGGATTCATGCGCGCACAGAGGCTATGTTGGCGGGCGGATGGCTGAACGAAGTTCGCGAACTGCTGGCGAAGGGCCTCGCGGAAAACGCGAAACCCTTCGAGTTCATCGGCTATCGGGAGATGAAGGCGGTTTTGCGCGGCGAGATTGAGATCGCGCAGGCTCGGTTGGCGATTCAGCAGGCCACGCGGCGGTATGCGAAGCGGCAGCTCACATGGTTTCGCAAAGAGGGCGACGTGCATTGGCTGGAGGGTTTCGGCGACGAGGCGGGTGTGCAGGAGTCGGCGCTCTCCTACGCCAGAGCGGAGATGGGAAAATCTTAGTATTTTGGGTACCCCTCCCCCCAGTTTTCTGTAAGTGTTGATTCTAAAGGGCTTATGGTGGCAGCAAGCCCTTTGTTTTCATACACTTTTGTAAGTGTTGATTGTAAAGGGGTTGCGGGCGTTTTTTGCCGACAATTTCGGCTAAAAATCGGCAAAACGCGGAGTGTGTCTGCAAGTGTTGATTCTAAACGGGTTAAGTTCACATAGGAGCCGAGCTATCAGCGAAGCACCGTGAGCCGGTTTGTGGGACTCGCTGGCTGAGTTGAGCGGACCGAGATTTGATGTGCGGAAGCAAAGCGCCCGCGCAAACTACGCGCGGCCACTTGTATCTTGCGACTTGGAGTAGAGACTCGCTGAAGAGGCGAGTGACTCCGGCGGGGAGGCCGAGCGGCCCTGAGGCCGGGAACGAGAGTTCTTGAGCCTGCTTTGTAGATCGGCCCCCCGCCCTAGTTTCCTAAAACTGAAGAGAATCACAGGCCACAAGAGCCTGCATTGACAAGCTCA
>Ga0137403_10004429_pt1 | contig 16563 bp, 11 predicted proteins | sample CZOMad2_1_16fung_FD_122057 | JGI IMG/M metagenome (GOLD analysis project Ga0137403, IMG submission 122057) | Vadose zone soil fungal communities from Angelo Coast Range Reserve, California, USA - CZOMad2_1_16fungal (Hybrid Assembly) | ecosystem: Environmental > Terrestrial > Soil > Vadose zone...
TGACTCGGCTGTTCAATAAAGTTTCAAAAGGACGATGGCTGGTTTCCTCGCAAAATCCCCTGCATCTCGACGATCATTCCGAGCCTGAACCGGACGTGGCGTTGCTCAAGCCAGCGACGGACGATTACACCAATCGCCATCCGCAACCGGAGGATGTTTTCCTGCTCGTCGAAGTTTCCGATACCACCTTGGTTACTGACCGTGAGGAAAAACTTCCCGCCTATGGTCGCGCGAGCATTGCCGAAGTCTGGATTGTCAACCTGGCTGATCTGACGGTTGAAGTTTATCGCGAACCGCATTTCACCGGCTACGGTTCAAAGACAATTTTGCGTGCCGGCGATAAAGCGTGTCCAGCGGCTTTCCCTGACGTGGCAGTGGACGTGGCTGAATTACTGCGCAGGTAATGTGAAGCCTATCATCGTGAACCTCTTCGGTCGCGGCGATAAAGACGTGCAACAGGTCGCGGACAAGGTCGGGTTGCAAATGCCGAAGCGATAGCCCGGCTCTTGCTTTCACAATAATTCGCGAAACTGTTCCGGCGTCAGCCCAGCGGTTTTGGCGATGCCGCCCATGGTGATGGCGTTGATGGGATTATGACGCGGAATCACAAGCCCGGATTTTGCCGTTGCTCATGATGATATGGCCGCTTTCGCGAGCGATATGATAACCGAGTTTTTGAAACACGCGCACGGCGTCGCGCTGGCTGATGCCGGGAATCTTCGGCATATCAGACGGTCACTTCGGCAAGCGTGCCCGCCTCACGGCCGGCTTCGCTGCGCGCGTCTTCTTCCGCAACTTCCAGCCAAAGTTGGATGGAAGTTGCGGATGTTGGCGAGAGCTTCCTCCTGCGTTTTTCCCTGACTCCAGCAGCCCGGCAGCGCCGGACAGGTAACGGCAAACCCTTCATCGGACGGGATGAGAATCACCGAATATTTCATGGGGACAGCATAGTTCAGCGGGGAGTTGCTTTCAAGGGTCTTAATGCGGGCTGTAATGTGCGCACTCCGACGCCCGTCTTCACTCTGTCTCGGCACGGCAAGAGGAATCCGTAAATACCACATCCTCTATTTCACCCGGCGAGCTTCTTGCGCTCTGTGTCATCACGATTTTGCTCCCCACTATCCTGCGGCAAATTCGTAATAATCCGCGCTGAACGTTTGTAAGCGAAGTAGGAATACGTCCACTGCATCAACACGGCGATTTTGTTGCGGAAGCCGACGAGAAAAATCAGGTGCACAAACAGCCAGGTCAGCCACGCGAACAAACCAGAGAATTTGAATCGTCCCACCTGCGCCACGGCCTTCGAGCGGCCAATCGTAGCCATCGTTCCCTTGTCCCAATATTTGAACGGCGGATGCGGCGAGCGGCCAGGTCCCAAATCAATTTCATCTTCGACAATCCGCGCGACATGCTTGCCCATTTGCATCGCAGCGGGCGAAACACCTGGCACGAGTTTGCCGCCGGCCTGAAGCACAAGAGCCATGTCGCCAATGGCAAACACTCCCGGGAGGCCTGGCACACTAAGATCGGGATTCACTTTAACGCGTCCGGATTTGTCGAGTTCGACACCGAGCTTTTTTGTCAACGGCACGGCGGAAACGCCGGCGGTCCACAATATATTTCCGGCGCGAATGATTTCGCCGTTCTCCAATTCCACTTCGCCATCGCGAATGTCTTTCACGCGCGCGGAGGTTCGCACGTGCACGCCGAGATGCTCCAACTGCCGCGTGGCGCTTTGCTCCAAATCGGTTGGCAAAAATGAAAGAATGCTTGGTGCGCCTTCGATCAAAATTATTTTTGCCTGCGAGGGATCGATTCGGCGGAAGTCGCGCTTCAACACCGTGCGCGCCAATTCAGCAAATGCGCCGGCCAGTTCCACGCCGGTCGGGCCGCCCCCCACGACCACGATGGTTAAAAGTTTATCGTGCCGCGATACTTCCTTTTCGTTCTCGGCCTTCTCAAACGCCAACAGCACGTGGCTGCGAATGCGCAAGGCATCCTCGATCGTTTTGAGCCCGGGCGCGAATTGTTCCCATTCCGGATGACCGAAGTAGCTGGTGCAACTTCCCAGCGCCAGCACCAGGTAGTCATAAGCGAGCGTGTTTTCTTCGAGCAAGACCTTCTTGTTTGCGAGGTCGAAATCCACGACTTTGTCCAGCAGCACGGTGATGTCCGGCCGGTCGGAAAAAATCGCCCGCACCGGCTGCGCGATTTCCGGCGCGGAAAGGCCGGCGGTGGCGACCTGGTAAAGCAACGGTTGAAACAAGTGGTGGTTGGTACGGTCCACCAGCGTGATGCGCGCGTTCGGGCGGCGAAAATGCTTGCAGAATTCCAGGCCGCCAAAGCCCGCGCCCAGCACGACCACGTGAAATGTTTTGTTCTCCGGCATGGTTTAATTTGAATGATGCAGCAAAAAAAGCAATTGGGGATGAAAACGGGCCTGGACGCGAATCGCCACGAGGCAGCGCGAATTCAAAGACGTGAAATCTCCTTTTTGAATCTGCGATTATCTGCGTTCATCCGCCGTTTACTTATTGAATGACTGTTGAGAAAAACAAATCACGCCTGCGCCTGCGCGTCACCGCGGCGGCGGAGACGCAACTGCGCGGCGGCCACCCGTGGGTGTATGGCGACAGCATTCGCGAACAAAACCGCGACGGTGCGCCCGGCGAACTGGCGGTGATTTACGATCGCAAGGACGCTTTCCTGGCGGTGGGATTGTTTGACCCGCAATCGCCCATTCGCGTTCGCGTGCTGCACGCCGGCAAGCCGCAGACCATCGACGCCGCGTGGTGGTCGGCGAGATTAACACAAACGCTGGAGCGGAGGCGCGACCTTTTCGACAAGCTGACCAATGGCTACCGACTGATCAACGGCGAAAGTGATGGCTGGCCCGGATCGGTGCTCGATCGGTATGACCAAACGCTCGTGCTCAAACTTTACACCGCCGCGTGGCTTCCGAGATTCGGCGAAATTTCGGATCTAATTCGCGCGCAATTGAAGCCGGAACGGCTGGTGTTGAGGTTAAGCCGGAATATCCAGGCTGCGGCGCGCAAAAATATTTCGGCGGAAGATGGGCAGATTATATTTGGAGATCCTGGTTCATCGGCAGAAGCCTGCCCTACGTTTCTGGAAAATGGTTTTCGTTTCGAGGCGGATGTTTGTCACGGCCAAAAAACCGGTTTTTTTCTGGATCAACGCGAAAACCGGCGCGCGGTGGAATCGCTCGCCAACGGGCGGAGTGTGCTGAACGCGTTCAGCTTTTCCGGTGGTTTTTCACTCTATGCCGCGCGCGGCGGAGCCAATTCCGTGACCGACCTCGATATCAGCGCACATGCTCTCGCGAGTGCGAAACGCAATTTTGCATTGAATCAATCCAACTCGTCCGTCGCGCGGTGCCGCCATGAAATGCTCCAGGCGGACGCTTTCGATTGGTTGGGCGGCAATGAGCGGCGAACGTTTGATTTGATCGTGCTCGACCCGCCCTCGTTTGCGAAACGCGAGGCGGAACGGTCCGGAGCCATTCGCGCCTATGAACGCCTCGCGGGCCTGGGCATTCAGCACCTGGCGCGCGATGGCATTTTGGTTGCGTGTTCGTGTTCGGCGCACGTGACTGCCGAAGAATTCTTTGAGGCGGTGCGGCGAAGCGCGGGAAAATCAGGGCGCAACTTTCAAGAAATTCAGACCACCCGGCACGCGCCCGACCACGCGGCCACCTTCAAAGAAGCGGAGTATCTAAAAGCCATCTACCTGCGATTTTCGTAATGGTTCCCGGCTATTTTCGGTTTTGCTGGCAGCGACTTCACGGCGGATGCGTTCCAACAACAGCACCATAACCTGAAGCAACAGAAACCGCATGCTGGTGTTCCAGGCGAAAACCCAAAGCTGCGCAAAAGAAGTTTCCACCTTGCCTAACAAGGCTGGCCCGATACCGCAAGCGATCAAGGCGGCGCAGCTTCCCCAGCGCCAATTGAGCATCAAGGTCAAAGTCGCGCAGGGAATCATGTAGAACGGCAGGTAGTTCAAGTGCGGATCCAAAGCAGTGAGCGTTGCCACCGCGGCAATCAGCAGGTACGCCGCCAGGATGGTGACCCAGTGCGCGGCGATCTGCTGGCGCCACGTCGGTTTCGGTCCGGATGACCCATTCCGCTCCGCAAAAAACCAGCGAGCCGTTTCGCGGTACGTGCGCAACCATTCAAAAGGCAGAAACTCAAACATCGCCCGCTTGGTGTCATCCCAGGCGCACAGCAGATTGCCGGCGATTTGATGGCGGGTCCGTTCGAGAAAAGAAGGTTCCCGAGCGCCGGTGGGTTTTATTCCGGGAAAGCAGGCACTGTTTAAGCGGTTCCACCGGTTGCGGTAGCGTTCCAGCTTTTTGCCGATTTGCGCATCTAAAACTTCCTCGGAAATTTGTTGGCGTTCAATGACACCCCGGCGCAGGTGCTCGTGTTGGGCATCATAATAGACCGCGGACAAATCCGCGCCCCTCAGATCCAGCATCTGCGAATCAAACGGCACTCCCAGGAATTCGCAAACGCCCTCGCACACCTCGGCCGTTTTATCAACCAGGTCGGCGTAGGTAACGTGATAAATCCGCGTGCCCTCATTTTCCAGTGCCGCCGCCTGCTCCAGCATCTTTTCCTGATAGACTATCAATCGGCTCAACATCCCCGGCCGGCGGAAAAACCGGGTATTTTTTCCAGCCAGCAGCACACTCCGGTAAACCTCCACCGGATCACGCCAGATCAGGATGAAAGGACTCCCCGGATTTCGCCGGGCGAGCCGCCTCAGGCGCAAACAATAAAATGGCGACTTCTCGCCCCACAACGTCGCGCCTTTCCCCTCGCCGAAAACCTGGTACAAATCCTCCGGCGTGCGCACACTTTCCAAACCGCGCAGCCTATTACCGTAAATCAACCGATGCCGTGAGAGCGCCTGGTTGTAAAACTCCTGCCGCTCCAGCCAATTGCGTTTAAACCGCGCGCCGGAGAGCAATCCCGGAAAATTCCAGACATCGCATTCGTACATGAACGCCATCTGCGGATGCTGGTTTAGCAGGGAATACAACAGCGAAGTGCCGGACCGTAACACACCGACGACAAACACGGGATTCGATAAGCCCGGACCCTTGCTTTTTTCCTCAAGCAACCCTTCCGAATTATTCATGTCCCTCATTTTTTCCTACCCTGCAATTATTTGCAATCAAAGAACGCACCGAACGCTTTTTTTGAAGAACCTCTTAAAAAAATGGGCGCGGCAAATGATCTGCTAATGAATCGCAGTCGAAGCTGCATTATCCTAATCTGCCTTGAATCCCAAAAATCCGGTTCTCGGACCGCTCCGGCCTAAAGCAGGCTGTTCACCGCAATCCCCAGCACGCTCAACGGCCCCTGGTCTTCCAATCCTTCCGTGGCCTTATCCAGCTTCTGCAAGGTCAGCTTCGCGTTTTTGTAGAATTCCTGGTCGTTGATCAGCTTGCCGACTGAACCCTGCCCTTCATTTATCTTTTGTGAAATTTCCTTCATGTTCGTCATGAATGCCGTCGTTTCTTTATACAGCGTGTCGTCCTTGACGAGTTTGCCCACCGTGCCCTGCCCCGCGTTGATTTGATCCACAACCTCCCGCGCGTGCGCCACGGTTACCTGTGCATCGGCCAGCGTGGACTGCAAATTCGACACGGTTGCCAAAGCGGAATTATAAAGCTGGTCCTCGTAAATCAGCCTTCCCACCGTGCCCTGGCCCTGCGCAACTTGATGCGTCACCGAATTGATGTTGGAAATGGTGGCGGTGAGCGGCGCGCGATTGTCCTTCATGAAATCAATAAACGGCCCGAGCAATTCATCAATCTTCAATCCGGAAAAACTCTTGGTCAGATTCTGCACACCGGTAGCCACGTCATCGATCTTCGCCATGACCACGCTGAGGTCCGGTTGCTCCCGCGACTCCAATTGCGCGTTGTCCGTGGCCAGCGGCGCGCCCGTACTGCCGAAATCCAGCGATACAAAGTTCTGTCCCATCAAACCGGTGAATTTGACCGTGGCGATGCTGTCCGTTCGCACTTGCGCGTTGCGTTTCATTTTCATGATCACGCGCGCCTTTTCGCCTTCGAGCAGGATTTTTTCCACGCGGCCCACTTCCACTCCCGCCATTTTCACGCGGTCGCCCACTTTCAGTTCCTGGACGTTGGCGAACAGCGTGGACAGGTGGTAACCCCGCATGAAATGTTCCGGCCCGCCGAGCATCTCGATGATGACCACCGCCGCGACGACCGCCAGGGCAACGAAAATGCCCAGCCTGCTTTCCAGTGAATTTTTCATAAATTAGTCAACTTTCGTTGGACGTTTGATTTCCGCATGCAAAAACTTTTGAATGGCCGGGTCTGATTTGCTCTTCACCTCATCTGGCGTGCCGATCGCCACGATGCGGCCCTCATCGATCACCGCGATCCGGTCCGCTATCCCGAACGCCAGCTCGCGATCGTGTGAGACCACGACGGAAGTCACATGCGAGCGCTGGTTCAGGTTCAAAATCTCCTGGCCAATCATCGCCGCGGAAATCGGATCCAGCTCGCTCGTAGGTTCGTCGTACAAAATCAATTGCGGCTCCACGATCAGCGCGCGGGCGATCGAAACCCGCTTCTTCATGCCGCCGGAAAGTTCACTCGGCATTTTGTCCTCGGTGCCCTTGAGCCCGACGAGTTCCAGGTTCTTCGCGACAATGCTCGTAATTTCTTCCGGCGGCTTGAGGCGATGCTCGGCCAGGTAAAGTCCCACATTTTCGCCCACGGTCAGCGAGTTCAGCAACGCGCCGGACTGAAAAACCATCGCCATTCGGTATTTCTCCATCACGTCCGGCGATTGAATGGATTCGCCGTTGATGAGAATCTCGCCTTCATCCGCCAATTCCAAGCCGATGATTTGTTTGAGCAACACGCTTTTGCCGCTGCCGCTCGGCCCCATGATGACGAAAATTTCCCCGGGCTCGACTTTGAAATCCAGCCCCTTGAGCACTTCCTGCCCGTTGAAACTTTTTTTCAAAGCGCGGACCTCAACGCCCACTCCGGCTTGATGGGAATCTGGCGCGTTCATTTCAGCAGGACCCGGGTGAGGATGTAATCAAAAATGATGATCAGCACGATCGAGTTAACCACGGCTTTGGTTACCGACCGGCCAATCCCGCGCAGACCACCAATCGTGACCAATCCCTGGTGGCAGGAAACTATCCCGATGATCAACGCGAAACAAAAGCTCTTGAACAAACCGTTGCCCACATCCCGGAACTGCACCACTTCCTGCAGGTTCTTGAAAAATACCTGGACGGGAATATCAATGCGATTGTTCGACGCCGAGACTACCGCGCCGCCCATCCAGCCGACCAAAATCGCAAACATTACCAGCATCGGCAGCGCAATCGCTATGGCCACCAGGCGCGGCAAAATAAGGTACTGAATCGGGTTGATATTCATCGTGCGCAAGGCGTCGATTTCCTGGTAAACGCGCATCGAGCCGATTTCTGCCGCCACCGCCGAACCGTAACGGCCCGCGATGAGAATCGCCATCAGGATCGGTGCCAGTTCGCGACAAACGGAATAACCCACGATGCCGCCGAGGTAACCTGCAAAGCTGCGTTCCGCCAAAAAGGGGCCGGTTTGCAGCGCCGTTTCGCCGCCGATAAAAAACGACAGGATGCACACCATCAGCAGGCTGGCGTTGCCAACTTCGAAGAACTGTTCGAACACTTTATGCCGCTGGCGCCACGCCATCGGCAGCGCCATCAGCGTGCGCCAGAACAGAACCAACATTTCACCGATGTTCTCAAACATAGTTCTTTATTTCACTTCTGACTTCGCAACCACGGGTTTGCCTTTACCAATCGGAATATAGAACAATCGCACACGTTTGCTAGCCACGCCCGATTGATACTGGAAAAGTCCAAACAGGAGCGAGCATTTTTTGGAAGCCGGCGCGGCCTCGTGGCGGTAAAGATTCCACAGCAACGACTGGCTGGTGGCGCCCGTTTTGGCGTTTTTTTCCGACCGCCACACCGACCACACCGGCGAGTAATCGCGTTCCACGCTCTTGCTGGTCGGCAAAATCGGCTCCAACGGAGCGAAGAATTGCAGGCGCGTGTTGCCATTGTAATCGTGTTTCCAGGTGAACAGCGGCCAGAAATCCCTCCGCTCCTGGTACGCACCCGTCTGCGTATTCTTCTGGTTCGTGTCTGAATAAAGAAAAAACAAAATCCGCGTGCGCGTCCGGTCCAGCGGATCCGAATGAACCCGGTTGAATTTGTAGATCGGCCACAGGTACCAATCGCTCTCCAGATACTGATTCGTCGCTTGGCTAAAAAACGGCCACACGCGCGCGATATGCCTCGTCTCGCCATGGGAGAAATCCACCAGCGGCCACGGCGTCTGCCATTCCGTGTATTTCTTTTCGCGGTCCGTGATATGCGTGAAAAACGGCCAAATCACCGTCGAAGAATCCCGATTCGTCGAGCGGACGGTGCTGAACAGTGGAAGCACCGCCAGGCTCTTTTCTGCGTTCGTCGTTCCAATGCCGCCCGTTTTCTTGAGGAAAATCGGCCACATTACAAACATGCTGTCGTGCCCGGGAATCATCTCCGAATCGCCAAAACCATTGGTCTTCCACGTGATGCCTTTATGTTGCTCGCCGACGATTGGCCACAACTTCCAACCCTGCAATGAGTTCCCATGACGCAAGGAAAAAAAAGGATAAACATAATTGTCCGTCACCACATCCGCCTTGCGCGTCTCGCTGAACAACGGAAACATCACGAAGAAAATATCATCCCGAAAGAGTCGATTCTTCAAGTGGCCGTAAAACGGACCCACCGCCGTGTAATTCTGCCCCGGCTCCGGCGAGCGCTGCTGAAAATAAAATGGGAACAGCGTGAAACGCCGGGCCTCTTGTTCCGCCTGATTTCCTCCGCCGGCCCACGCGAATATTTGGATCAACTGCCAGCGATACTCCGTTCCGAAACGTCGGTAAGTCAGTATCGGATAACCGAAATCGTATTCGTGCCGTTCGATGGAGGGATCCGTCGTGTCCGAAAACAACGGCGGCAGCGCCCAGGTTCTCTCCGTGTCTTTCTCTTCGGAATAGAAAAGCGGTCCCAGGACCTCCGTCCGATGACCCGGCTCGAGGGTCAATTTATAATCGTCGTAAAGAAACCCGGCGTGCAGCCAATCCCCAGCCAGAACGTGCGCGGGCCACACGACAGCCAGACTCAGGCAGCAAATTGCAAAAATCTTGAGTTTCAAAGTAAAGATAAAGAAACAGGAACGTGCTCGTGCACGGAAACACCGTCGCCGCCACTTATCGTCATACGGGGTATTAACCCCACGCTAACGTTATCGAAACCGTATTTTGCCGCAAATCCTCGATTTAACATAGAGATTGACTTTAACGCCGCTAATTCCTAAAATCAGTCCATACTTGAGGTTTTTACCTCGGTTCCTCCTGACCCAGTGTCGATAGTGCATTGTCGACACTGGGTTGTTTGTTTATCGGCGGACGTTTTTTCATCATCAGGTTCAATAGTGTCGGCAAAAATGCCAGCGCTGCAACCATACACGAGGTTACGCCCGCCGCCATCACGATGCCGAGGCTGTGAATACCCCGATCTTTGGCCAAAATCAAACTTCCAAATCCCGCTATCGCTGTCAACCCGGACACAAATACCGCCTTGCCCGTGCTGCGCGAAAGAATCCCCGGCGTCTGTTCCTCGGCGAATCGATTCAAAATATGGATCCCATTCGTCACCCCAATGCCGATCACGAGCGGCAGAATCATGATGTTTGCCGGATTGAGCGCCACGTGGAACAGTCCCATCACCCCGGCGAGCCAGATGGAACCGATCGCCACCGGCAACAGCGACAGCACGACCGACGACACATTCCGGAAGTGGAACAGGATCAAAAGCACAATCGCCAGCAGTGAATACCCCGCCGCCTGCACATAACTATCCTTGAGCAGTTCGGTGTACTCATACAATTGCACCGGCATCCCCGTCAGATCCGGATCGACTTTTCGCACCTGCTCAATGAACTCCTTCTGGTTTACGCGCTGCCAAACGTCCTTCTTCGGATAAATCTGCACCATGAACTTGCCCGTCACGCCGATGAACATATTTCGCAGCGCCGGCGGCAGGTCCTCCGCGCGCAACCCGGAACTGTCATCCTGCTTTTTGAGCGCCTCAAACGTCTCCCGCAAATCATTGAACAACGCCTGCTGAAACGCCGCCAGTTGTTGCGCGTTCGCTTCCACTTGGCGATCGCTTCCGGACATCATATCGCGCCGGAAATTGTCAACGGTCGCCCGCAACGAAATAAATTGCCGGCTTAATGCCGGCTCATTCGTTCCAATGGCCTTGATGGCCTGCCCGCAATAACCGCCAAACGAAAATAACGTCCTGCTCAAATCTGGAATATCCACCGGCCGCGTATCCGGCTTTTTGAATTGCAGCGGCGCAAGGTCGCGTTTGACCTCGCCGATGAGCTGCAATTTGTTCGTCGGCTTTTCCACGATATAATTCGCCATCGTCACCACCGATGCCACCGCGGTCAGATTGGTGATCAATTTTTCTTTTGCCACCGCCTCCGCCGCCGAATCCGCAATCACCACGCCATACAACAACGACTGGCCCGCCGAACGAATCAATTTTTCCTCCGTCTGCACCGACGCCAGGCTGGTGCTCTGCAATTTCAGCACGTTGTAATCGAATCGCACTTTTCCAATTTGCGTCGCCGCGAGCGCGCACAAAGCAATCGTGCAGCCCAGCACCAGCCCCGGGCGTTTCAGCCACAAATTCTCGAGGTTCGCCGCGCGGTGCTTCGGTTCGCCCTCCACATGGTCAATCACATTTTGCCGTCCGCGCAGCAGCAGCACCGGCAGCAGCGTCATCATCGGTATGAAACACACCGCCAGCCCGCCGCCGCAAATGAGCCCCATTTCCTGGATGCCCTTGAATCGCGTGAGCACCATCGCCAGAAACGCGCCCGCCGTCGTGAAGGCGCCCGTGAAAATGCCCTGCCCCGTGAAAACCATCGCCTTGGTCAGCGCCTCCTCCTCGGTTTTGCCATGGCGCAATTCCTCCTCGTAACGCGTGATCAGATGCACCCCGAAATCAATCGCCAAACCCACCAGCATCGGCACGAACGTCACCGTCAAGATGTTCACATGGCCAATCACAATCGTCGCGAACGCCAGCGTATATGCCAGCCCGACAATCAGGCAAATCGTCGCCTTGATCGGCCGGCCGGTTTCGTTATAGCCATAAATGAAAATCAGCGAGCAAATGACCAGCGACACAATGCTCGCCACCGTCGTGTCTTTTTGCGACTGCACCATTTCGTCGAAATCCAGCACCGGCATTCCGGTCACGCCCGCGTTCACGCCCGGCACTTCCAATTGCGTCTCCGCGACCAGCCTCCGCAGTTTCTGCACACAATTACCGTTGTGATCATCCTGCGCTTTTCCCAATTTAATGGCATCAGCCCCGGGAACATTTGTCGTCGTCGGCTGGGCAGACAGCACGAACAGGCGCGCGTTATCGTACGTCACATAAATGTTCGTCTGCGCCGAACCGGTGGGATCGAACAACGCCGTAACGCCCGGAGACGGCGGCGTGCCGGGCCGGTGCAGGCACCCATCGGCTTGCGCCAAAATTCGCTCCAAGGCCGGCAATGCTCCCACGAGCGATTCCGTCTGCGCGTTGGTCTCCTGCGACGACGTGCGGAACTGCTCGTTGATCAAATCAAAAAACGAAACCAGGTTCGTCGTCCGGCCAAATTTCTCGATGAACGGCACGTAACCCTTCAACTGATTGCGCAATTCCACCAGGTCTGATTCCGGCACGAACAACAGCGCCTTCGAGCCCATCATCTTCAGGTCATTGTTGTAAATGACATTCGTGAAATAGGTCGGCTCCGCCAGCACCCGCGCGCCCAAACGCTCGATGAACTGCCGGTTTTTCTCGATATTTTCGCTCTCGACCACCACCGCCAGATCGTCCTGCGATGGGAACTCCTGTTTATAAGCGAGAAACGAGTGCTGATATTTTTCGTTCTGGCCAACGAGATTGTCCCGGTTCGTGTCGAACTTTAAGTATTTGTAAGTGACCAGCACGCTCACGACAAACAGCGCAACCTGGGAGTAAATAATAAACTGCCGATGACGGAACACCATGCGCGCAGTCCACGCCAGGACGCGCGCAAGCAATGTGTCATCCGTCAGTTTTTTCATGATTCAGACCGTAGTAGTGGCATAGGCGTCCCGCCCCTGCGTTTAAAAGAAAACATCGCAGACATCATCTGCCGGCCGCGGCACGATCGCTCCCTACGCTGGATGAATTCCCCGATTAATGAACCTGCCGAAACGCCTCCCAAGTTCTCCCTCTCCTGGGGGAGAGGGCCGGGGCCTGTCCCGCCATAGCTTCTGAGCGACGGCGGATGAGGGCGAGCGTAAACCTGGCTGAATAAATACGGATAAATTCCGCGCTCCAGTTGTCTCACTGGAAAACTTTCCATTGCTGTTCAAATTTAACTGGCAGAAATTCGTCCTGGCAGGTAAAAACGTGTGTCACCTATGAAATCCAACCTATTCCTGGTTACCCTGCTGTGTGCCTGCGTACCGGCCTTGGCCGCGCCTTTGACCGAGAGCACCTTCACTGAAATTGTTAAAGAAGTGAACGTCGTCGCTGCCGCCACGAAAGCCGCGCAGCCGGGCGCCGTCAACCAGGTAGTCAAAGCGCCCGACCTCGTCCGCACCGGGCCGGCATCGCGCGCGGAATTGACCGCGCCCGACCAGACCATCACCCGCGTCGGCGCGAACACGGTTTTTTCCTTCGAACCCGTGGGCCGCGACATCAATCTCGAAAAAGGCAGCGTGCTCTTCCACTCGCCCGCTGGCAAAGGCGGCGGCTCCATTCGCAGTGGCGGCGCGGCGGCGGCGGTGTTGGGCACGACCCTCATCGTTTCCTCGACCGGCACCGGCGGGTTCAAAGTCATTCTGCTCGAAGGCAAAGGAACGGTGACCTTGCCCAACGGAAAATCCACGACACTCAAAGCCGGCCAGTTGGTTTTCGTGCTGCCCAGGCAAACCGATTTCGGCCCAGTGCTGGACATCAATCTCAAAAAACTGGTGGATGGCTCACAACTCGTGAACGGATTTTCCCATCCGTTACCGTCATTGCCCCTGATTCGAACGTCGGTTAACAAACAATATGATGAGATTGCGAAAGGGCACATGGAGGATACCGGGATGCCACCGGAGACCTTCGGCAAAAAAAGCCTGCGCCGCGGCCAGTCTGCCAATGGAGTTAATACCATCGACAACACGAGCTATCAGGCAGCCCTCTCACCATCTGTGCCTCCAAACCAGGTTGGACTTTTACAACAAGGCGAACTTCCGCCCGGTTTCCTGCCGGGCAGCCGGGGAATTGTCGTGATTTCACCAAAGTAGTCCTGCGAATCAAGTTGACGCTTTTATGAAAAAATTTGCCTCAATCCTGCTGGGAAGTTTCACCCTGCTCGCGTTTGACAAAACAAATGCGCAGATTCCCGACGCCGCTCAACAGGTCGATAATTCTCAGCAACGCCGCCAACGCGCCGAGGACGCCGGGGTTTATCTGGATGGCTCCAGCGCGCCCGAATTGTACCCGGATGAAACCAGCGACGTCGGCCCCCAGACAGTTTTGAAAACCAAACCGCGCCACCATCTTTTTGAAGCAATGGCCGACGTGCAGTATATGTACACGGACAACATGTTTCTGACGGAAAATCACCACCAAAAAGCTGATCTACTGGTGAGCACCGTGGAATTTGCGCTGGCACCCACGCCATACGACTTCGCCGGCGGCACCCTGGCACCGAACATCGGCTACGAACATCAATGGTTCGACTTCGGGCTGGCCGACAAAGATCGTGTGAACGTCTTCCAATTTGGCGCCGGCCCATTTCCACCCGGCACGGTCAAATCAGAGCACCTGAACATTTTTGATTTCAATTCCCAAACAATCTTCACCGGTTTGCGATGGACTCGCGGAAATTGGAGCGCTGATATCGGTTTCGATTTTCGCCGGTTGCTATCCACTTCCGATTATCGCGAATTTTACAAGGAATACGTTCCGCGCTGGGGACTGCAACGGGGCTTTGCCTTCGGAGACCGCGCCGCCTTGACCGTCGGTTACGCCGGCGATTACCGCTTCGCGGACCCGAAAACCCTGACCGTTCTTTTGGGCGGCGGCTCCATTACCAACCAGGTTAATCCCGACATGCGCGACCGGACCGACCACACGTTGTTTGTCACTTACAATCAAGTCCTGTGCTCGCACGCTGTCCTGCAGCCGTATTATCAAATCAAATACACGCGCTTTGTGGATTCAGCCTTCGGCACGCGCAACGACTTGTTGAGTTCGGCCGGTCTGGCGTTGTATTGGACGGTTTGCCGGAATTGCGATGTGCGCGCTTTCGTGGATTACAACGCCCGTTTCTCCAACAATAAAAGCGCGTCCGAGTACCGCCAGTTTGATGGCGGCCTCGGTTTAAATGTGATATTCCGCTTTTAGTAATCGAGGTTTTCTCTCCAATTCCATTCGATTCGCCGAAGCTGCCTGCGGGGCGTGATTCAAAGTGATGGTCAAAATGGCCGAGCGCGCGATGCCCTCTCCCTCTCCGCCACGAAGTGGGGGAGAGGGCCGGGGAGAGGTGGTGCTTAGGGTTCAGGGGGTTGCAATTGATGCGGGCAGGGCTGGCTGACCATCAGTTCAAATCACACCCGTGCCTGCGAATCAGTCTCGACGCTTGGCGCGAGTTTTGCCACGCTTTCCGGTCTCGATAAGATAACTATGCCCGAAACGCCGGAACTTACCTTTGTCATTCCCTGCTACAACGAGCAGGACAATTTGCGCGCGCTGGTCAAAGCCATCGGCGATTCCGTCGCGCCACTGAACCGCACTTACGAAATCGTCATCACGGACGATTGCAGCAAGGATAACTCCTGGCAAATCCTCAAGGAAATCGCGGCCGCCGACCCGCGCGTTCGCGGACTGCGGTTCGAGTACAATTGCGGTCAATCCGCCGCGATGTGGGCCGGGATGAAGGCTGCGCGCGGCAAAATCATCGTCACGTTGGATGCCGATTTGCAGAACGATCCGCAGGACCTGGCGCGCTTGCTCGAAGGGATGAAAAATTTCGATTGCGTATGTGGCAGCCGCGTAGAGGCGCGGAGCAAGGGAGACAATTTCGTGCGCGTGATTTCCTCCCGCATCGCGAACTGGGTGCGCAACAAATTATCCGGCGAGAACATCAGCGACGCGGGTTGCTGTTATCGCGCCTTCAAGCGCGAATGCATCGAGAACCTGAAATTTTTCAAAGGCATGCATCGCTTCATGCCCACGCTGTTCAAGATCGAAGGCTTCACGGTCACGGAAGTGCAGGTGCGCACGAATCCGCGCGTGGCCGGCAAAAGTAATTACGGCATTGGGAACCGGTTGTTTGCCTCGCTCTACGATTTGATGGCCGTGCGTTGGATGAAGAAACGGATGTTCCGCTACCAAGTCGCCGAGCGCGTGAATTGAATGGCTCTAGCGTGGCGTTAGGCAAGTGATTTTCATAAGTCGCGATTTCGAAATCTCAGTCTCGCGCATAGCGCGCATACTGACGACACCGAAGGTGTCGAGGATATTAGATGACATGGGTATTGGCGGGTGAGCGAAATCGCGCTACACCAAGGTTGTTATGAAAAACAAAACCAACACCAATACCCACGAAGCAAATCAAACACAAAATCCCCCCAAAGCCAAGAGCATCAAGCTGGGCATCGACGTTCACGCCGACAGCTATCGGGTGGTCCGCCAAGTGGATCACGCCACACCGCAGCCAGCCCAAAAGTTTTCTCCGGAAGGATTTATGCTTTGGGCCAAAAAACAACTCGAACTGGCTGAAGCCGTCCACAGCTGCTATGAGGCCGGCCCTTTGGGCTACGGCTTGCATCGGCAACTCGAAGCGATGGGCATCCACAACCTGGTGATTCGCCCGCAGAACTGGGATGAACTTCACAAGGGGGTCAAGACCGATAAGACCGACGCCCTGGCCATGGTGCAACGACTGAGTCGTTACGTCGATGGCAACAAAAAGGAACTGGCCGTTATTCGGGTGCCCACGCCGGAACAAGAGCTGGCGCGCAGCCAAAGCCGCCAGCGCGAGCAACTGTTGTCGCACCGGTTGCGTTTTGAGGCCCAGGGGCGAAGCCTGCTGCTCTTCAATGGAGTAAGGATCAAGGGGCGCTGGTGGCAAAAGGCTCAGTGGGTCAAAGTGCAAGCGCAGGTGTCGGCACCATTGCGGGAACTGCTCACGGTCATTCACGACCTCCTGGAGGCGGTGCAAACTCAAATGAGCGCGGCCACGGCCCGGCTGGAAAGTGCCGCCACCACGCAACCCTGTGGCGTGGGTGCCCTGACCAGTCAGGTGTTGGAGCGGGAGATACTGGACTGGAGCCGGTTTAAAAACCGCCGGCAGGTGGCCAGCCTCACCGGCATGTG
>Ga0137403_10004430_pt1 | contig 16561 bp, 13 predicted proteins | sample CZOMad2_1_16fung_FD_122057 | JGI IMG/M metagenome (GOLD analysis project Ga0137403, IMG submission 122057) | Vadose zone soil fungal communities from Angelo Coast Range Reserve, California, USA - CZOMad2_1_16fungal (Hybrid Assembly) | ecosystem: Environmental > Terrestrial > Soil > Vadose zone...
CAGGACACGGGCAGCCCGGGCGCCTGCTCGGCGACGAGTCGCGCGAGCGCCTCCTCGTGGGCCGGGTTCCGGTACGCGTGGAGCAGCGAGATCGCGATGGCCTCGACGCCCTCGGCGAGAAGGCCGGCGATGGCGGCGCGCGCGCTCGGGATATCCAGCGCCCGGCTGACGGTCCCGTCGGCGGCGATGCGCTCCACGACCTCGAGGCGCAGATGGCGCGGCACCAGCGGAGCCGGCGGGTCGATGAAGAGATCGTACATGTCGTAGCGGCCCTCACGTCCGATCTCCAGCGCGTCTCGGAAGCCCGCGGTGGTGAGGAGACCGGTGCGCGCGCCCTTCCGCTCGATGAGCGCATTGGTCGCCAGCGTCGTCCCATGGATGAGGGAGCGCACGTCGGAGGGCGCCGCGCCCGCCTCCTGGAGGAGGCCGAGCACGCCCTGCTCCACCGCCTGGGCGGGGTCCTTCGGCGTGGTGAGCACCTTGCCCACGCGCACCTCCCCGGTGAGGTCGTCCACCCAGACGAGATCGGTGAAGGTACCACCGATGTCCACGCCCAGTCGGCCGGTCGCGGGGGAAGGGCCGGGCATGGCCAGGAGTGTAGGGGGCGCTCGCGGAGCCGTCAACCCGTCGTGAGGCGTCTGGCCGTCGTGAGGCGTCCGGCGGTCGTGAGGCGTCCGACGGTCGTGATTCCTCCCGGCCTCGCGTGGCCCTTGTTAGACTCGCCCCAGCCCCATGAGCCCGTATCAGTTCTTCCGTCTCGCGCGTCTCCTCCTGCTCATGTTGCTCGCCACCGTGTTCCTCTCGCTCGCCCGGGGCCGGCCCGTGTCACGACGGCGGCGGCTCTTCGTTCTGGCCCTGCTCGCCGTCGCCGCGCTGGGCTCCGTGAATTTCGGCTTCTTCCACCCGGGCCGGGGCCACGTCCACTACTGGGACGCCTTCCACTACTTCATGGGGGCGAAGTATCTGCCCGAGCTCGGTTATTCGCGGCTCTACGAGGCCACCTATGCCGCCGGGCGCGAGCTGGGCGCCTTCGACTATGTCACCCAGCTCCGTGACCTCGAGACCTACGCGCTTCGCGACGCGACCTCCGTCGACCAGTCGGCGGTGCGGAGCCGCTTCCGCCCCGAGCGGTGGGAGGCCTTCAAGCGCGACCTCACCTACTGGGGACCGCACATCAATGAGTGGCGAGGGCTGTTGCAGGATCACGGCTACAACGACCCGCCGCCCCGCGCGCTGCTCCTCCATCTCCTCCTGCGCGGCCTCCCCGCCAATACCGTCACCGTCACCCTGCTCAGCTCCCTGGACTATCTCCTCGTCGCGGGGGCGTTCGTGGCCGTCCGCTGGGGCTTCGGCGAGCTCCCCGCCGCCCTCGCGGGGGCCTTCTTCTTCCTGAGCTCGCTGGCCCGCTTCGACTTCATCGGGGGCTCGATCCTGCGCTGGGACTGGATCGCCGCCCTGCTCGCCGGCCTCTCCCTCTTCGCGCGGGGCCGGGGTGCCGCGGCGGGGGCGCTGCTCGGCTACGCGGTGCTGGCGCGCATCTTTCCCGCGCTGTTCCTCTTGCCGCTCGGGGTGAAGTGGCTGCAGGGGCGGCTGGGCGGGGCTCGAGACCCCGTGCTGTCCCGCGCGCTGGTGGCGGCGGTGACGGTGCTCGTTCTCGCCGCGATCGGTGTCGCGGCGGCGGGGGACGAGCGATCGCATCTCCGCGAGTACGGGGTCAAGATCCAGCGTCACAGCGAGGCCGCCTTCGTCAACACGGTGGGTCTGGGCTCGCTCATCGCCATGCACGCCGCGCCCTGGAGCCAGGGAGCGGACGGGCGCGTGTACGTGGCCCATGGCGCGCTGCTGGCCGCGCGCCCTTCCGGCGGCGTCACCGCGCTGGCCGCCGCGCTCTACTTCCTCGCCGCCCTGCCCCTGATCCTCCGCGCCCGGCCGCTCGAAAGCGTGATGTACTCAGTACCGCTCGTCTTCTGCGCGCTCTCGCTCACCGGCTACTACTACTCCTTCCTGGTGCTGCTCGTGCTCCTGCCCTGGCGGGACGGCGGCGCGGATCCCCTCCGGCTGGTGGAGATGGCGCTCCTCACGGCGATCATGGCGGTCGGCTACGGGTTCGAGCTGGTGTCCGACGAGCTGCTCCCCCTCTTCCACGCCGCTTCCATGCAGCTGGCGCTCTTCTTCCTCCTGTGGCTCGGCTTCGAGTACGCGCGGCGGCTGAGGCCAAATCACCTTTAGATCTTCTGGCGCGCTGCCGTTTCGGCTGTCGCGGCGCTGACGTCACTGCCGCTGACACTGTCGGCGCCGCGACGCGCATTCCGCGCTTGTAAGTTTCCCTGCCCCTGAGCGTCACCGGGCCCGGCGAGGGACGCCCGCGCGCCGTCCGCCCGCCTTCCCGAAAAGCCCCCGCCGTCATTGGACAAACCGGAGTCGCCGCCCCCGCGGAGAGCGGATGCCGCGCAGAGTCTGCGCCCGCGTTGACCCCTGGCCCCGGCCTTGCAGACTTTCCGAGCGGTTGGGCTCTGTTCAGCCTCGTCCGGGCCCCGCCGGCGGGCCGCGTGCACACGAAAGAGAAGGAGGAATCGAACCGCGATGGGCAAGGTGATGGTCGTCGACGACGCGTATTCCGAGCTGACGATGATGGAAGGGATTCTCCGGAACGCCGGGCACAAGGTGGTCACCTTGATCGACGGCGATCGACTGGAGGAGAAGGTGGCCGAGGAGCGGCCCGACGTGCTGCTGCTCGACATCGTCATGCCCAAGCGCAACGGCTACGAGATCCTCCGTAGCATCAAGCGGGACGGGCGGACCAAGGACACCCCGGTGGTGGTGGTGAGCTCGAAGAACCAGGAAAGCGACCGGGTGTGGGGCAAGCGGCAGGGAGCCGACGAGTATCTCGGCAAACCCTTCACGGCGGAGCAGCTTCTCGAGGCCGTGCGCCGCTTCGCGCGGTAACGGCGCGGTGAGCGAGGCCGTCGTCGAGCGGCCAGCCGGCGCCCGGGCCTGCGTGTTCACGCTGGCGGGACAGCGTTTCGCGGTGGAGGTGGGCCAGGCGCGGGAGGTGGTCGTCTTCGACGGCCTCACCCCGGTGCCGCTGGCCCCGCCCTTTCTGATGGGGCTGGCCAATCTCCGCGGCGCGGTGATGCCGATCGTGGACCTGGGGCCGCTGCTGGGGCTGCCGGCCCGCGAGCCGGCGCGGCAGACCCTCGGCATCGTGCTCACGCACGGTCCGTGGGCGGCGGCGGCGGCCATCGACGCCGTGCTCGGGCTGGAGCCCCTCGGGGCGCCGTCTCCGCTGGGAGACGCGGATCGGCGGCGCTGGGGACGGCTCGCGGCGGGAGTGGCGGCGGCGACAGCGGGTGAGGTGACGGTGCTCGACGCGGGCGCGGTGCTGGACGCTCTTCGCGCCGCCCTCACCGGCGCAACCGGACGGACGGGAACCACTAGGAGCCAAGGAGGCGACGGATGAAGCGGCGCACGGTGCTTCGACTTCTCTCGGCAGGGCTCACCGGCGGGATGGTGGGCGGTGGAGTCAGGTCCGGCTGGGCGCAGGCCGCCAAGCCGGCCCCGCCGGCTCGCCCCGCGGCACCGGAGATCTCCGCCGCCAGTGTTCCCGGGGTGTCGGCCAAGGACATCCGCATCGGGATGAGCGCCGCCTTCAAGGGCACCGCGGCCGGTCTGGGCGCCGAGTTCTACCGGGGCGCGCAGGCCTACTACGACGAGACCAACTCCCGGGGCGGGGTGCACGGCCGGTCGATCGCGGTGGTGGCCTTCGACGACGGCTACGAGCCCATCCCGTGCATCCGCAACACGCTCCAGCTCATCGAGAAGGAGAATGTCTTTTTCCTGTCGAACTACGTGGGGACGCCCACGCTCACGCGCGCGCTGCCCCTCATCAAGCGCTATGCCGCCGAGCAGGTCATCCTGGTGGGCAACTTCACCGGGGCGCAGCCGCAGCGCGAGGCGCCGTACGGCGAGCACGTCTTCAACATCCGCGCCTCCTATCGCCAGGAGATGATGGCGCTGGTCGACCGCTTCTGGGAGCAGGGGGCCCGCAAGTTCGGCGTCTACTACCAGGTGGACGCCTACGGCCGCAGCGGCACCGACGGCGTGGCCCGGGGGCTCGCCCTGCGCAACGTCCGCATCGCCGCGGAGGCGACCTACAGGCGGGGCGCGAAGTTCGAGGAGGACATGGGCCCCGCGGTGGGCGAGCTGCGCCGCGCCGGGGTGGACGTGGTCCTCTGCACCGGGGCCTACCAGGGCTGCGGCGCCTTCGTGCGCACCGCGCGCGACCTCGGCTGGAGCGTGCCGATCGCCAACGTCTCCTTCGTGGGCTCGGACGCCATGCTTGCCCTGCTCGTCCAGCACGGCAAGACCTCCGGCCGCGAATACACGACCGGCCTCGTCAACTCGCAGGTGGTGCCGAGCTACGACGATCTCACGCTGCCCGGCGTGGTGGAGTACCGCGCGCTCATGGAGCGGCACAAGCCCACCGTGCCGGAGACGCTCCGCGATCCCAAGTACGCCCCGCAGAAGTTCAGCTTCATCAGCCTCGAAGGCTACGTGAACGCCAAGGTGATCGTGGAGGCGCTGCGCCGCTCGGGACCGGCTCCCACGCGGGTCGCCCTCCGGCAGGCGCTCGAGGGCATGCGGAACGTGGACCTGGGCATCGCCGCCCCGCTCAACTTCGGCCCCGAGCGTCATCAGGGGCTCGACAGCGTTTACTTCACCCGCGTCGAGAACGGCCGCTGGGTTCCGGTCCTCGACTGGAACGCCGCGGTCAAGGCGTAGCGAGGAGGACCGGCAATGGCAGCGATGACGCAGTGGGAACGGATCAAGAAGGAGCAGGGGCGCGCGGCGGCGGCCGCCGTCCGTCCCGCGAGCGAGGCGCCGGTGGAGCCGCCGCCGTCGCCACGGGCGAGCCGCGCGGAGGGCGCGCGCTGGTGGTCGGGGCGATTCGGCCTCCTCGCCAAGATCACCTTGTTCCTGCTTCTCATCCTGGTTCCCCTCGCGGTACTCACGTGGACGATCTCGGTGCAGTCGCTCCGGACCAACCTCACCGCAGAATTCACGTCCAAGGGCTCGGCCATCGCCAAGGGCCTCGCCAATACCGCGGTGGACCTCGTCCTCACCCGTGACGCCTCCACCGTGCAGGCCCAGGTGGACCAGGTGGCGGGCATCAGCGGCGTGGCCTACGTCATGGTGTACGACCAGGGGAAGAACCTCATCGCCCACACCTTCGCGCCCCTGGTGCCGCCCGGGCTGGTGGACGAGAACCTCGTGCCGGGCGACTGGCCGCAGAAGGTGCAGGAGATCCGTTACCGCGATCCCGCCGGACGCGGGGAGCGTGAAGTCATCGACATCGCGGTGCCGGTGCTCGCGGGCCAGCTCGGCACCGTGCGCGTGGGCATGGACAAGACCATCATCACCGCCGCCGCCGCGCAGGCCGGCTCCACCCTCCTCCTGACCTTCGGCGGCTTCGCGGTGGCCGCCGTGCTCGCGGCGATGGTCTTCGCCCGGCGCATCACGCGGCCCATCCGGCAGCTGGTGCGGGTGGCGGAGCAGGTCGGTAAGGGCGACCTCTCCAACCTCGCCCCCGTGCAGTCGCGCGACGAGCTCGGCCAGCTCGCCACCACCTTCAACGACTCCATCGTCCGCCTCCGCTCGCTGGTGCAGACGGTGGCCGAGCGCGACGCCGAGCGGCGCCAGCGCCAGGACCTGCAGGCCAACATCACGCGCTTCCTCGACGTGGCCATGGAGGTCTCGCACGGGGACCTCACCAAGCGGGGCGACGTGACCTCCGACGTCCTCGGCAGCGTGGTGGACGCCATCAACGTCATGGTGGGCGAGATCGGCAACCTCCTGCTGGACGTGCGCCAGGCCGCGCAACAGGTGTCGGGGAGCGCGAGCGAGATGATCGTGTCCATGGCGCAGATCGAGACCGGCGCGCGGGCGCAGGCGCGCGACGCCATGCAGGCCACCGGCAACGTGGACCAGCTCAGCACCTCGGTCCGCCGCGTGGCCGGCACCGCCGAGGACTCCGCCCGCGCCGCCCGGCAGGGCCTCGACGCCGCCCAGCAGGGTGAGCAGGCGGTGCAGCGAAGCCTCGACAGCATGCAGCGGATCCGGAGCGAGGTGCAGGGCATCTCCAAGAAGATCAAGAACCTCGGTGACCGCTCGCTCGAGATCTCCGAGATCGTCAACACCATCGACGACATCGCCGCCCAGACCAACCTGCTCGCGCTCAACGCCGCCATCGAGGCGGCCGGCGCGGGTGAGGCCGGCCTCCGCTTCGCCGTCGTCGCCGACGAGGTGCGCAAGCTGGCGGAGCGCTCGGCCCGAGCCACCCGCGACATCGCCATCCTCATCAAGAACTTCCAGTCCGAGACCCAGCAGGCAGTGATCGCCATGGAGGAGGGGACCCGGGAGGTCGAGACCGGGTATCGCGTCACCACCCAGGCCGGCGAGAGCCTGCGCGAGATCGCCAACGTGTCGAAGCGCTCGGCGGGGCTGGCCCAGGACATCTCGGTGACCACGCAGGAGCAGGTCAAGGGCGCCGAGCACGTCGGCGTCGCCGTGCAGGCCATCGCGGGCGTGGCGCTCCAAACCGAGCAGGGGGTCCTCCAGACCCGGAAGACGGTGGAGGACCTGGTGCGGCTGGCCCAGGAGCTCACCCAGACGCTGTCCCGCTTCAAGCTGTCGGCCTGAGCGGGGAAGCCAGAGCGACGATGACGGAGCAGCGGGATCGCGAGTTCCTGCTGAGCATCTTTCTCATGGAGGCGTGGGACACCGTGTCCACCCTCGAGGAAGGCGCCGGGAGTCTGCGCGAAGGCGGCGACCTCGAGCCCCTGCTGGTGGTGACCCACCGGCTCCGTGGCGCCGCCGCCCTTCACGGCTTCCCGGCGCTCGCCGCGGAAGCGGCCGAGCTGGAAACGATGCTGGAGCACGCGCAGACCCTCGCTCACGATGCGCGGAGTCCCCTCGCCGAGGTGTTCGAGGGGGCGGTGACGCGACTGCGCGACTTGCTGGAGCGGGTGGGCCCGGAGACGGCGCCGCCCGCCGAGCCGGCACCGGCGCCCCGAGCCGGTGCGGGCGGGCCCCTGCTCGACGAGCTGGCCCGGTTCTATGCCGAGAGCGGGGACGTCCTCGAGTATTTCGGCCCGGAGGCGGTCGAGCATCTCGAGACCATCACCCACGCGCTGCTGGCGCTCGAGCGCGGCGCCAGCCCCGACGCCGAGGTGGCGACGCTGTTCCGCGCCTTCCACACCCTCAAGGGCGCCGCCTACACCGTCGGCTGCCACCCCATCGGGGATCTGGCCCACCGCGTGGAGGACCTCCTCGTGGCGGTGCGCGAGGGCCGGCTGAGCTTCACGCCCGCCACGGTGGAGGCGGTATTCGCCGGCGCCGACGCCGTGCGCCTCATGCTCGCCGCCGCCAACGAGCGTCCGGCCGGGCTCGAGTCGACGGTGTCAGGCGCCCGCGCCCTCGTCGAGGCTGCGCTGGGCGCCCCCGCGGCGGCGGGCGAGGCGGCCCCCGCGGAGCCGGCCCTGGCCGAGGCGAGCGCGGCCGACACCGCGCTGCCCGCCGCGGAAGCCATGGAGCCCGCGGTGGCCGGGTGGAGCGCGGCGCCGTCGACCCGCGCCAGCATCCGCGTGAGCGTGGAGCGGCTCGACTCGCTGATGAATCTGGTGGGGGAGCTGGTGGTCGCGCGCTCGCGCCTCGACGACCATCTCACCCAGCTCGACCGGGTGGGAGAGCTCCTCCTGTGGAGCCGTTCGCGCATGGCGCAGGCGGTGCAGACCTTCGAGGGCAAGCACGAGTACACGCAGCTTGCCGCCCTGCCGGCCGGCCGCGGGTCGGGCGGCGGGACGGGGTTGCCGCCCGCGGAGCCCCACTCGGGCGCCTTCGTTCACGACTTCGAGGAGCTGGAGTTCGACCGCTACGACGATTTCAACATCCTCTCCCGCCGGGTGGCGGAGGTGTCCGCCGACGTGGCCGAGGTGCAGACCCAGCTCGCCGGCCTGATTCGCGTCATCCGTGAAGACTCCGCCCAGGTGCAGCGCCTCACCTGGCGGCTCCGCGGCGACATCACGCGCTCGCGCATGGTCCCCATCGGCAGGCTGTTCGGCCGTCACGCCCGCCAGGTGCGGGAATTGGCGCGGGCCGCCGGCAAGACGGTGGACCTCGAGGTGGCGGGCGAGGGCGTCGAGCTCGACAACACCATCATCGAGCAGATCGCCGACCCGCTGCTGCACCTCGTGCAGAACGCGGTATTCCACGGCATCGAGCCCGCGGCCGAGCGCCGCCGGCTCGGCAAGGCCGAGCACGGCACCGTGTCCCTGCGCGCCTACCATGTGGGCGGCGCGGTGTACGTGGAGGTGGAGGACGACGGGCGCGGCCTCGACGCGGATCGGCTCCGGGCCGGCGCCGTCCGCGGCGGCTTCCTCGACGCGGCGGCGGCCTCCTACCTGAGCGAGCGCGAGGCGCTCGACCTCGTGTTCCTGCCGGGCTTCAGCACCGCGGAGGTGGCCACGTCCGCGGCGGGCCGCGGCGTGGGCATGGACGTGGTGCGGACCAATGTCCTCGGGCTCGGCGGCGAGATCGACGTCGAGACCGAGGTGGGGGTCGGCACACGCTTCACGCTCAAGCTGCCCCTCACCGTGCTGATCGGCGAGGCGCTGGGGGTGCGGGTGGGCCCGGTGGAGCTCGCCATCCCGGTGACCGCGATCCGCGGTCTATACTCCGCGCGGCCGGACGAGATCCGGACGGGCCCGGACGGCGAGACGGTGGAGATCGAGGGACAGGAGCTCCCCCTGCTCCGGCTCGGCCGGGTGCTCGGGGTGGCCGCCGACCCGCCGGGCCGCCGGCTCTCGGTGGTGGCGCTTCGGGCGGGCCGCCGGCTGCTGGCCGCGGTGGTGGACGAGCTGCTCGGCAAGTCCGAGATCGTCGTCAAGAGCCTGGGCGCCTTCCTCGACGGCGCGGGTCCCTGGTCGGGCGCGACGATCTCCGGCGAGGGCCGAGTCATCCTGCTGCTCGATCCCACGCGGCTCGCCGAAACGCAGCGCGGCGACGCCCCGAGGGTCGGCGCGTCCCGCCCGGCGCCGGCCCATCCGCGCGCCCCGCGGAGCGATGCCCCGCGGGTGCTCCTGGTGGACGACTCGCTCAGCGTGCGCAAGTTCATCGGGCTCATGCTCGAGCGCGCGGGCTTCGAGGTGCGGATGGCGGCGGACGGCGGTGAGGCGTTGAACCTCCTCGCCGACACCGTGGTGGACGTCGTGGTGACCGATCTCGAGATGCCGCGAGTCAACGGCTTCGAGCTCGTCCAGGATCTCCGCCGCCGCGCCGAGACGCGGGCGCTTCCGGTGGTCATCCTCACCACCCGGGCGGGGGAGAAGCATCTGGAGCTCGCGCGCCGCCTGGGCGTGCAGCACTACGTCACCAAACCCGTAGACGAGCGCGCGTTCGTGGCGCTGGTCGCGGGGCTGGTCTCCGCGCGCACTCCGGCGGGAGGTGCGCCGTGAGCGCGCCCACGGCGGCGCCGGTGCGGGTGCTCGTGGCGGGCGATTCCCGTGCCATGCGGGACGCGCTGCGCCGCACGCTGACCGCCGACTCTCGGCTCGAGGTGGTGGGGATGGCCGCGGCCGCCGACGAGGTGGTGCGCGCAGTGACGCGGAGCCTGCCGGACGTGATCGTGATCGACGTCGGCATGGACGCCCGCTACGCCATCGGCACCGTGGGCCGGGTGATGGCCGTGCATCCGATTCCCGTGGTGGTCATGAGCGCGAACACGCCCGAGGGCGGCGAGGCGGCCATTCGCGCGATGGAGGCGGGCGCGGTGGAGGTGGTGGCCAAGCCGTCCTGGAGCGTCGACCCGGGGCTGGCGGCGCTCTCCAGCGAGATCGTCCGGAAGATCCTGGCCGCGTCCCGCGTGCGCCCGGCGCGGATCGTGGCCGCGCGCCCGGGCGAGCGGCCCGCGGGCGCTCGGCATCCGGGACTGGCCGCCTTCGCGACGCCGGCCGGCTCGGACGGCTGGACCCCCTGCGTGGTGATCGCCGCCTCCACCGGCGGGCCCGCCGCGCTCCTCGGCCTCATCCCCGAGATGCCCCGGGAGCTGCCCGCGGCGGTGCTGGTGGTCCAGCACATGCCGGCGCCGTACACCCAGGCCTTCGCGCGAATGCTCGGCGAGCGCTCCAGCATCACGGTGCGCGAGGCCGCCGCCGGCGATCGCCTCGCGCGCGGCGTGGTGAGCGTGTGCCCGGGCTCGCAGCACCTCACGGTGGGGCCGCGCGGCGAGGTGACCCTCCGTCCCGCGCAGCTCCCCTCGGAGGACGCGCCCTCGGCGGACCTCGCCATGATCTCAGTGGCGGAGCACGCGGGACCGCTCGCCATCGGGGTGGTGCTCACCGGGATGGGCCGCGACGCCGCGCTGGGGGCGGCCGCCATCCGCAAGAGCGGCGGCATCGTGATCGCGCAGGACGAGGCGTCGTCCGTCGTATACGGGATGCCGCGGGCCGCCGCGGACATGGGCTGCGTGGACGCCATGGTCCCGCTCTCCGGTCTTTCCGAGACCATGCTGGCCTGCGTGGGCGACCTCCTGAGCCATCAGCTGAAGGTGGGCCATGCCTCTTAGCCCGAGCCACCTCGCCCCCCGGCGCCGCGCGACGCCCACCCTCCACGGCCGGGGCGTGCTGTTCAGCGTGCACGGCACCCGCTATGCGCTGGAGGCCGCGCGCGTGAAGCACGTGCTGCGCGACGAGGGCGGCGGGGGCGCGGAGATCGTCTTCCTGGGCGTGCCGTATCCCGTGATCGATCTGCGCGCGGTCCTGGGCTTCCCGTTGTGGGACGGCCCCGTGGGCGGCCCGCGCGGCCGCGTCGCCCTGCTGGTCGCGGGCGTCGGTCTCTCGGGGGCGCTGCTCGCCGACATCGTCGTGACCCTGACCGTCCTTCCGTCGAGCGCGATCAGCGCGCTGCCCGACGGCTACGACGCTCCCGAGCGGCGCTGGCTGCGTGGTCTCGCGCACCTCGAGGACCGGGATGTCCCGCTGTTCGACGTGGACGCGCTCCTCGCGTCCCACCTGGAGAGGAGACATGCCTAAGGTCTTGCTGGTTGATCCCGAGCCCGACAGCCGCGCCGCGTTCGAGCGCGCGCTGAAGGGAGCCGGCTACGAGGTGTCCGTCGCGGCGAGCGGCTCGTTCGCCCTGACGCAGCTCGAGTGGGATCGCCCGCACGTCATCGTTACCCAGGCCCGGGTGGACGACATGGACGGCTGCGAGCTGTTCGGCCTCGTCCGGAGCGATCCCAAGACGGGCGACATTCCGTTCCTCCTCCTGGCCGGTCTCGAGCGGCACATCGCCGGGCAGGCGGCGGAGGCCGGGGTGGACCGGCTCTGCACCGGCCACGTGAGCATGGTCGGCTTCCTCGACGGCGTCGGTGCTCTGCTGGCCGGCGAGCCGGCGCCCGCGCCGGCGACCCCGGCGATCCCGGCCACCCCCACCGCCGCGCCGACCGAGCCCGCACCCCAGGTGATGCGCGGCTCGCTGGACGTGATGGACCTGCCCGCGCTGACCCAGGCCATCGCCATGGGCGGCAAGACCGGCCGGCTGGCCCTCGAGCTCGCGGCGGGGCCGGGCACGCTGGAGTTCGAGGGAGGGCAGCTCGTCCACGCGGAGTTCGGCGGCGAGAGCGGCGAGCCGGCGTTCACCGATCTCGTGTGCTCGTCACAGGCGGAGGGCGGCGGGGATTTCTGCTTCACGCCGCTGCCCCGCGAGCAAGCGGGCAAGCTCCCGCGCACCATCCATCGAAGCGTGGATCGGCTTCTCCTCCGCATCGCGGCGGGGATCGACGAGGGCCGCGCGGCATTGGAGACCACACAGGCGGCCGCGCCCGAGCGCGCCGCGAAAGGGCGGAACTAGGTCATGACAAAAGTGCTGGTCGTCGACGACAGCCTGAGCGTGCGCAAGGTGGTGGAGCGGGCACTGGTCGCCAAGCAGCTGGACGTGGTGTCCGCAGCCTCGGGCACGGAGGCCATCGCGCAGATCGAGCGCGAGCAGCCCGACCTCGTGGTGTGCGACGTCGTCATGCCGGACCGTGACGGCTACGAGATCTGCCGCTTCGTGAAGAGCCACCCGCAGCTGGGAGGGACCCCGGTGCTCCTGATCTCCGGCATCGTCAACGCCAGCGTCCTCGAGCGGGCGGCCGAGGCGCGCTCGGACGACGTGCTGCGCAAGCCCTTCGAGGCAGCGGAGCTCGTGCGCAAGGTGTGGGAGCTGCTCACCCCGGGCGCGGCGCCACGACGGGCGCCTGCGCCGCGACCCGAGGAGCCGCGCGCCAACGGCGCGCCCGCCGCGCCCACCCGCGTGGCGAGCGCGGCCGTGCTCCCACCGGCCCCGGCCCTCGCGCCGGCCTGGACGCCGCCCATCCCCACCATCCGGCGCGCTCCGGAGCCCCAGCCCGCCGCCGCGGCGGCGGCCTGGACGGCCCGGCCCGCCGCGCCTCCCGCGGCGGCGGCCTGGGCGGCGGCCCGGCCCGCGGCGCCTCCCGCGCCGGCGCCGCCCTCCGGGCTCGACCTCGGCTCGATGCTGGCCCAGTTCATGGCCACCTCGGGCGCCGACTGGGCGTCGGTCAGCGATCGCGAAGGCTTCCTCATCGAGTCGGCGGGGGACATCGGCGTGGAGGCGGAGGTCGCCGCCGCCATGGCCGCCTGTCTCGCGGAGTCTTCGGATGGGATCGGCCGGGAGCTGGGCCGCGGCGCGCTGGGCGGCATGCTCATCGAATACGAGAAGGGCACGGTGCTGCTGCACCACGTGGGGTCGGCCGCGGTGTTCGCCGTGATGTGCAAGGACGCGGCGTCGCTGGGGAAGGTCCGCTACTACGTCAAGAAGCTGATTCCCGACCTGGCTCGCGTGATCTGAGAGGGCGCATACCAATGAAGAACTTCATCCTGACGGTGGCGGATCTGGTGCTGTACACGGTGGCGGTGATGGCGGTGTCCGCGTTCTTGCCCACCGCCGACTTCTCGCTGCCGTGGTGGGGCGCCCTCGTGGCGCCGGCACTGGTGTACACGCTCCTCGTCGTGATCTGCTGCCCCCGGGCGAGCACGCTCCAGGCCATCGGGATCGTGGCCTTGCTCTTCGTGGCGCATGCCGTGCTGGCCTCCGCCACCGGCATGGTGTATGCGGCGGTGATGGCGCTGCCCTATCCCGCCGCCTTCGCGGTGGCGGCCTGGGAATACCTGCCCGCGCCGCTGCTCCAGCTCTTCTGCGTGTCCCTGCTCGTGCTCCCGTTCCGTGCCATGTACGCGCCGCGGCGCGCTCGGCGCCGGGGCTCCGTATCGGCCTCGCTGGCGGCCGCGGCGGCCGCCGCGCCACGCCTCGAGGGCTTCCCCGTCGAGATGCCGGAAACCGTCCCGGCCCCGCTGCCGGAGCCGAGCGTCCCTGCGGTGGCCGCGCCCGAGCCGTCCTCCCCTTCGCCCATCTCCGGCGGCGCGCCGCGCGGCGGCGAGCGGGTGGAGGAGGTCATCTCCATCCCGTTCTCCCGCATCGCCGACCAGCTCCCTGCGGGCGCCTTCACCATTCCGCCCGACCGGCTCGGCGCGAACCTGCTCGAGCCCGGACATCTGCTGGTGCCCACTCGCCTCGTGGTGCCCCAGCTCGCGGACGGCGTCGTCTCGGTGAGCTGGGACGAGGTGGCGGATCAGTTTCCCCGTCACGCCCTGGCGGTGAACGAGGCCACCATGCGCGACCGGCTGCCCGAGGGCCGCATCGTCCTCCCGCTCGACGAGGTCGTGCGGCGCCTGCCGCCCGAGATGTTCGCGGCCTCGACGCCCGCGGTGGACGTGCAGGGCATCGAGCGCTTCCCGCTGCCCTTCCGCCCCTTCGAATCCGATACCGTGGAGACGGTGGAGCCGCCCCCGGCGCCGCCCGCACCGGCGGCCGCCGCCGCGCTTCCAAGCACGGAACCCGTGGTCGAGGCCGAGCCGCCGGCGCCACTGGGGCAGGTGGCCGAGCTGCCGGCGCCACTGGAGCAGGTGGCCGAGCCGCCCGCGCCCCGCGCTGAGCTCGAGGTCGAGACGCCGCTGGCTGACTCCACCGACTTCGTCCCCTCCTTCCTCAGCGGGGAGAGCGAGATCGAGTACGGCCTGGTCCCGCCGGCCGCGTTCGAGGAGCAGCTCGACGCGATCGAGTCCGAGCCCGTAGAGCCGGCGCCGGTCGAGGCCCACCAGGTGGCACCGCCTCCCCTGGAGCCTCTCTTCGTGGAGACGGAGTTGTCGGCGATGCCCGCTCCGATCGAGCCGCCCGTGCTCGAGGCACCGCGCCCCACCCTCCCTCTCACCGAGGATCGGCTACGGCAGTCGCGCAACCTCGCCGCCGTGCTCACGCCCTTCGGCGCGCTCGAGGTCGCCTCCACCAGCATCGAGGGCGTGACGCTCTTCACCTTCAACTCCTCCGTCTTGCCCACCGCCTCCGTGCTGCGAACGGCGGCCTCCACGCTGCCGTTCCTCATGAGCGGGCGGGCCCCGTGGACGGTGGACCAGCTCACGGTCCGTCGCGAGCGGGGAGCCATCATTCTCACGCCGCTGGGCACCGTCGATTCGGGCGGGCCGGTCATGGTGGCCTCGGTGGGCCGTGTGGGCTCGCTCGCCATGCTGGAGCTGGTGTGCCTCAAGGCCGCTCGCGAGCATCGCCTCGCCTATCCCGCTCCCCCCGCGCGCCGGGAGCACTCCGAGGGGACGGCGAGCGGCTCGCAGTACGAAACGCGGGACTCGGGAGCCCTGTCCCTCGGATTCCTGGCCGGGGACCTGAACGCCTTCGGGCGGGTGGCCCCGACCGTGCTCCGCGATTCCGCCGGGGGCGCCGAGGTGTGCGTGTTCCTCGCGCCGGGCGAGGACAGCCGGGCGGTGGCCGGCTTCTCGGTGGACGTCTGCCGCGCGCTCACCCGCGAGGGCGACGAACCCGCGCTGGGAGCGCTGCAGTCCGTGGTGTTCCGCCTGGGCGAGCGCCGGCTGGTGGTACGGCCGGTGAAGGGCGCGCCCGGGCGATTCAGCGTGCTCGTGGCCGCCGGGGAGTCGGTGGACCGGCCCGGCCTCGCGCACCGGCAACTCGAGCGAGCCGCGGTGCTGCTGCGGACCGCGTGAGAACGGGAGCCATGTCGATCATCAACTACGCAGCCAAAGAGATCAACTTCAAGATCGTCTACTACGGCCCCGGGGTGGCGGGCAAGACGGCCAGCCTGCAGCACGTGCACCGCTCACTGCCCGACGGCAACAAGGGGAAGATGATCTCGCTCGCCACCGGCGACGATCGGACCATCTTCTTCGACTTCCTGCCGGTGTCCTCGCTCAGCGTGCGCGGGTTCGTGACCAAGTTCCAGCTCTACACCGTGCCCGGACAGGTCTACTACAACATGACGCGGAAGCTGGTGCTGCGGGGCATCGACGGCGTGGTGTTCGTGGCCGACTCGCAGTTCGAGCGCATGAAGGAGAACGCGGAGAGCTTTCGCAATCTCGAGGAGAACCTCCGCGAGTACAACTACGAACTGGACCGCACCCCGTGCGTCATCCAATACAACAAGCGCGACCTACCCAACGCCGCGCCGGTCTCGTACATGGAGTATCTCCTCAATCGTCGCGCCCGGCGGGTACCGTCCTTCGAGACGGTGGCCAGCCAGGGAACCGGCGTGTTCGACGCGCTCAACACGGTGTCCCGCATGGTGCTCCTCAGTGAGTTCGGACAGGAACAGGAGGTCCAGCGCAATGCTTCATGACGTTGTCATCCACGAGAACGAGGCGACGCGCATCGGGCAGGTGCTCTCGAGCTTCCTCGAGGAATCGGGCGTCTCGGAGGCCCTGCTCATCGACCGTAGCGGTCAGCTCCTGGCCTCCACCGGCAAGAGCCCGTCATTCGACACGGTGTCCATCGGCGCCCTGGCGGCGGGAGCCTTTTCCTCCACCAACGCCATCGCGGAGCTCCTGGGGGAGACGGAATTCTCCGTGCTCTTCCACCAGGGCGTGCGCGAGAGCATCCACGTCTCCACGGTGGACAAGGAGACGATCCTGCTCGCGATCTTCAATGAAGGGACCACGGTGGGCATGGTACGGCTTTTCGCGAAGGAGGCGTGCCGCGCCATCGGGGCCGTTCTCGCGGAGGCCCGCACCCAGCCGCGCCGGGTGGGGGCGCTGGCGGCCCCGCTGACCGCGGACGAGGCCCGGACCGACATCGGACCGAAGAAGCACTAGGAGAGCTCGAGCGGGACCATGGCTGTCCTCCACCAGAACGGGCCGGGCGTTCTCTCCGCGCAGGAGCGGCGCGAGCTCACGGAGACCGCCCAGGTCTTCGAGATGATCGTCGAGGCCAACCCCCTCGAGGTCGGCGCGCTCGAGGCGCTGCGGGAGATCTACGTCAAGCTCGGCGATGCCGACAAGCACGCCGACGTGGTCCGCCGCATCGAGGCCGCTCACGACGGACCCAGTGAGGCGCCGGCCGCCGGCGAGGCCACCGCGGCGCCGCCGCCACCCGCGCCCACCCCGCGGGCCGCCCGCGCCGAGCCCGAGCCCGAGCGGCCCGCGGTACG